>Ga0265297_10003649_pt1 | contig 27253 bp, 20 predicted proteins | sample Munlanlwell13791_FD_192502 | JGI IMG/M metagenome (GOLD analysis project Ga0265297, IMG submission 192502) | Leachate microbial communities from a municipal landfill in Southern Ontario, Canada - Leachate well 137-91 | ecosystem: Engineered > Solid waste > Landfill > Unclassified | place...
TCAAAAAAGCCGAAGAAAACTTGGCAGAAATAGAAAAAATTCTTCAAAAGCTGGAAAAAAATTTCGGCCAGCAAAGAATAAATGAAGAAGGATCATACAAGGCGGCCGTAGAAGAATATACTGAAGCAAAAATGTTTTATTTTATAATAACCGGTAAAAAAATTGATAAAATAAAAGAAGTAAATTTAAGCTTTGACAGCTATCTGGGCGGAATCTGCGATACGACCGGCGAATTGGTCCGCTATGCGGTCAACCAGGCCGCTTCTGGAAAATTCGGCGAAGTGGAAAAAACAAAAAATATTATAAATGAAATAATGGAACAACTGGTAGAATTCGATATGACTGGCTATCTCCGCACTAAATATGACCAGGCTAAGGGAAATTTAAGAAAAATAGAGCAAATTCATTACGAAATAAACTTAAAAAAATAAAAGGATAGGAAAATAGAAAAACCATATTTTATATGGTTTTTTTAATATTTGCGTTATAATTATTGTATGAGTTTTATTTTTAAAAATAGCCCTAAAAAATTAATAAAAATATTAAGCTTGCTGGCAGTTTTGTTGACTTGCATCTTTTTGGTGTTGGCTTTTTATTCTCTCAGTAGAAATGGAAAAAATAGTTCAACACTCTTCCAGCCCCAAAAAAATCAAGAAAATAGCAAAACTGTAAAAATGCTTTTTTTCGGCGACCTGATGCTTGACCGGCATGTGGGAGAAAAAATCAAACAAAACGGGGTTGATTGGCCTTTTGCTAAATTAACCGGCGGAGAAAACAGATTTTCCCAAGGGTTTGATATTGTCTCGGCGAATCTGGAAGGGGCGGTCGCGGATAACGGCGCTCATTATAGCCCGGCCATGGCTTATGATTTTTCTTTTTCCCCGGAAATTGTTTCTAACCTGAAAAAATATAATTTTAATTTTTTTAATCTAGCCAACAATCATTTTTCCGACCAAGGCGAGCGTGGTATAATAGAAACAAGAAAAAACCTGGATGATCTTGACTTCAATTATGCCGGTTGTAAAGACAGTCAAATCGACGATTGCAGTGAAAAAATAATAGAAATTAGCGATAAAAAAATTGGCCTGGCCGGCTTCAGTTCTGTTTATTCTTTAATTGATTCCGAGAAGGCCGGAGAAGTCGTAAAAAAATTAGCGGATGAAACCGACTTAGTGATAGTTAATTTTCATTGGGGCGTGGAATACGATCATCAATTTAATCAAATTCAAAAAAAATTGGCGCACGCCTTAATTGATGCCGGTGCTGATATTATCATCGGCCATCATCCGCATGTTGTTCAGGGATTGGAAATTTATAAAAATAAACCAATCTTTTATTCCTTGGGAAATTTCATTTTTGACCAATATTTTTCTGCCGATACGCAAGAAGAATTAGCCGTCGCCATAAGCGTCGCGGACAAAAATACTGAAATCTATCTTTTCCCGATGAAATCAAAATTAAGCCAGCCGGAATTAATGACAGGGCAAACCAAAGAAAAATTTTTAAACAACCTGATCAATTGGTCAGATTTAGAGGAAAATTTTAAAGAACAAATTAAACAAGGAAAATTTACTGTTAACAATTAATACTATGAGCAAAAATTATTTTCACGCTATCGCCACCTTAATCGGCACCATCATCGGTGTTGGGATGTTTTCCATTCCTTATGTCATTAGTAAATCGGGAATTATTTTACTTTTTATTTACCTGCCAATTTTAGGCACGGTTCAATATTTCCTTCATAAAATTTATGCGGAAATAGTTTTATCAACCAAAGAAAAACATCGTCTGCCCGGTTATGCGGAAAAATATATCGGGAAAAAGGGAAAAATACTTTCTTTCATTATAAATATATTAGCAAGCTACGGAACTTTGCTCGCTTATATTATTATCGGCGGAATTTTTCTTCATGAACTTATTGGACCGATTTTAGGCGGTAGCGTTTTTTCTTATTCACTAATTTTATTTGCCCTTCAAGCGATTATTGTTTTATTGGGTTTAAGGCTAATTGCCTCAGTAGAACTGGGAATGACTGGTCTCTTACTCTTTGTTATCGGGCTCCTGGTTTGGCGGGGATGGAGTTATATCGAACCAGCGAATTTCAATCTTGTTTCTTGGCCATATATTTTTCTTCCTTATGGGCCGATTTTCTTTGCAGTCGGAGGCGCTGATGCTATACCAACAATGTGCAAGCTTCTTGCGCAAAAAAAAGATAACATAAAAAGCGCTATTGCCTGGGGAACATTTATCCCTCTTGTTGTAACTATGATTTTTGCTTTTGTTATTGTTGGCATCACCGGCGGCAATACTTCTCCTGATACTCTGGTTGGATTGCGCGCCGTGTTATCAGATGGCGTTATAATCGCCGTTTTATCTCTAGGCTTATTATCCATCATTACTTCATTTCTAATAACCGCTCAAGCAGCCAGAGAAATATTTTGGTGGGATTTTGGAATGAATAAAAATATCGCCTGGGCTTTAGCTTGTTTTGTCCCATTGATTTTATATTTATTGGGTTTGCAGAATTTAACAAAAATAGTTAGCTTAACTGGGGCAATAACCGGCGGGCTCATTGGCCTCCTCTATATTTGGCTTTTGATAGAAGTAAAGAAAAAAGCGGAACAGCCTTCTATAATAAAAAATAAAATCAATAAGCCGGTTGTCTGGGTTCTTTCTTTCCTTTTTATTTCCGGCTTAATTTATGAGATCTATTATTTCTTAGTAAAATAATTATATGCTCGTTGCTATAATCTCCGATGTCCACGATAATTTGCCAAACTTAAAAAAATGTCTTGGCTGGTGCGAAAAAAATAAAATAGACAGGCTCATCTGTTGCGGAGATCTCGCCAACGCAGAAACTCTTTTTTATTTGGCGGAAAATTTTAAAAAACCAATTTATCTGGTGAGCGGCAATGCTGATTCATATTCCGAGAAAGAAACAAAAAAATTTAAAAATATAAATTACTTCGGTGAAATTGGTGAATTCAAACTTGAAGGAAAAAATATCGGTATCTGCCACTGGCCGTACCTCATAGATAAACTACTGGAAAATAAAGATTGCGAAATAATTTTCTACGGCCACACGCACAAGCCTTGGCTCGCAGAAAAAGATGAAATAAAGAAAATCAACCCGGGAGAAATGTCGGGAATGTGGAGCATATCCACCTTTGCCGTTTGGGATACGGAAAATAATAATCTGGAATTAAAACTGCTTGAAAAATTATAAAAACATGAAAAACGAACTGCTTACAAAAGAAGAGGGAAAAATTTTACTGGATGTTGCCCGCCAAACCGTAGAAAAATATGTTCAGGAAAAAAAAATTCCTGAATTTAATATTGATAAAAAAAGACTAAAAGAACAAGAAGGAGTTTTTGTAACTATCCGGAAGGGAAACCGATTGCGAGGCTGCATCGGCCAAATTATTTCTTCTGGACAACCACTCTGGGAGTTAACCCGCGATATGGCTATATCCGCCTGCAGCCAGGATTACAGATTTGAACCGGTCTCTTCCAAAGAGTTGGGTGAACTTAATTATGAAGTCAGCGTTCTGTCAATTCCAAAAGAAATAGACAAATGGCAGGATATAAAATTAGGCAAACATGGGGTAATTATAGAAAAAGGGTTAAGAACTGGAGTATTTTTACCCCAGGTAGCCGAGGAAACCAGCTGGAATTTGGAAGAATTTTTAAGCGAATTATGCTCCCAAAAAGCCGGCCTAGCCCCAGATTCGTACAAAAATGACCCAAAGGTTAAAATAAAAATTTTCACTGCCCAAGTCATAAAAGAGGATAATAAGATATAATTATTTTATTTAATATTAGCAAAATTTTTAATAAAACAGAAAAAACCCTTGACAATATTTAAAAGATATGATATGATGATTCATTACTATTTGACAGAAAAATTTTTTCTATTAAAATAGTAATATAATATAAAATATAAAAAGCGGTTTTCAATACCGCAAGCGCAGGTTTCCCACTTGGAAACCAGGTTTGAACGATCATCACAAGGAGGACATTATGATCCGCCGAACGTCCGATCCGCCCACGATCAACACCACCTCTCTTTGCGAAGATATGAACTCCATCAACGGCGCCGACTTCAAGCCCTGGTGATCACCGCGGCCGGGCGCCCTTCCGTCAAAACGTGGACATGAGCCCAGCGATCGGAAGGGTCTCCGAGAAAAACCTGCCCCGAATCCCGAAGGCAACGACGCTATCGGAGATAAGGGTGGAAAACCAAAGCGAGGAGACTAGTCGTGATACGATTTGTCATAATCGCCTGCCACCGGAGCGGCAAGATCCGCCTTCAAGAGCAGGAAAACATTCTTCGCGGAGGTGAAAAACCCTTCGCCCGCCAAACAACCCCAAACCAATGAGGAGGTGTGATCGGTGATCATACTCAAATCGAACAAACACAACGACGCGATTCGTTGTAGGGGTTGAACCATCATAATATTATTCGAGGTTCAAAGAACGAATGGGCTGTTGTAAAAGCCCGCGAAAAAGAAAAAATAAAAAAAACACGCAACGTTGCCTTGCGGGGTAACGTAAAAACAAGGCGTTATGAGTGGCTAAGGGTCTACATGGGCCTCCGAATTGCATTTTAGATTCGGTTGCTAACCTGGACCAACAAAAAAAGGCCAAACTAACGCAAATACACCTTAGTAAAAAATAACATCTTCGTTGAACATTGCGTTCGCCCTTCGCCGATAATATCGGACTCGGCCACGGCTCAAACGAAAGTTTCCGCGGGTTTGCAAAACCCCGACCAGCCAATAAGGTCAACGCTTTGGACACGAAGAAGAGGGGGCAGTGATTAATTTCATTGCCCCTCTTTTATTTTTTGATAATATTTAACAAAACTAAAAGATTGGACAAAAAAATAAAAGGAGCGATAAATTTAAATTCATCGCTCCTGTTTTTTTATCTTATTTTCTATTTTAACACCTTCGCCAAATACTGTCCTGTATAACTTCTTTTAACTTTCGCTACTTCGCGCGGCGTGCCGGCAGCAACAATTTCTCCACCATTATTTCCGCCTTCCGGCCCCAAATCAATAACCCAGTCAACAGATTTTATCACATCCAAATTATGTTCAATAACCAAAACAGTATTGCCTTTGTCTACCAACTTATTTAATACCTGCAATAATCTTTTAATATCATCAAAATGCAATCCCGTAGTCGGCTCGTCCAAAATATACAAAGTTTTTCCAGTGGCTCGACGAGATAATTCGGTTGCTAATTTTACTCTTTGCGCTTCTCCCCCCGAAAGAGTAGTGGCCGACTGTCCAAGTTTTATATAATCCAAACCAACCTCATGAAGGGTTACTAATTTTTGATGAATTGCTGGAATATTTTTGAAAAAACCAGTTGCTTCTTCCACAGTCATATTTAGAACATCAGAAATATTTTTTTCTTTATAGTGAATTTCCAAAGCTTCTTTATTATATCTCTGACCATGGCAAACTTCGCACTCTACATAAACGTCAGGCAAAAATTGCATTTCTATTTTCACTAGACCATCGCCGGAACAAGCCTCGCATCGCCCGCCGACCACATTAAAAGAAAAACGGCCAGCCTTGTAGCCTCTTATTTTTGCTTCTGGTAAAGAAGCAAATAATTCTCTAATCGGCGTAAAAGCGCCGGTATAAGTCGCTGGATTGGAGCGAGGAGTCCTGCCAATGGGAGATTGGTCAATATTTATAACTTTATCAATATACTGCCAGCCATCAATGCTTTTATGCTGGCCGGGTTCAGTTTTGGCCCGATAAAATTTCTTGTTTAAGGCGCGAGCCAAAATATCCGTCATTAAAGTTGATTTCCCTGAACCAGACACGCCTGTGATAGCTACAAATTTACCTAAGGGGATAGCAACGTCAATATTTTTTAAATTATGTTCTGATGCTCCAAGAATTGTTAAATGCTTTTTGTTGCCATCTCTATATTTAACAGGAGCAGAAATAAATTTCTTGCCGGATAAATATTGCCCTGTCAAAGAAGCTGCGTTTTTCTTTATTTGTGCCGGCGTCCCTTCAGCGACTATTTTTCCGCCATGTTCGCCTGCTCCCGGCCCAACGTCAACTATATAATCTGCTTCCATCATCGTCATTTCATCATGCTCTACAACAATCACCGTGTTGCCTATGTCGCGTAATTTCTTCAAAGTGCCAATCAATTTATCATTATCTCTCTGATGCAAGCCGATTGATGGTTCGTCCAAAATATACAAAACACCAACCAAAGCTGAACCGATTTGAGTTGCTAAACGAATTCTTTGCGCTTCTCCGCCAGAAAGAGTGGCGGCGGCGCGGTCCAAAGTTAAATAATCCAAACCGACATTAGAAAGAAATGTAAGTCGAGCGCAAATTTCTTTAATTATCTGAGCCGCAACTTTTTTGTCGCGAATTGATAATTTTTTTGTTTTTTCTAATGCTACAAAAAAATCTCTGGCTTCATTTATAGCCTTAGAAGAAATATCATGAATTGAAAAATCTTTACCATTGGCGTCCGGAGAAGGTATTTTAACAGCCAACATTTCCGGCTTCAACCTTTTGCCTTCACAAGTTGGACAAACCAAAACTCTCATATACTGTTCTATCTCTCGGCGAATATAATCGGATTCGGTTTGCTTATATCTTCTTTCCAGATTTGGAATAACGCCTTCAAAGTCAGTGGTTAATTCTCCGGTAAAACGGTCGCTTGTATATTCTACATTATAATTTTTTTCACCGCTGCCATAAAGTACCACATTCAATTGATCTTTAGTCAAATCTTTTATGGGGGTATTTAAATCAAATCCGTGCTTGCCCGCGACTGTTCCGAGAATTCTCATCATCCAAGTCTGGCCGGAAGCGGTATTATGCGCCCAGGGGCGGATCGCTCCTTGGGCAATCGTTAAGTTGTAATTCAAAATTAAGTTAGAATCAACTTCCAATTTTGTTCCCAGGCCGGAACACTCCGGGCAAGCGCCATGAGGCGAATTAAAAGAAAAATTTCTCGGTTCCAACTCCGGCAGATTTATTCCGCAGTCCGGACAAGCGAACAATTGAGAATAAGTAATCTCCGGCGTTTTTTGTTTATCATCTTGTAAAGCGATAGTCACCAAGCCGTTCGCCAAGTCAAGAGCTTTTTCCAAGCTTTCCGATAATCTAGCTTTATCTTCTTTGTTTTTACTTATTAACAAACGATCAATTACTATTTCTAAAGTATGTTTTTTATTTTTATCTATCTTCATTTCTTCCATCTCTTCCAAAGGAAAAATTGCCCCATCAAATCTAATGCGATTGAAACCGGCTTTATTTATTCTATCGGCGACGCTTTTATGTTCACCTTTTTTATCTTTAATAATTGGCGAAAGAATTAAAATATTTTTTTCGGAATAAGCTTTTTCTACTTGTTCAATAATCTCATCCAAAGAATGCTGTTTTATTTTCCGGCCGCATTTAGGACAATGAGGCACGCCGATGCGAGCAAAAAGCAAGCGCAAATAATCATAGATTTCTGTAATAGTTCCGACTGTAGAGCGAGGATTATGAGAAGTGGATTTCTGGTCAATCGATATCGCCGGAGACAACCCCTCTATCAAATCCACATCCGGCTTATCCATCAAACCAATAAATTGCCGAGCATAAGCAGACAAAGACTCCACATAACGACGCTGCCCTTCAGCGTAGATTGTATCAAAAGCTAGCGATGATTTGCCCGAGCCAGAAAGACCGGTAATCACCACAAATTTATCACGGGGAATTTCTAAACTGACATTTTTTAAGTTATGGACCCTAGCGCCTTTGATTATAATTTTTCCAGCCGGAGCGGCCACGATGTTTTTTGCCATACTATAAAAATAAAAATTTTACCTTATTAGAAAAAATATTTGATTAAATTTCTAACCGGGTAAAATCAATTAATTTCATTTTTTAGTTATTCTTTATCAGCAATTATTATACAGGAAATACAAAAACAAGGCAAGAGCAAAACAAAAATACAGTTATTTACGGCTATATTTTATATTATTATTTTTTTATTATTGTACCTATAGATCCGTTACCTTTTAAAAAATTTCTAAAGTTTCCAACATTTTTCCCATTTACAATTATTACTTCCAGGTCAAGCTTTTCTGCCAGCCGAGAAGCTACTGGATCAAAGGGAGCATTTAATCCCGGATCCCATTTATTGCCGACAATTTTCCTGAAATTTTTCCAATTTATTTCTTTTATCGGTTCAGCATCTTTATTTTTTCTCGGATCGCTGGTATAAACATAATCAATATTAGATAAATTGATAACAGTTTTAATTTTATACTCGCGCGCCAATACAGTCGCGACATAATCAGTCGACCAGCCAGGCTTCCAGCCGCCAGCAATAAATATTTTTTCCTTGCCCTTCATATGGACTGTCGGATTTTTTATGATTTCCGGATGAGCGATGTCATAAAAAATAGTCCTAAGCAGATGGGCATTGAGGCGGGTGGAATGGATCCCCAGCCAATCCCTGTCTTCATCGCTCACTTTTACGACCTTGTCAGCTGCGGCAATATAATTTCTGCAAGTGATGCCGCCGCCGGCGATAATAAAAAATCTATTTCCAATTTTTGTTTCCGAAACAATTAATTTTCGGAAATCTTTTAAAAACTTCCAATCAATTCCTTCTGGCGGGGCGATTAAAGATCCGCCCAAAGAAATTACATAAACTTTTTTTTCATTCATAAAGACAAGAAAAACCCGTTAGAAAAAAATTTAACGGGTTTTTTTATATTTTATTCTTTTATTTCAATCTCGCGCGCTTTTGCCTCAGACATTATTTTATTTCTTATTTCTTTCATTAATTTTTTGTCAGTCCGTAAAAATTTCCTCGCGTTTTCTCTCCCTACTCCCAATTTTACATCTCCGAAAGAATAAGAATTTCCAGATTTACTGATAACTCCATAAACAGAACCGGTATCAAGTAAATCTCCGGCAACGGAAATTCCCTCATTATACATGATGTCAAATTCACAGGTTCGGAAAGGAGCTGCCACTTTGTTCTTTACAATCTTAACCTTTACCCGATTGCCAATAATTTTATCTCCTTGCTTAATCTGAGCCGCTCTTCTCACTTCAATTCTGACAGAAGAATAAAATTTCAAAGCATTTCCGCCCGTGGTTGTTTCTGGATTTCCAAAGAAAACGCCGATTTTCATTCTGATCTGATTTATAAAAATCACTACTGTTTTTGATTTAGCAATTGCCCCAGTCAATTTGCGCAAACCTTGGCTCATCAGGCGAGCCTGTAAACCCATATGGCTGTCGCCCATGTCGCCATCTATTTCTTTTTGCGGAACTAAGGCCGCTACACTGTCAACAACGATAACATCAACAGCATTTGAACGGGCTAACGTTTCTACAATTTCCAAAGCCTGCTCTCCTGTATCTGGCTGGGAAATAAGCATTTCTTTTATGTTAACGCCGATTTTAACCGCATAATCAGGATCAAGTGCATGCTCAGCATCAACAAAAGCAGCAATTCCTCCCATTTTCTGTACTTCAGCGACAATATGCTGGGCTAAAGTCGTTTTTCCAGAAGCTTCTGGACCAAAAACCTCTATTACTCTACCACGCGGAACTCCCCCAATCCCAAGGGCTAAATCCAAGGAAAGACACCCTGTTGGTATTGCATCGACATCTGACCTCTTTGCTTCTCCGAATTTCATAATCGCTCCATCTCCAAATCGATCTCTTATCTGTTCAACTGCAGTCATGGCAGCCGCAGAACGCTTGTCTTTCTCAATCCCCCCCTTGTTTTTTTCATCATTTGGCATATTTTTTGAGTAATTTCTTAAAAAATAATTTTTCACCTGCCTATAAGATACCATATGATAAACTCGAGATCAAGAAGGCAATATTTTAAAAATTATATTTTTAAATAAGTCATAAACAGATAATAATTTTTCACTTTCTCAAAATTTAACTATAAAAATATAAAATAAAATTTTATATTCATAAAAAATTGATAATATTTTTAAAAACTGTTGTTAATTGAAAAAAAATCATGTATAATATAAAAAGAAAGAATAAAAAATATTTTTTCCATATTTTTTAAAAAAAAGTATTGTCAATAAAAAAAATATTTTGTATAATATAAGTAAATAGAAAGATAAAAGTAAAAAATAATTTTATTACTAAACGCGCATCAAAGATTGCGTGTAAGAAAGGGGGTGATAAATATGGCAGCTAAAAAAAGAAAGGCAGCAAAAAAGAAACCGGCAAAAAGAAAGGTGGCAAAAAAGAAAGTAGCGAAAAAAAAAGTCGCGAAAAAAAAGCCGGCGAAAAAAAAGGCAGCAAAAAAAAGAAAGAGATAAAAAAATTCTCCTCTTCGCCAGATAAGCAAGCCGAAAAAGTTTAGTCTTGGTTATTTGGCGAACGAGGAGGAACAAAAAAACGCCTGAAATAAGACGTTTTTTTGTTTGCAAAAAAATTAGAATAATTTTTGTTGATTGTCGGCTTTTTCTTCTGGAGAAAAAATATTAACCCTCCCATATTGGCCGTCATATCCGGGATCAATAAACAGTTTTCCTTCCCGCACCCGTTTTATGCCTTCAACAATCGGCGAGGTAGTTATTTTTTCTAGATTTTCTAATGGTTCATCTAGCAAAATTTTCATTTCTGTCCCGACTTTTTTAATCATACTATTATATTCTAACTGAACTTTTCGAGATTGCCGGTTTTTTAAATCCAAAGCTTCGGCAATTATTTTATCAAGCTCCACTAATTTTCTAAAAGGAACCGCTCCGTCTGGTTGAAAACCCATTGGTTTATCGGCTAATTCATCAACCCGATGGTCCACTCCTATGGTTAAAGGTTTTTTGCAGACAGGGCAGATACCTTTATATTTTTTAGTCTCTCCTGGCGAAAATCTGATTTTGCAATCACGATGACCGTCAAAATGATACATTCCTTCTTCTGGATAGAATTCAATTGTATATTTTAATTTTTTCAAATTCTTTTTCTTTATCGTCTCATAAATTTCATCATAGCTGATTTCATCTAAATCCATAACATTAGCTTCTCTCCCGATATTGGGCAGACTATGAGCATCTGAATTTGATAAAATTGTTAGCCCATCCAGGGCGGATAAGCGCCAATTCATAGCCGGATCGCTGGACAAGCCGGTTTCTATGGCATAAATATTTTCGGTTTGCTCATGAAAACATTCTTCCAAGCTATCAAATCCGGATTTGGAGCCAAAAACCGCGAACCATGGCGTCCAAATATGCGCCGGGTAAATCAAAAACTTAGGATGAATAGACAAGCAAAGTTTTACCAACTCCGGCGCCTTCATTCCCAAAATCGGCCGACCGTCAGAACGAATATTATATTTTTTATCTAAATAATTATTTAGTTCTTCCGCCGCCTTCACGTTTGGCGCCTGCACTACGATGTGGATTCTCCTCGCCTTACTGCCATCTTTATATATCAAAGCTACTTCCGTAGAAAGTAAAAATTTTATTTTTTCATCCGGCGCCTTTTTCAATTTATATAATCCTGACTTGCCGATTTCTTCCAACTCATTTTTAATATCAGAAAACCAGGCTGGATAAGTGAAATCTCCGGTCGCGATAACATCCACGCCCTTTGTTCGGCAGATAGCACCAATACCGCTTAAAGTAAGCTGCGGTGAACAAGCGCGGGAATATCTGGAATGAATATGTAAATCTAAAATTTGGCGCATATAATTAACCGAAATATTTTAGATGCTTGCCGATTGGCATGCCTCTATGTTTTTCTCCGACATCAACATCGAGCCACTTGTCATCTAATTTCACCTGTAAATACTGATGAGGAACAAAATTAACAAAAACATGGCGGCGGCGAATATCATCTTCTCTGAAAAATCCGCTCTTTACCAAAAAAATTCGCAATAAAAAATTGCTTTGTGTGCAAGGAATGAAGCCATTTGTTACCCAGACATTTTCCAGATTTTTAAACAAATAGGAAAATTTTAAAATAGTGGCCAATCTTTCGGAATGATATTTTTTCCCCAAATAATTAAAACTCAATTCCAAAAATTCTTTTGGGGAACTGGACTGCGTTTTTAATTTTTCAATAGTTTCTTCCATTTCTCTCGGGATTGTTTCGGGAACAGGGCTTTGCCAAAAAGAAAGATGGGGAACAAAAAAACGAGAAAGAAAAAAAGAAAAAATTATATAAACTGCAAAGAGATAAAAGAATATTTCCATAATTTTTTATTTGTTCAAACTCCAGATTATATAATTCAAATAAGTCGCGAAAAATACCCAAGCAGAATAAGGAAATAAAAGTCCGGAAGCTAATTTTGAAATCGGCCAAATCAAAATTATCAAAACCAAAACGGAAATTTCCAACAGGCCAGCCACAAAGACGTCAACGCCAATCAAATGTTTGCCGAAAAATAAATAACTCCAGAAAAAATTAAGTAAAGCATTGATAATAAAAAATATTATAACCACTTTAAAATTTTTAATATCCACGCCTTTATTCCAAACTAAAATCACCGATATTGCAGTGAAAGTAAAAATAGTTGTCCATACCAGGCCGATAATAGACCCGGCTGGGGTCCAAGACGGCAAACTGATAGTTCTATACCAATCCATGCCGGCCGAGGTAACTCTTCCACCGAAATAAGCAACCGCAAAAGTTATAAGCGGAATAACAAAATAATTGAGTTTTAACATACTTTTTATTTTAATTATTAGCTATTTTCATTATATCCTGCTTAAAATCGTTAGGCAAATAAAAAAACCGGTTACCCGGTTTTTATTTTTTATTCTAATTTTTCTATTTTATCAAACTTTCGGCTACTGCCAATTCTTCTGGGCTGTTTATGCCAACCGCTTGGCGCGGATCAATGATTACCGTATTTATTTTGTGGTTCTGGCTGGCAGCCAACCCAATTAAATCCGTGAGATAATATTCTTGTTGTTTATTATTATTTGTCAGTTTCTCTATATTCTCGCAAAGCCAATCTTTGTCAAAACAATAGAAGCCCGGGTTCACTTCTTTTATTTTTTGTTCTTCTTCGGTCGCGTCCTTAAACTCAACAATTTTTTCAACCTCGTCGCCTTTTCTCACAATTCTGCCCCAGTTATAAAAGTTTTTTCTATAATCCTCAAAATCATCAACTACAATCGTCACCATGGTAATTATTCCTTTGTGGCTGTCGGCTATTTTTTTTACCGTATCAGGCTGGACAAAAGGATGATCGCCGTAAAAACTGATGATGTTTTTTATTTCCGGACCAAACAAACCGCGAGCGCAAGCCAAGGCATGGCCAGTACCAAGCTGATCTTTTTGGATAGCATAATCACAACCATAAGAAGAAAGTGTTTTTTCAATTGCTTCTTTATTGTCAGGGGAAACCACTATTATTGGTCGACCGTCAACTTTTGCGCCTATAACTGAGTCAACCAAATATTCTATCATCGGTTTGCCGCAAAGCGGAGTCAAAACCTTCGGCAGAGATGATTTCATTCTTGTGCCTTTGCCGGCAGCCAAAATTACGATTTTATTCATAAACCAATAACTATTAAAAATAATCTCACAAAATCCTCCTTTTTTAAAAAAATCAAAGGAAAAAAATATTTCCTTTTCTTTAAGATTATCTTAGCAAAATATTTATTAATAAGCAAACTTATCACAAATATTTTGGCTAATATTAAATAAATTACTTAATATTTTTTTATACAAAAAAACACCATTGTTCTGGCGGCTACCTACTCTTCCAGGGTTAAAACCCAAGTACCATCGGCGCCAAGAGGCTTAACTTCTGAGTTCGAGATGGGATCAGGTGTGACCCTCCCGCTAAAACCACCAGAACAATGATGTCTTTTTAACTATTAACCTTTGACAATTAACTTTATAAAAAATAGTCAATAGTCAAATGTTAACTGTTAATTGTCGATTTGTCATTTAAAAACAAAAATGTGGGAAAATTAAATGGTTTATTAGTACTCCTCGGCTGAATGTGTTGCCACACTTACACCTGGAGCCTATCAACGTGATAGTCTCTCACGAACCTATGAAACCTAATCTTGAGGACAGCTTCGCGCTTAGATGCTTTCAGCGCTTATCTTAACCGAAGGTAGCTACCCAACAATGCCCCTGGTGGAACAGCTGGTACACTAGAGCTTCGTCCTTCCCGGTCCTCTCGTACTAGGGAAGGGCCCTCTCAAGTTTCCACGACCATAGTGGATAGGAGACCGACCTGTCTTACGACGGTCTGAACCCAGCTCGCGTGCCGCTTTAATGGGCGAACAGCCCAACCCTTGGGAGCTTCTCCACCCCCAGGATGCGACGGGCCGACATCGAGGTGCCGAACCACGCCGTCGCTGTGGACGCTTGGGCGTGACTAGCCTGTTATCCCCGGAGTAACTTTTATCCGATGAGCTTCCGCCGTCCTATATCGAACGGTCGGATCACTAAGTTCTGCTTTCGCAACTGCTCGACTAGTAAGTCTTGCAGTAAAGCTGGCTTAAGCCTTTACACTATCTCTCGGGTTTCCATTCCGAGATAGCCAACCTTTGTAAACGCCTCCGTTACCTTTTAGGAGGCATCCGCCCCAGACAAACTACCCACCAGAAACTGTCTCCCGCTTGCGCGGGATAAGAATTAAAAACATACAGGGGTGGTATCTCACTGTTGCCTTGCGGCTCCCACCTATTCTGAACATGCATATTCCTAATTCAATATCAAGTTGTAGTAAAGCTTCACGGGGTCTTTTCGTCCAGCTATGGTTAACGAGCATCTTTACTCGTCTTGCAATTTCACCGAGTCCTTCGTTGAGACAGTGCCCAAGTGGTTACGCTATTCGTGCAGGTCGGAACTTACCCGACAAGGAATTTCGCTACCTTAGGACGATTATAGTTATCGCCGGCGTTCATCCGCGCTTCAATTCAAAGCTACATCTTGATTGCTCAAGGTTTCACCTCTCTTCTTAACGTTCGGACACTGGCCAAGCGTCACCCCCTATACATCCTTTTTCAAGTTAGCAGGGAGCTATGTTTTTGATAAACAGTCCCTTGGGCTCTTTAGCTGCGGCCCTGATTGCTCAGGGCAGGCCTTATCTCTAAATTACGGCCGCTGTTTTGCCGAGTTCCTTAACGAAGGTTCTCTCGTACACCTGAGGCTTCTCGCCTCACCTACCTGTGTCGGTTTACGGTACGGTTACTATAGTCTTAGCCTTAGAGGTTTTTCTAGACAGCTCCTTCACTTAAGTTGATTCCGCCTTGCGGCTTCATCTTCCAACGACTTCTTGAAATTGGCGATCCGGATTTGCCTGGATCATTTCTTGAAGCAATTAACGTGCATACCATAAACACGCTTAAACTCTGGAACTGCGTCCCCCCATCAGAAAACTATAGTAGTGCTGGAATATTAACCAGCTCATCCATCGGCTACGCCCGCACTACACGGGCCTCGTCTTAGGACCGACTAACCCTGGGTCGATTTGCGTTGCCCAGGAAACCTGAGGTTTTCGGTGGGCAGGGTTTTAACCTGCCTTTCTGCTACTCATGCCAACATTCTCTCTTCTGTTTTCTCCACCGCTCTTCACAAAGCGGCTTCAGCGACAAACAGAATGCTCCTCTACCGCTCGCTCAAAAAAATGAGCGAGCCCGTACCTTCGGTAATATGCTTAGCCCCGATAAATTTTCGGCGCGAGACAACTTGACTAGTGAGCTATTACGCTTTCTTTAAAGGATGGCTGCTTCTAAGCCAACCTCCTAGTTGTCGCAGTCGCGACACCACCTTTTACACTTAGCATATATTTAGGGACCTTAGATAACGATTTGGGCTGTTTCCCTTTCGACTAATGGAGCTTAGCCCCCATAGTCTAACTCCCGGATTACACCTACGGGTATTCGGAGTTTGGTTAAAGACGGTATCTTGCGACCCGCCTTCATTCAGTGCTCTACCCCCCGCAGTCAGCGTCCGAGGCTAGCCCTAAAGCTATTTCGAGGAGAACCAGCTATTGCCGAGTTCGATTGGAATTTCTCCGCTAACCACAGATCATCCCCTAGTGTTGCACGGCTAGTGGGTTCGGTCCTCCCTCCGTCTTTCGACGAAGTTCAACCTGTCTATGGCTAGATCACACGGCTTCGGGTCTTGTGCATGCGACTTTCTATTTATTTTGTAGGTATTGCAGAATAAAATTCTGCAACCTACAAAATAATAGATACGGGCGGTTAACCCTCGCTTTCACTGTACATATCTTCCAAAAGGAATTTATGTCAGCCGCATACAACAAACTCGTTGGCTCATTCTTCAATAGGCACGCCGTCATCCCGATTGCTCGAGACTCCGACTCCTTGTAAGTATATGGTTTCAGGTACTATTTCACCTCCCTCACCGGGATGCTTTTCACCTTTCCCTCACGGTACTAGTTCACTATTGATCATAAGAAGTATTTAGCCTTGGGTCATAGTCGACCCTGCTTCCTACGGGATTTCGCGAGTCCCGCAGTACTTAAGAATAATAACCGTAGAGCAATAACCCCTTTCACTTACAGGGCTATCACCTGCTCTGGCGGAGCTTTCCAGCTCGCTTCAACTAGGGAAGTTATTTTTGTATACTCTACCTTACCTTTCTAGGAGGTAAACACTATTATCTTACAACCCCCAGAAAACATATGGTCCCAGAACCTTCAGATCCCTCACCCGAAGGTGATTGATCGCAGTTTTTTGAGTTTAGGCTCATCCCCTTTCGCTCGCCACTACTTAGGGAATCTTCTAGCTCATAGCTTTTAGCTGCCAGCTCGCGGGTTGCCCTGCAAGCTTTAAACTAAAAGCTAGAAGCTAATTTTGTTTTTTTCTTTTCCTCCGGCTACTAAGATGTTTCAGTTCACCGGGTAATCCCCCTAAACTACGAGAGTTTAGGGCGCCCTGTCTTCAACAGGGCAGGTTTCCCCATTCGGAAATCCACGGGTCAAAGGTTGCTTGCCACCTTACCGAGGCTTATCGCAGGCTGCTACGTCCTTCATCGTCTTCTTATGTCGAGGCATCCACCATATACTCTTAATGAAATTTTCCCACACTTTTATTTTTAAAAGTGTGATTATATTTTTTCTCTGTTTTTATGTTCGACTCGATTTGTTCTATATTAAATTGTTAAGGTTCCGCAAATGTCAATTTTCTGCTCGCTAATTTCTGTAATTAACATTCAAAAATTTAACATCTTTTTAAACTAAAAAAACCGCTTCTGGCGGTTTCTAAGGGCGCTTTAAAAAAAGCCATCTTATTAACCGCTTGTAAGTTTAAATACAAAACTAGATATTCTCATAAAGTTAGGAAATTTATTATATATAACATTATACATTATTATAAAACTGTGTCAAGGGGTGAGAAAAGGCTAATTTTAGGCTCTATAATATTCTAAATTTATCCAGCATTTCCGGGTTATTCATCTGGGCCTGAGCAACTTCCTTGCTTATTACTTTATCTTCATATAATTTTTTCAAATGCTGGTCCATGCTTATCATCCCTTCTTTAGAACTAGTTTCTATAACTGTTCTTAATTGAGCGATCTTATTTTCTCTGATCAAATTAGCCACTGCTGGGGTATTAAACATCAACTCCCTAGCGGCCACTCTTCCTCCTTTTATTTTCGGCAACAATCTCTGTGATATTACTGCAGCCAGCACCATAGATAATTGCATCCTAACTTGGTTCTGTTGATGAGGAGGAAATATATCAATAATACGATCAACAGTTTGAGCGGCGCTATAAGTATGCAAAGTTGCCAAAACTAAATGCCCGGTTTCTGCTAAAGTAATAGTGGTGCCGATAGTTTCCAAGTCGCGCATTTCTCCAACCATAACCACATCCGGATCTTGTCTTAAAACATGTTTTAAGCCATTAGGGAAAGACGTCATATCGCTACCCAACTGGCGCTGAGTGATAACACTTTTATCCGACTTAAATAGAAATTCAATAGGATCCTCCAGGGTAATAATATTGCGGTGGCGATTTTCATTAATATAATTTATCATCGCTGCTAAAGTTAAAGATTTTCCGCAGCCAGTCGGACCAGTAACTAAAATCAAACCTTGATCAAGATTTAATAAATTATAAATAATTTTCGGCATGCCTATTTCTTCAAGGGTCGGCATTTTTTCATTTATCACCCTCGCCACCAAACTCACATTGCCTCTTTCATAGCGAAGGTTTACTCTGAACCTTTCTTTATCTCCAAAAGAAATACCAAAATCTAAATCTTTATTTTCCACAAACATTTTTTTCTGAGCCTCTTCTAATATAGAAAATGCCATTTGCTCTAATTCCTTTTGTTCCAATTTTTCTAAACCTTTAATCGGCCTCAGCTCGCCGTCAATACGCAACATCGGCGGCAACCCAACGACTAAATGGAGGTCCGAGGCTCCTTCGGCAACAGCGGTTTTAAAAAGTTCTTTGATATTCATAATTGTAAAAACAAAATAATAAAATAATATAAAAAAATAAAACTTACCAACCCTTTTTCTTTATCCCATTACTAGCAGCTTTTATTTGCGCCTCTTGCTTTGATGATCCCTTTCCGCGGGAAATCAATTCATCTCCTAAATATAACCCCACTTCAAATATTTTGGAATGGTCTGGTCCTGATTCGCTTAAAACTTTGTAATGAGGGGTGATTCCAAATTCATCCTGCGATTTTTCCTGAAATTTTGACTTGGGATCAAGATAAAGCTGATTTTCTAAAATATTATCTAACTTTGAAATTATACAATTTTTTATAAACTTTTTAGCTAATTTCGTTCCTTGGTCAAGATATATAGCTCCTATTAAAGCTTCTACGGCATTAGCTAAAATATATTGCCTGGCCTTTGAATTTTTATCTTTTGACTCTCCCTTAGAAAGAAAAAGATAATCTTCTAATTCAATCTCATTGGCAATAATAGAAAGCATCTTGGCATTAACCAAACTGGCGCGCCAGTTAGTTAAATCGCCTTCAGGAGTTTCTGGAAATTTGTAATACAGATATTCTGTCACAATTATTTCCAGAACAGCATCTCCTAAAAATTCTAATCTTTCATTATGGTTCAGTTCAAAATCAGGATGTTCATTCAAATAAGATCTATGAACTACTGACTGCTTAAGCAGATCTTGATTTTTGAACTTAATTCCTAATTTTTCTTCAAGCTTGGAAAAAGTTTTCATTTTTTTCCATTGTTCAATGGCTGAATTATTAAATTATACGAACACCGCAATTTAACAATGTAGCCATGTAACAATTATTTAATATTATTTTTTATTGGAGGCTGTTCATCTTCAACCGTCTTTTTTTTCCTATCCATATCTTTAAAGATCGCCCCTAAAACTCCATTAACAAATTTCCCAGAGGATTCTCCGCCAAAAGTTTTGGCGATCTCAATCGCTTCATTAATCGCTACTTTCGGTGGAATATCTGTAGCCATTAAAAGTTCAAAAACGCCTATGCGCAAAATATTTCTATCTACTATAGTAATTTGGTCAAGCGGCCATTCAGTTGCATATTTAACGATGGCTTTATCTATTTCTGGCAAGTTATCTACCACTCCTTTTAATATTTTTTTTACAAAGCCATTATCATTAAAACTTGGAGCAAAATAAGAAAAATTGCCCTTAACAATTTCACTTAAATCTTTATCTTGTCGGCCATTAAAATCCCACATAAATAAAGATTGCATAGCAATAGTACGAGCTAGATGGCGATTAGACATAATTGTTAATTCTTATTAACTCGAGATTTTACTTTTACAGAACTAAATTTATTATTTCTTATCCTTTTTAGCTTTAACTTTGATTTTAACTGCCTGTCGCCCTCGATAAGTTCCGCAAAAAGAGCAAGCCTTGTGCGGTTGCACTGCTTGACCGCATTTAGAACATTTATTCAGGGTAGTCTTTTTTAAAGCTTGATGAGACCGGCCGCGCCTAGCTTGGCTGGAAGACCTTCTTTGTCCTGGTACTGACATAATTTAGATATAAAAACAAAATAACATACAATAAAATTTTATCTTGTTTTTTATTATTTTATTATTTAATATTCTCTAACTTTAGTATATCTTAAAGGGTAGATTAGTCAACCCCGTTAATCTTATAAAAATAACATCCAATAGCTATTCTCCTTGCTTTTTATCTTTTTCTATTTTAACTCCGACAATTTTTTCAAATTCTTCACGCTCTAATGTTTCTTTTTCTAACAAAGCGGCTACCACATCTTTTAACAAATCTTTTTTGGTATTTATAATTTCTTTTGCCTGACGGACGCCTTTATCAATGAAGTTTGTTATCTCTCCATCAATTTGTTCTGCCACCTTTTCACTATAATCTCTCTGTTCGTGAATTTCCCGACCCAAAAATATCATCTCATCTTTTTCGCCAAAAGTGCGGGGACCTAAATTTTCCGACATTCCATAATCAGTAATTAAATGACGAGCCAAAGCTGTCGCTCGACGCAAATCAGAAGTGGCGCCAGTCGTTACTTCTCCAAAAATTTCCTTTTCCGCTGTATGCCCGGCCAAAAGAACCGCTAATTCTTCCACAAATTCTGATTTAGTATGCATATGCTTGTCTTCAGTCGGCAATTTCAAAGTATAACCTCCGGCTTGTCCGCGAGCAATAATAGAAATTTTATGTATTGGATCAGTATTAGGAAGAAAATGAGCAACCAGAGCGTGGCCAGCTTCATGATAAGCGGTAATGTTTTTTTCTTTTTCTGTAATTACCCGGCTCTTTCTTTCCGGACCCATCATAACTTTTTCAATTGATTCAAAAAGTTCATCCATTTCTATCATTTTTTTATTTCTTCTGGCTGCCAAAATAGCTGCTTCATTCAAAAGATTAGCTAAATCTGCGCCGCTAAAACCCGGGGTTCTTTCCGCCACCTTGCGCAAACTGACTTCTTTGCCCAACGGCTTTTTTCTAGCATGAACTTTCAAAATTTCTTCCCTATCCTTAAGGTCCGGTTCATCAATTACTACTCGCCGATCAAAACGACCGGGACGAAGCAGAGCTGGATCCAAAACATCCGGCCGATTAGTAGCTGCTATAACTATAACATTAGTATGAACTTCAAAGCCATCCATTTCTACTAAAATCTGATTTAAAGTTTGTTCCCGTTCATCATGAGACCCTCCTAATCCGGCACCGCGTCTTCGCCCAACAGCGTCAATTTCATCAATAAACAAAATACAGGGAGCATTCTTTTTAGCCCGTTTGAATAAATCACGAACTCGAGAAGCGCCAACGCCAACAAACATTTCTACAAATTCTGAACCGGAAATATGAAAAAAGGGAACACCAGCTTCTCCTGCCACGGCTCGCGCCATCAATGTTTTTCCGGTGCCTGGACTGCCAAGAAGCAACACTCCGCGAGGAATACGAGCACCAAGCTCATAAAATTTTTTCGGCTGTTTTAAAAATTCAACCACCTCTTTTAATTCCTCTTTCGCTTCCTTGGCTCCAGCCACATCTTTAAAAGTAACTTTATTTTGAGGATCTTTGCTGAATTCCTTCGCTTGCGATTGACCGAACATCATCGCTTTGGAATTGGCGCCGGAAACGCTTCGCATCATGAAATAAATAAAAACCGCAATAATTAAAAATGGGAGAAGAAAAGGCAAAATTGACATCAGCCAAAAATCCCAGCCCTCATTTTCTTTTACCTCAATTTTCACAGCCGATAATTTAGCCGGATCTACTCCAAAATTTTTAAATAACTGAGAAGATGATTCACCGGTTTCTTTTTTGGCGATTTCTTCATCGCCATTTTTCAAAGTAATTTTCATTTCGCTTCCGTTAACCACCAGAGAAGAAATTTCTTCATTATTTATTTGCGAAATCAAAGTCTCAATTCCTACGTTTTTAGGCTTTTCTCCTTGCCCGCTGAAAGAAGAAAAAATAGCAGCAATTACCAAAAAAACCAGAAAAAAAATCAAAAAATTTTTAATTAAATTTTTCATAATTCACTATTACAATCTTAAAAATTAAAAAATAATCGCCATATTCAGCGCTTAAAAGGCTAAAAGGCTAAATTTAGTATATAACATAAGGCCTTTTTTAGCAAACGAAAAGCGCCAGAGAAAATACAAAAACGAGGCATCGCCTCGTTTTTGTATTTATATTTTTATTTATCTGATTTCTCTGTTCTTTCTTTAATTTTGGTTTTTTTCTTAGCCGGTTTTTCTTTATCTTCTTTTTCTTCCTTTTTTGCTTTCTTCTCTGTTTTCTTTTCTTCTGCTTTTTCTATTTTTTTATCTTTTTTTTCTTTTCCTTCTTTCACTAGCTTCAAGCCCAAACGATGCTCTTTTGGTTCCAAGGACATAATTTCAAAATCAGCTTTATCGCCTGAATTAAATAATTCACTGATTTTTTGATTTAAATTCAAACTGAGTTGACTGGCATGAGCAAGACCATGTATATCCTCATCTAATTTAACAAACAAGCCAAAGGGGTTAACTTTCAAAATTGTGCCGGAAACTGTTTGGCCGACTTTATATTTAGCACTGGCTTCTTCCCACGGATCCTTCATTAATTTCTTGGCGCTCAAAAATATCTTTGCTCCTTCTAAACTGATGACTTCTGCTTTTATTTTATCCCCGACTTTAAAAAGGTCGGCTGGAGAATCTATTCGCTGCCAAGCCAATTCAGAAATATGAATAAGTCCTTCCATGTTTTCGCCAAAACTTATAAAGACGCCAAAATCGGTGACGGCAGTGATATTTCCCTCCACCACTGTGCCGATTTTATATTTAGCGATCGTACTTTTTTGCTTTTCGCTCCAAACATCTTTTTCACTAAAAATAATTTTATCTTCTTTCTCGTCCAAGGTCATAACCGTAACTTCAAATTCCTTGCCGACAAAAGATTTTAATTTTTCCAAAATCTTTCCTTTATCACCGCCGCTTACTCGTGGATAATTTTCCGGAGCCAACTGAGAAACTGGTAAAAATCCCTGAATTTGGCAATAACGGACTAAGAGACCGCCTTTATTAGCATCAATTACTTTTACTTTTATAGTTGTTTTATCTTTAGCGGCTTGTCGCAAACTTTCCCAAGCTTTTTCTTGACCAGCATGGCGGAAAGATAATTCTAAATCGCCGTTTTCATTTTCTTCTTCTATAACTGTCGCCTCTACTTCATCTCCCGGTTTTAGACCAGCGTACTCTTCCGCTTCTTCATAAAGTTCTGGACCCCTTACTACGCCGACTAAAATACCGTCAATATCTAATTTAACCTCTGCTTTAGACGCAGAAACAACGATACCTTTGACCGTATCGCCTGTCTGGGGAATTTTTAAACTGTCACTTTCTAACAGTTTTCCAAAATCTTTGTTTTCTTCCATATTATTATTCAATAATCTCTTTTAAATTTCTGAAAATAAAAAAAGATTATTTAACCTCCCCTAGGGGAAGTCTTTCGGCCACCTTCCGCCGGCTGGCGGACCGAAAGCTTTATTAAAAGGTGTTTATTTAGTTTGTTTCTTTATTATACATAATAATTAAAAAATTGCAAGCCCCCTGCTTCCTATTTTAGCCAAACCGAGATAAAAAAATTAATAATACAAGAAACTTTTTCTTACCTGTTCAAAATATGGACGGCATTGATTTTTATCCTTTTCTTCAGATGACATAACATAATCTACAATAACGCTTCCAATTGGAATTTGCATTTCATAAATAAACTTTCCATTTTCCAATATTTCCTCTTTTTTTATCGCCGGGGTTATCCCAGCATAAATTATGGAAAATCCAGTTTGTTCTTTTAACAACCTATTTATATTAATTTCCCCCGCGCTCCTATTCACCCTACTTTTTATTTCACAAATCTTTTGCCCATCAATATCAAAATAAAAATCAGGCGCCTTTCCTTGCGTTGCCTCCCATCCCGCTGGCAAAGTTATTTCGAAGCCATCCAAAACATTGCCGACAATAGTCCGGCCGTTATCCATTTCGGTAATAGCATAGACGGAAGGATTATGGACTAATTGACCGGCAATCCAGTCCACGCTTTCATCTCTTACCAGCGCCCACCAAATAAATAATTCTCCCAAAACCGCTGCCAAAACCAAAACAACAACTTTTACCAAATAATATTTACCATACTTTAACCTATAATACATACAATTTATATATTAGGTTGTATATACTCTTGCCAAGCCTTATATAATTTAGCTGTTGCTATCAAATCCCTACTATTATACTCAGCAATTTTTTTATATTCTCCATTTTTAAACAATAGGCCGACATCATCGCCAGTGACACCTGAAATTTTAGGACTTTCAATCCCGAGAGCTCGGCAATATAAATGAAGATTCCCCTTTCTCCTAACTGCTCCATAAAATGAAAGCTGATCCAATAAATCTATATGCTTAACTCCGTATTGGCTGCCAAGATAGCGATTTGACATTAAATTTACAGTTGGCTTTACCTGGCAGACGGCTGATCTTATTAGCATAAAAGGGACATCAAAAGATCGGCCATTAAAACTTATCGTTTCTTTATAATTTCTTACACCCTGCCAAAAAGCATAAAGCATTTGCGCTTCATCTCGCTGTTTAAAAATAAAATTCCCGCTATTCCATTCTTTTATTTCTGCTTTGGGGGCGGAAAAATATACTACTCCTTTATTTTTAATCGTATCATAAACCCCGATTGCGACAATCTCTCCGGTCAAAGGAGAAAAACCTAATCCTTCTTTCAAATCGGAAAGCATGGCATTATACTTCCCATCTTCTTCTCCTGCTTCACGCTTAATCCAGCGAGTTAAATTCTCTTGAGTTTGAATATCAATATTTTCCCATTCTTCTCCAATTGTTTCTATATCAAAAACTAAAGCCATATCTTTAAAATTATCTATTTTAATTCTATCTTTTTAAGCCTCGATCGTCAAACAAAATCCCGCCCTTCAGGAGGGCGGGATTATTTTATCTCTATATTTTAATTTTATCTTAATTGCAGCTAGCATCAGAAGGAGCGGAAGTTGTACCAGTTCCAAACCCAGCAGAGGGAGAGGCTGAAGATAATTCTTTACTACATTCTTCTGGCTGGTTGTTAAAAGCTGAACAAATCGTTGTAAGCAAGCTGGCAGAATCACGGCTGGAAGAAATTTGCGCACCATTAACAACTAAAGTCGGGGAACCTTGTACGCCATAAGTATCATTATCGGCTTTATAAACATCAAAAACCGGAAATTGACCGCTAGACCAAGTGCTCTTATCAGCAAATTTTTCCATAACTTTATATTCTTTATCAGTAGATGAAACGCAAGAGCTTAATTTTGTTTTATCCACGCCGGTTTTGCTTAAACATCCTTCTCCATCGCCAGCTTCAAGAAAACATTTTAAATAAGTATTTAATTTATCCCCTTGCTCCTTTTGAATACAATATTGGTTTAATTGTTCTTTCAACTCTTTTTCACCATGCATGGCATAATCACAAAATTTCAAAGTAAAATCAATTTTATCTCCCAGGGCCTCAACAACCGGTAAAATTCCTTTTTCAATCTGAGTGCCATAAGGGCAGTGGCTCATAACAAATAATTCTACTTTCGGCTTATCGGATTTACTGGCAGCTGTTTGCGCCTCAGCAGCTGGAGCGGCTGTTTCATCGTTTGCAGCAGCATTTAATTGTTCTGTCATGTTCAAAACCTGCGGAAAAAACTTTTCTCCATCTTTCGTTAAATAAGAATCAAAATCCTGACCGCCGACATTCACTATAATTTTATAAAGACCCTGTTCTTCCGTAATACCTTTGACATCGGCTACTGTCCCGTCTGAAACCAAGTTACTATTGATAAACTCAACTGCTTTTGCCTTAGCTTCTTCTGGGGATAAGATGCTTTTAGCAGTTTTGGCTTCAAAAAATTTATAGCCTGCCCCTCCCAAGACGACTAAAACCGCTAAAATGATAACAATTTTTTTCATATCTTTTAATTAAACATTTATTCCTATTAAATAACGCCGTCGAGAGTATAAAATGCGTCGCAGCTAATAACCTGAGAGCTGCCAGCCAGCCCGTATAATAGACCGGTGAACGATGCGTATTTAACGGAATTTATTTTTAAAAAGTTATTAAATTTGTTATTTTACTTTAGCAAAATAGAAAAAATAAGTCAAATAATTTTTCTCTTATTTTTTCTTTAATTCTTTTACCAAAAGCCCAGCTAAAATTAGAATAACCCCGCCGGCTAAAATTAGCAAATATTTTAAAAATTCTTGTTTCTTATTCCTCCCTGATAGATTCCATTCGGAACTTTGGGCAACCTCGCCCAAAACCTGACCGTTATCGCTATCGCTATTATCCCCGCCCCTTCCTATTATATCATCTGAAGAACGGGGCATAATCTTCAAGCCAGATGAAGTCTGGCTTACTATGCCAGTGATCTCCATTCTTTCGCCTTCTATAAAACTTTTTAAGTCTATACCAGTATTCTTTTTTATATAAATCCTCGCTTCATCAGTACTATCATCCAAGTAAACATCCGAAGCTTTTCTGTCTGTAATTTCCCCTGTTATAGAAACCAAGCAACCAAGATATTCTTCGGTAATTTTATCTGCTGTAATATTTTCCGGCAAAGGCGCTGTTCGGCTTTCAACCTTTACTATATCTTCTTTCTGTTTGGTCTTAATTCTCTTCTCACCGTTTATTTCTGAGATTTCACCCTGCACCTCTATATAATCTCCAATTTTTAAAAAAGGAAAATCTTTTTTATAATTATAAATCTGAACCCCGGATGAACCAACGATATAGAAATACTGTGTTCCAAAAATTCCCGGCTCTACTGCCACTATTCCTTTTGTTTTTACCAAATCTCCTATTTCCGACTCTCTTATTTTTTCCAGAGTTGTTAAAATATATCCTCCATCCCCTCCGGAAGAAATTTTTATTCCAGCCACTTCCGCTACCAATTTACTACCTTGACTATCAGCTACGGAAATAATATTTTCTTCTCCAGGAGTAACTACAGTAGTCCAAAACCATTTTTTATTTTCTGCCCGAGCATAAGACTCCCCTGAAAAAGATTTTTCGTAATCAACTTCATCAATCAATTCATCTGAATTATTAAATAAACGAACAGATTCATTGGAATTATTCAAAGCTAACCCAGTTTCCGATCTTTCTGCCAAATAAAAACCGCCGCTTTCTATCCACAAATCATGATTAATCTTGTACGGCAAGCTTCCGCCTTCGATATCATCCAATTTCCAGCCAAATAAATTTACTCTATCAACTCCAATATTTTTCAATTCTATCCACTCTCCTTC
>Ga0265297_10003650_pt1 | contig 27248 bp, 36 predicted proteins | sample Munlanlwell13791_FD_192502 | JGI IMG/M metagenome (GOLD analysis project Ga0265297, IMG submission 192502) | Leachate microbial communities from a municipal landfill in Southern Ontario, Canada - Leachate well 137-91 | ecosystem: Engineered > Solid waste > Landfill > Unclassified | place...
TGACGGAGCGACTTATAATGAAGTAGGAACAGATTTAGTATCTTTAGACACTTGGCAAGAGTGGACTTTTGATGTTAATTGGACAGCTGAAACTGTTGATGTTTATTTGGATGGAGTATTAAAAGCAAGTGGAGTAGATTGTTCTTTGGCTTCTGCTACTACTAATGGCACAGTTACCCTCTTTACTTATGGAACTGGAACACTTGTTTATTTAGATTGGTTTAAAGCAGGGAGTGATTTTGTAGCAGGCGGAGGTTTACAATCCCACTCCGAAGCCACAATCAAAACTCAAGGTGATTATGCGTTAAAGATAGAGGCAGTAATAACGGATAGCTTGAATAAGACGCTAACGAAGACATTTGACCCGCCTTTGGATTTATCTGGAATAGATACAGCCAAAATTGATATGCGGGCAAGTAGGACAGGGGCGAATGTGAAGTTGGGGTTGAGGAATGGTGGTGGTACTACTCAATTAACCAATGGTGGAATGGAAACTTGGACAGGTGGGGATAATGTTGCTCCTACTGGGTGGGCTAATGATTATACCACAGCTAAAGAGTCCACTATTGTAAAGGTGGGTAGTTACTCTGCCCATATTAGCAGGGACGGAGTAAACAACTCCCATATGACCCAAGATATTCAAAACGCAGGTGGACATAATATCGCTTATTGGCAAGGCAAGAGGGTTACTTTCGGATGTTGGGTAAACAGCACAAATGGAGCGGTAGGTGGAAATGGAAGTATCTATATCTATGATGGAGTAAGCGTAACTAATGGACCATTCGTAACTACTGATGGAGACTGGCATTGGTTGACTGTTACGGCAGTAATAAGTGGTTCGGCAACCCAAGTTTTATTAGGTTGTCTTGATCTAAATGGATATTTTGATGGGGCAATAGCAGTAGAGGGATATCTAATAACTACCGAACTCACCCCCACCATAATTACAGCCGATGAATATGAAACAAAAACTTGGGATATAAGTGGGGTGGCGGATGCGGATAAGAATGCCATTGATACTCTGACTTTAACAATAGTTGACGCGGATGAATAAATATTATGGCTAATACAATTTATTTAGATAATTTTTATTATAGCGACCCCGTAGATTCTAAGAATCTAGTTTGTAGGTTATCTATCTTATCTAAAGGTAGCAATAATTTAGTTTGTAGAACGACTGTCTTTAATCGTAGTTACTCCTCCTTAGTCTCTAGAGTTGAAATTAAAAAAATAGAGTCATCTAATTTGTTGCAACGTCTTACTGTTCAAAAATCTTCTATATCCGGATTGACCTGTAGGTTATCTGTAGTTTATTCTCAAAATTACTCTAATTTGATATCGAGTATAGTAGTCAAGAAGATAAATTATACAACATTGCAATGCCGAATAACTACAAAAATACTGGATACAGTAGATTTAAATTCTTCTATAGAAATTTTATGTTCTCAATACGTGACTTTAATTTCTAAAGTAGCTGTTTATAGAATTAGCTTATCTAATTTTTACTGTAGAATAGAAGTTCTTAAATTTGATAGCGTTAGCTTAATTAATAGTCTTACAGTTTTGCATACTGAAGTAAGCAATCTCGCTTCCAAGCTCATTGTCCTGCAAAGAGTAGGCTCTTCACTACCGTCTAAATTGACTGTATTAAATAAGAATTATGTTTTATTAAATTCAAAATTAACTGTATTAAGAAAATCTCAGTTCAATTTAGTAAACAGGATAGATGTGTTTCTGGGTAGTACATTTCGTGAAATACACGCTAAATTAAAAGTTTTAAGAGAAAGTTATTCTAGCTTATCTAATAAATTAATAGTTAGAGGCATTGGCCGGGAAAATTTAATTCAGAGGATTACTGTATTTAGAAGTTCAAGTTTGGGGTTGGTAACTAGGTTAACTACTTTGAAAGAAGATTTAATAAATTTAATTTCTTCTGTTACGATACGAAAAGTAGAACCTAGCAATGTTCAATCCAGGGTGGAAGTTCGTCAGCTTTCTGATTATAACTTACAGGCTAGGTTAACTGTATTAAGTCCTTCTTCTACAGATTTAGTTTGTAAAGTTAAAATTTTATGTAATGACACGGTTCCATTAACTTGCAAATTATATATTATTTTCGCACCCGGTAGTTCTAACCTTGTCTCATCTATTATTATTTTGAAAAGAGATTCTATTAATCTCTTAGCAAGGTTAGAAGCTCTTATAGCTTCAGATAAAGATTTAGTTTCTAGATTAACAGTTCGAAGACAGGAAACTCAACCAGGGCTATATTGTACTGTGAGTGTGAGAAAGAAATCTTCTGGGATTGTATCTTGTCGAATATTCGCGGCGCCTTATATAGATAACTCGATTATATTATATTCGAGGATAAGTTCGGGTATTTCATTGTATTCTCAAATGTCTTAAGGAGGGATAAATGTCGGACCCTAGAAAAGTGTTTGTTGGGGAAATAGGAAAACGAATTAAAGTTAAGGTGGGTATACCTCTGAATGGGTTATCCCAGGTTTCTATATTCGTTGAGAAACCGGACGGCTCTACTGCGGTGGAGTGGGTAGCCAGTAAATTGGGCAATCCCTCGGATGGCTGGATTTATTATGATACGCTGGCTGGGGATTTAAATGCGGCCGGGGTATACAGGCTTTACGCTAAAGCTGTATTTACAGACGGTAGAGAATTTTTTGGTGAGCGGACGACATTCAATGTCTATACACCATCGGAGGGATAAATGGCAGAAATAACTGTATACTGCACAAAAGATGATGTCCAGCGCTGGATAAAGCGAGTTCAATTCTCCGATACCACCAAAGTCACACCTTCAGATATTGATTTGTACATTCAGACTGTGAGTGGAATTGTGGATGGAGAGCTAAGGAAAATCGGTATAACACTCCCTATTGATGCTTCTTGTAAGATATCTATGGGTATCTTAAAAACCCTAGTATCTTACGAAGCAGCTTCGCTGGCTGAACAGACTGTTTTCTTTGGCGCGAATAAGAATGAGACATCACATGGCAAGTGGCTTCATGACCAGTATCTGGCGCTTCTGGAGTCTGTACAGAATAACCCTTGCATGCTTTCGGATGTTGTTACTTCCACCGTTAAGCATATGAAATCGGACACTGAAGATATGAACGAAAATGGTTCTAAAGAAGGAGAAGAGATATTTACTAAGAAACATATCGATGATTTTAAGTCGGACCACAAAGTGCTATCTCCCTCCGAATTGGATTCTCCAGAAGGCACGATTGCCGGGCAGGTAGACAGAACGAGGGTATAAAAATGGGGCTTGTAAAAATTCGTTTCGAAGTGGCAAATGAAGTTCAACTTAGTAGAGCTTTTGAAACGGGTATATATAAATTTAATAATCTGGAAAAACCATTCGGTATCATGGCTGATGATTTCTTCCGTACTATGGCGGCCGTGTTCGTTTCCGAAGGAGCTTACGAAGGTGGCAACCGATGGAAGGCTCTGTCTCCCGCATATGCGCGCTGGAAGGCACGGTACTTTCCAGGTAGGAAAATATTAGAGTTGAATGGTAGAATGAAAGACTCCCTTACCATTAAGGGAAATTCAGATAATGTGCTTGAGATTAATCCGGATTCCCTGGTAGTCGGGACTCGAGTTCCGTATGCTATCTATCATCAGACCGGAACTCCGAAGATGCCTATGCGTAAAATAATAGAATTAACTAATGAACAAAAATTGCGCTGGGTTCACATAATGCACGCATACATAAGAGATATTACAGAGTCTATAGCTAAAACTTCACTTGGAGGAGCGCAATGAATTTAGCAAGGGATATGGAATGCATAGGAAATGAAATTTTAAATTTATTTAATACAACCAAGTTTACTGCGTGTCTTACATCGATTACAGTAGAGAAGGGTAATGATTTCATATTAGACAACTTCGCCAGCATTAAGTATGGCTGGGCTGATATGGAAGCGGAGTTACCGGCTCTCTATGTAATGGGGCTTCGCGAAGAGCTGATAAGAGACGACGGGCAAGGGAGATGGATGACATTTAGATTCGCAATTGAAGTATATGATACGGGAGACGACCCACAAAATCTGGAGAAAAAATTAAATAGATATGCCAGAGCTGTGAGTGAGGCTTTACTTGCAGAGTATAAAGCTGATGGGACGATTCAAGCAGTAGAATATTCTCCTGTACTCAAAAATGCAGATAATTTATACAAAGTATGTTCGGTACAATTCAGTCTAAAAATATTTCAGGACTTAACCTAAAAGGAGGAATAAGATGGCGTACGATAAGACAAACGTTCTTGTAGGGCCGGCAACAATCTTTTGCGATGAGACAAATATGGGTTGGACTTCGGGAGGGGTTACTATCGAACACTCTTCTGAATTTTATAATGTGGAGGTTGACCAAGACCAATTCCCGGTCAAGTCTTTTAGGACGAAAGAGTCCTTTAAGATTAAGACTAACTTAGTGGAGAATACTCTCGAAAACATTAAAATAGCCTGGGGTATAGACGTGGCCATCGATTTGACCACTACACCAGGGTATCGTAGGCTGGTTATTGGGGGCAGCGCGTCCGAGGCTCCGGAGCATACATTGGATGTCTATGGTAACGCTCCGGGTATCCCTGGGGGAACCAGACAGCGTAGATTACATTTCTATCGCGTAGTTTCCATAGAATTCGGTTCTTTGATAGTAGAAAAGAACAAAGAACAGGTTATTCCGGTGACATTTGAGGCGTTATTGGATTCTACTTATGATGCTATTGGTTACGTTGAAGACCAGACTATTAGGGAGTTCAAGAAGTTGACATGCAAAGTGACTGTAGCTTAACTCATAGGGAGGATTTAATATGAAGATTGAGAAATTGGAAGATGGATACAGGCTAACAGATTTATACATTACCGCTTCTATTCTATGCGTTCCAAATATGGAACTTATAAATGTGGAACCGGATAAGAATAAAAAGCAGACTATGTTTGTCGTTAAAGGAGACCCGATGAAAATTAAAGTAATTATCGATGCCTTCTTTAACGGCAAGCATATGGTCGATGCGAATATGTATAAAAGTAAATTACAAACATTGAAATCTAGATTGTATGCTAATTTCTAAGGAGCTATAATGGCAACAGACCCGAATGTATTCAATCTATTCGTCGGTTCTTGCGAATTGTATATAGACGATGAGTGGGTGGGTTGGACGCGCGGAGGCATACGCATGCGCGTGAATAAGAGTTTATGGGGCAGGCCCTCATTCTATGGTTTGGGGGTAGATGAGATAGTCAAGCAGTCGGAAGACTATTACATATCCACCATCTTAGTAGAGACTACTATGTTGAATGTGCGGAGGGCCTGGGGAATTAACGAGACACCTTCCGGATTTCGGACAGATTTCGGAGGCTCGATTACAATACCAGTGCATACATTAAGATTCATAGCTAGAGATGGATTTTTTGAAGGGTATTTTTATAAAGCGGTGGCTGTAGATTTCGGCGAAATATCATTTTCTAAAACTTCGGATGCGTCTATACCAGTTACGTTCAGGGCTATATTGGATGTAAGTAAAGAAGTAGGGGCTCAAATCGGGTATGTTGTACGAAGATTACTCAACCAATCTAATCTAGTTGCGCGCGTTACAGTACCGAAAATTAAAACATATCAATTGTATGGGCGCGTTGTAATATTCAGACGTTCTTCTAAGAGTTTAATAAATAAATTATCTGTAGTATTTGCTTCAGGAGCATCCAGCCTCGTCAGTGCTTTAATAGTATCTAGGAGCTCATATAAAGATTTGCCATCCAGAGTTACCGCTGTGTATGCCGAAGCTACTGCAGTGTTGCAGGCACGTGTTTCCGTTACATATGCAGAATCTTATAAGGATTTACCAGCTAAGATAGCTATTTTAATAGAGTCCACTAAAGAACTCCAATTAGCTTTAGAGATTAGAAAATTATCTACATTAGAATTACCTTCTCTAATCGAAGTTCATTGTGATTGCGTTAGTAATTTATATTCAAAGTTGTCAGTCGTGCGTGCGGAAGAGTATAAAGAACTTACAGCTAGATTAACTGTATTCGTAAGAGATTTAGCTACAGTAACGTGCCGAGTACTGGTAGCCTATACCCCCGGAACATTAGATTTGACTTCCCGTCTAATTGTGCGATGCGTAGAGAGTACATACGTGGGAGGGATAATTGAGGTAGAGCGTTCGGCTAACGAAAATTTAATATGCCGCGTCAACAAAATAGCGGCATAAAATTTAAAAAGGAGGATTGAAATGGCTAAACAAGATTCAGAATTATTAGTTCCACTGCGTAAAACTGTAACAATAGGGAGGGAAGAATTAGAAGTAAGACCTTTCTCGGTGAAAGATATAATTCATTTCACCAGAGATTTGGTTGAAGGTTTAAGTGCGATTAAAGCTAAATATCCAAGTCTTGAATTTAAGAACGAGGACATGCTTCAGTATTTTCCGCTATTGCTGGATGAGGCGCCTCGTTTAATTAATTTAATGGCCTTAGCAATTGATAAAGATGGAGAGTGGTTGCAAGCGCAAAATATGTCTGCGTTCTCTGCGTTGTTTCTTGCTATCGCTGAACTAAATGATTTCGGGACGATTATATCAAATTTCAAGGCGGGCTGGAGCAATCTCAAGAAGCAAGTAGTGGCATAGAATCGCCACACAATCAGAGCTTCAGTCGCGCAATAGACCTGATTGCGGCCGAATATGGCTGGTCATTAGAACAGATTTTAGCTTTGACGGTTCCTCAATTAAACTTACTTATTGAGACCGTCGGAGATAGAAAGAAAAAGGAGAGCGTCAGTCAAGCCATGCTTTATCGACTCGCCATTGTCGCAGCGCTGTCGAAAGAGGGGGCTGAAGTTCTTCAACAGATTTCTAATGATGTATTTCTAGAGAGTAGAATTGTGGCTGTAACAACGCAAGATTTGTCTAAATTCGGTTTAGGGAGAGGAAAATAATATGGCAGGAGAACAGTCTGTAGCAGAATTAATTCTTAAGATAGTGGCGGATTCTACTGAAGTGCGTAAAGCACTTCGGGAATCAGCGGATGCCACGGATAAATTCAATAAAGATACAAAAAAATCTTCCGATGAAGCTTCCGATGCTATCAATGATGCATTAGATAAAACTAAAGAAAAAAGTGAGAAAACAAATAAAACCCTGGTTAATTTTGGTTCTGGAATGCGCCAAGTTAGTAGAAATTTAGCCCAGTTTAGTGCCATAATCATGGGTCCGGTTGTTGGAGCATTAGCAGTTGCCGCAAAAACGAATTATAGCGTGTCTACTGGATTGCGTAATATGGGTATCGCTACTCAGTTATTTTCTAATGAGATAGCTAATGCGGCATTGCCTATGGTAAAAAAATTCACAGACTGGATATTCCAGATGGTTGGTTGGTTTCAGAAATTACCAGAAGCGCAAAAGAAAAGTATAATAGAGACTGCATTGTGGGTCGGAGGTATAACGGCTAGTTTAGCTGTAGTCGCTAGATTAGTATTCCTTTTGTCTAAATTGCCATTACTATTCTGGCAGGTATCAGCGGCTGGAGCAGCGGCTTTTGCAGGTTGGAAAATTGGAGAGTGGATAAGGGATATAACCAGTATAGATAATGCTTTAAGTGGTCCAACAGGCTTATTCACTAAGATGTTCACATGGTTCGATAAACTAAAAGTTAAATTTAAAGAGTGGCAAGCTAATATGATAGAGACGCAATCTGACTGGAGCAAAGAAGATTATAGAATTCCAGGCGGCCCAGGGACTGCTAAATCTTTAGCGCCAGCTACTCCTAGTATCGATTTAGGAAAAATAACTGTTAAAGCTACCGAAGCATCTCAGGCTATAATTAAACTCAATACAGCTTGGACTAAGACAGTCGAAGGTTTTGATACGGGATTGCAGGAAGCTGCTAAAAAATTTGGTTCTTGGGGACAGATGATGCAGAATTTCGCTATGGGTATTGCTACTTCCATGTCCAGTGCATTCTCCGATTTTTTCTTTGATATGTTTTCCGGTGAAATGAAATCTATGGAAGAGTATGCGGCTAGCTTTGGTAAGGCCATAGTTAAAATGATAGCAGATTTAATAGCTCAGTTAATAGCTATGTGGATGATTGTGCAAGTTCTAGACTTGACTCCTACCGGGCGCGCGGTAGTTTCCATGTTGGGTTGGGGAGCTATGTCTAGTAGAAAACATGAAGGCGGATATATTTCTAAAGCACACGAAGGTCTTTCAGTGGGGGAAGTTCCTATTATAGCCCAGAAAGGTGAAGGTATACTTTCCAGGAATGGCATGGCTTCTTTGGGGGGTGAAGACCGATTAAATCAAATTAATAATGGTAATGGTGTGGGCGGCGGGACAACTATAAATTTAGTTCAGGCTATCCAAGCCTGGGGGCCTGAGGATGTATATAGGAATCGCAAAATGCTGGCCGCAGGTATGGCTGAAGAACTTGAAAGAAACGGAGCATTCAGAACTGCAATAAAAAAGTATAGGTAAGGAGATAACATGGCAGATTTTTCATTAGTTCCTGATTATATGTTCGAACAAAAGCCTCAATATAAAACTTTAATCTCTAATTTTGAAAATGGTGCAGAGCAGCGAAGGTCAAAAAGGTCAAGCGCCATAACTGAATACAAATTAGTCTATAAAAATAGGGGCACTACAGATATAGGGATAATTAATGCGTTGTTCACGGCTAAGAAGGGCGCGGCATTGTCTTTTACATGGCTACATCCTATTAGCGGAGTAACGTTAACAGTAAGATTTAAGGAAGATAGCTTAAATCTCGTGTATACCAATTATGGTTCATATGATGTTGAGTTCACACTAACCAATATTTTATAATGTATACGACAGACGCTACATTTAAATCAGAAAAAAATAAAAGAGAGAATCAGCCTATTTATCTCTATACGATAGAAAATTATAATGGGTTGGTTGATTTAAATTTAGCTGAATACGACACAGACATCGTCTATGACGGGGTAACCTATACTAAATTCTCTATTCGACATGGAGAGATATCTGAGAATTCACAAGGTGAAATAGATTCATTTCGCGTCACTATGTCGAACGTGGATAGGGTGGTTCAAGGCTATTTGGAAGCTTATGATTTTAGAGGTAAAAAAGTAACCATAACGTTGGTCTGGGCCAATCAGTTATCTGATACAGATGCTAATATTAAATTTATATACTATATAGATAATTACACTGTTTCGCAGGACAACGCAGCTTTTGTTCTAACTAGTAAATATGATATTATGGATTTGTCCCTGCCAAATCGTAAATACAATCGTAATTATTGTGGGTGGAAATACCAGTCAGCCGAATGTGGTAAGGTTGGTGGTCCTGCAACATGTGATAAGCGTAAAGCTACTTGTAAGGACACAATGAGTAATATAGCAAGATATGGGGGATTCCCTTCGGTACCAACTAACCGGTTATTCACATGATAACTGAAGCGGATATTATAAATCGTTATTTGTCGGTACCTTATAAACATCAAGGCAGAGATTTATTAGGCCTTGATTGTTATGGACTATTAAAAGATGGATTTCTTTTTTTCTTGAATATAAAATTATTTGATATAGAGGAAGATTACACACCGGATTGGAGTTTTAAAGGTAAGAATTATTTTTTAGAGAATTGTCATAAAGATTTTAAAGAAGTAGTAAGCCCTGCGAGTATAAATTTTGACCCGGAAAAACAATTAGTAGGCAAGCCTAAATTATTTGATGTGGTTACTTTCGAAAGCAAAAAAGGTGTAATGAACCACGCTGGGTGGATGTTGGATGAAAACCGGTTTATAAACAGCTGTAAATTGGGAACTGTAGTTTGTAGATTATCTGAGGGTATTTGGGTGAGTAGATTTTCTGGTATCTACAGACATAAAGGACTAGTAGAATGATAATTATTAAATACATACCGAATATAATAAAAGACGAAGGCCGTTTAGTTAAGGAACTGCTTTTTGTTCCTGATAAATCTATAAGAGATTATTTAATAGATTCCGGTTTTGATTTTAAACAATCTAAAATTATTGTATCGGGAGCAACAGCCAAAGATTTAAATAAATCGCTTAAAAATGATGACGAGGTTATAATAACTCCGGGCGTAGAGTTGCCGGTAGGATTTTTAGGGTTAAGTGTATTTTGGGTTAATTTAATCAATATAGTTCTTCTTGTTGTAACTGTAGCATACTCAATCTATTCTTATGTATCCAGGCCGCGTACTCCGAGTATGGGCACCATAGGAGAGGGACTGGATGAAGGTTCCCCTACGTATGGCTGGGACGGGATAAGTAATACACAGAGCGTCGGTACCCCAGTCGCAATAGTTTATGGAGAGCATAGAGTCGGCGGTAATATAATCAACCAGTTTATTCGTACGGACGGAGACAAAGAGTATTTAAATGTTCTTATTGCTGTGGGGGAAGGAGAAATTGAGAGTATAAGTAGCGTAGAAATAAACGAGAACCCATCAACCAATTTTGACGATATAGCTTTGTCATACCGGTATGGCACTAACACCCAAACGCAAATTCCTAGCTTTAATGATAGTCATGATTTGAAAGCCCTCAGCGCTAATCTACTTAAGAATAACACATATAGCTATACTACAGTCAATACAGATATAACTTGTTTCGAATTAAAGTTAACTTGTGTCGGAGGTTTATTTAAGAGTAATGAAACCAGCGGCGCTACTGAAAGTTGGGCCGTCACATATAATGTTAGATACAAATTGCATTCTTCTCCTTCATATATAGATGCAGGCTCAACTACCATAGATGGAATGTCTCGTTCCGACTTGCGTAGAGTTTTCCGGGTTGCGGATTTAACAGCTGGCCAATATGATATTCAGATAACCAGGACATCGGACGACAGTAGTTTAAGTCCTCTTTTGCAGGGGGATTTATATTTAAAAGGCGTGGATGAGATTACCCAAGACGAGCCTTTAATATATCCAAACACCGCGCTTCTCGGGGTAGAGGCTCTTGCTACAGACCAATTGAGTGGCAGTACGCCTACTATAACTTCATTAATTAAAGGAAAGAAAATTAATATACCTAATGTATTGACCGCGGATGGAGGGGTGTTAGTAGATTGGGATTTATATTATTGGGACCCGCTAACAAGTCTATTTAAATTATTAAGCGATGATACAGTCTTGTACTGGGATACAGTGTCTTATGTAACAGCGTATTCAGCCAATCCTATCTGGTGTTTCAAAGATTTAATTAGCAATACTCGTTATGGCTTGGGAGATTATATCACCGTGTCTAATATAGATGTCGCGCAATTTTTAGAAATGGCCAAGTACTGTGAAGAGAGAGTAAGCGATGGCGCGGGCGGGTGGGAGAAAAGATTCAGGCTTGATGTAGTTATAGACAGCGAAACACGGGCCATTGATTTATTAACACAATTGACAAGTACATTTAGAGCGTTCACATTCTATTCCAATGGAGTTATAAAATTAAAAATAGATAAACCCGAAAGCCCGGTGCAGCTGTTCGGCATGGGTAATATAATTAGTGAAAGTTTTACTCAATCCTGGAAGTCTATAAAAGATATCCCGAATGTTATAGAGATTCAATTTATGAATAAAGATTTGAATTACAAGCAAGAAGTCATATCTGTAATGAATGAAGCATCTATTGCGGCTGGAGACCCGATACGCAAAAAATCTTTAAGATTATTCTGTACTCGCACGAGTCAAGCAGTAAGAGAGGGTAAGTACGCACTGAATATAGCTACTTGTATCCAACGTACTGTTTCTTTAAAAGCTAGTATTGATGCTATCGCCTGTCAAGCGGGAGACCCAGTTAATGTAGCTCATGATGTTCCGCAATGGGGTATCGGTTCAGGAAGAATTCAAACCGGAAGCACTACTACAGTAATAAAATTAGACCAGCCTGTTATCTTGGCCATAAGTAAAATATATAAAATAAGAATAAGATTCGCGGATGATACACAAGAAGAAAGATATATAAGTGATGCGCCGGGTACCTATACAGAACTAGGAGTAACTGTAGCATTCAGCGCGGCCCCTGCGGACTATGATGTATATTCCGTAGGAGAAGAAGGAAAAGTCGTGGCACCTTATCGAATCGTAGCAATGAAACGTTCAGAAAATAGTGAGGTAGAAATCTCAGCTTTAGAATACGATGCCGATGTTTACGATACAGACACTATAGCACTGCCGGATAACAACTATTCTGCTTTAACGTTCGCCATCCCGCCTGTAGAAAATTTAACGCTATCAGAGGGGATAATAATAGGTAACGATGGTTCGGTAATGAGCACAATAGAAGTTTCATTTACTAAACCTATAGTTACAGGCTACGTACTTAAACGTTATAACAGAGCTAAAATATATCTATCCGACAACGCCGGTGCTAGCTATAGACCTATAGATGAAACTTATGGTGAATACTACCAGATTACAGGTGGGTTGTCTATAGGTTCTTATAAAGTTTTAGTCGCTTCTATATCAGATAATGGAGAAGAGAGTAGCAGAGCGGCTTCCCCGACTGCAACAATTATCTTGGTAGGTAAGGATTCTAACCCCAGCAATGTAGTTAATTTTTCCTATACGTTCCTGAATGCCTTAGTATTTACATGGGATAAGAATACAGATAAAGATTTACAAGCTTATGAGATACGAGATGTAGATTCTAATTGGGGGGTTCAAGATTCGCATTTAATATATAGGGGATTTACCAATACATTTACAATAACGTTGCCGGCGTCTAGAACCCCCGGAACGTATTACATCAAAGCATTGGACACATCTGGTAATTATTCAACGATTTCAGTTAGTGTGACACCCTCAAATGCAGCTCCTACGGCACCGGTGGTAACTGCTACAATTTGGTTTGGTATGGCCACGCTGGACTGGACGGACAGTGCCGATACTGATTTAAAATATTATGAAGTTCTTATGTCCACAACCAATGCGTGGGCAGGCGAAGAAACCGTAGTAAAGAAAGTTAGTGGGTTGCAGGCTAATATACAAGGCTTGGAATCTGTGGCGGCTGCAGCAGATGCGGTCGACGCCACCAGTATAACCGATGCGGATTTAATAGGGGCTGGAGTTAATTTTTATTATCAAAAATACTTAAGACAGACGACTGGAACATATAAAGACCAAGTGGCTATAATACTGTCTTCAGATAACGATACGGGTAAATTAACAGTCGCTTCTTGGCCATCTGGGACCCCCTCGGTGAACGATGAATTTACAATAACCGACAGAGCATTCTTTAAAGTGCGAGGCGTAGATACCTATGGAGCGGGAACTTTATCGGCTGGGACAACTATAAGCTTCGACCCTTTATCTGAGTTTCTACTCGCAGATGGTTCTGTTACTGAATCAAAAATTGCGGATGGGGCGGTTACGGCATTGAAACTGTACGCAGGAGAAATAATAACGTATTCAGCTCAAATTAAAGATGCAATAATAACTAATGCCAAAATATATGAGATGGTAGCTGATAAAATTAGAGCTGGTACGTTAACAGCTCAGGTCGGCCTTGGTGCGGGAGGCAAGGTTATATTAGATGGTGCTAATAGTGTAATTAAAATATATGATGCTGACGATAATTTAAGAGTAGAAATAGGAAGGCTATCATAATGATTGAAAATTTAATATGTAGGGTATCCACACTTGAGCGCGGTAAAAATCTCAATTGTAGAGTAGACGTATTTCATACATATGGCACGCGCCTAACGGACACCATAGGTAGGTCTCTTTTATTAACTCCAGAAGTCGGGACTGTAGTAAGTGCAGGGCGTATATCAATGCCGACCGGGCTGAATGGAGATGGCACTTATGGGGTGGATATAGACCTACCCGGAATAGCAGCAATACCTGCAGCAAATATTTCAGTATTAGTAATACCAACCCGTCAAACAGTAAACGCAATTTCAACACAATACATTAATAGTGTGTTCTATTATAACACAATGTATGCTAATTCAGCTGTGGCATATTATTCTCGCAATGATGCAACAGGAGTAATGACATCCTGGTCAGCGGGGGCTCGCGTAGCAGGTAATAAAACTACATGGAATCCAATACTAGCGGTTAGCCCAGTAGCTTTTTGGGATAAACTTGGTCAAACCTCATTCACATCTATAAGATTATTCGCAGCTGCAGCCTACATGCTTGCTCAACCGGCAGCGGATGTGAATTACTCATTAACCGGTTCAGCGGCCTCCAGCTCGGGGGGTAATGAAGGAGTACCAGATAACATAAAAGATGATAATACAGTAACAGCTTATGGGGGTTTTTTCTGGGTAAGTCAATTCGACACATATGAGACTTATGGTTCTATGACGTGCAATGCTATAGTTACATTTTCTGAACAAACTATATATAGAGCAGAGATTTTGCATTTTGAAGATTTAGAATGTTCGGGGGGTTCAGCAGGTGGTTCTATGACATTGGCTTTGTATTATGGAGGGGCGTGGCACGATATTTTAGTAGTTTCTTGGGGGAATTATACACAATTTAGAGATAGATTAGATATTGTCTATGGCTGTTGGGGCGGGGTTACAGCAATCCGAGCAATAGGAACGTGCCATGGAAGAAAAGCAACAGGCTATACTTGGGCATATGGTGAATGGGTATGTCAAGAGTTAAGAGCTTGGGGAACTCCGATATCTAATATTCAAAGATATAATATAGGTGCAGCCGGGGTTCCAGAGGTAGACTATGTTATCTCTGTGAAGAAATGGGACTTTTAGATGCTATACGGCGCCAGGATTTGGGATACATTAGGTAACTCTTGTATGCTAACTGACAATATAGCAACGTTAGTAGCCTCCGGTACATTGACTATGCCAAATGTTTTAAATGGCGACGGCACGTACGGCACAGATATAGATTTACCGGTAAAAGAGGATGGTTCAGCAATTTATCCAGTAGAGTCCCTGGGTGTGATAGTTTTACCGACTAAATTTACATTCCAAGGCGTGTCTTGTTATTGGCCGTGGGCGGGAAGTGTTTATCCATTCTCCTGGTATGCGGATAATACTAAAGTCTATTACACAAAGAATTTTACAACGGGGGTAATGACACGCTGGTACCCCGGAAATAGAACAGTTGATAGCGCTTCTACCTGGGATAGCGAATGCGGGGCAACTCCAATGGCTCAGTGGGATTATTTCGAAGGAACTACAGAGGTTAGTAAAATTCGTATCTGGGCTGGGATGGCATATGGTATAGTAAATCCTGTTAGTTTAGCGAGTTTTCCAGTATTCAGTATAGGGGATGTGGGAGTATCTGAGGTGGTATATTCAATATTCTTGAGGAAATTTTAATGTTAGAATTCGGGATGCGTATACGGGATGCGCTGGGTAGCACTCTTCTACTTACACCGGATATTCATACAATTGTTTCTTCAGGCAGGGTTTCTATGCCGGTAGGGCTTAATGGCGATGGTACTTACGGTCTTAATATAGATTTACCCGGAACTGGCTCATACGCAGCAGAAGATATAGGTGTTGTAATCGCACCATTTGTTGTTTCGTATATTGCCCATATAACTGATTTGGTATACAATGGTGCTCATGGGATTACTTGGTTCGCATCGGGGGATGTAACGCTTTATACAAGGAATGAGTCAACCGGTGTTATGTCTGTATGGGTTCCGAATTTGTCAACCCCTGCAGCGTATGACCCTATATTGTCTGTTTACCCGGCCTGCTTTTGGGATGAAGGTGCAGCGGGAGCTTTTACAGCAGTTAGACTTTTTGCGGCTGTATGCTATGAAGTATACGATACCTCAGCGTCAGCGTTTATTAAGGCGTACGCTATAAGTACAGCGGGAGTTTCGAGTATTAATTACGCAGTTTATGCGCGCAGATATAAGGAGGTCTAAAATGTTATTAGGCTATAACAAGGATGGAATAATTGAATTTGTTTTTACAGATGATGCATATTTAGTTAAACAGTTTCCTAATAATTCAGCAAAGGTGACCAACTTTTGGGGTATATCAGGTTCGCACTTAAGCGAATTATTTGTTAATTTACCTAAAGATTTTAAACCGAAAGAGTATAAGGTTGTAGATGGTAAAGTAGTAAAGAGAATCCCGGAAGAGCTAGAAAAGGTTAATTCTTCTATTGTAGTAGAAACAGTAGTATCAAAAAAACAGGAGGTTAAGAGTGAGACTGACGGTTCTAATGAAGTGCCTAGAGGACAAATGCATAGAACATACTCATGACTCTAAGGTAGTGCTTCATATAAATTTAGGAGAATATAAAATTCTAGCGAAGATATTGTGCACGAATGTCTCGCTTTTATATAAATTGAAGTTACCGGAATTAATTAAAGATGAATTAATCCGGGATGTAAGAACGATTAGAACAATTCTTGAGAAATCAGAAAAGGAGGTAGTAAAATGATTTGGAACATAATACTATTCGTATTAATTGCTGCTCTTTCGGGGTTCCTTTATTATTTAGGTGGCTGCAGCAAAGAGGAAGGCCACAAAAAGATACCATTCTTGCCATTTTGGTTATTCGATACGTTGACGCGCGATATTGGTTGTTCCTTCTTAGCTAGCATTGCCCTTTGGTATCTTTACGGGCTACACTGGTCTTTGGTAGCTGTCTGGGGGCTGCTTTACGGGGCCTTGACCACTTACCATAAGTGGCTTAACAAGCTATTTGGAAAACCTAAAGATGGTTGTTATTGGTTTAACTGGTTAGTTACCGGTATTTGCTACGGCTTGGCCGTGACCCCGTATGTATATTTCTATCAACATAATTTTGTTGGTCTCGCTTTGTTGATTGGAGTCTTGGGATTCACTACCATGCTTTGGTCGGAAAAACAAGACAAAGTTGAAATTGAAGCTTCCGGGCGCGGGATATTAATTATTTTATCTCTACTTCTACTAGATAAATTAATTGTTACTGGTGTCTTGACGGCTTTGATTACTGTGCTAATAATCAAGAAAAGAAAGTCTATTCTGAAGCTGATTAAGAAATTAATACCGCAGAAATCGGCGGCTAAATAAATCGGATTAGAGAAGACTCGTTGAGGCGCTGCTGACGAGCAGGATGCCGAGGTTGGCATAACCGTAGGTTCGAGTCCTACCGGGTCTAATCTAACAAAGGAGGATTGAGATGAGCAAACGGGGAGTAGTAGAGACGTTAGTTATCCTGTATATCGTGGGAGCGGTTCTCGGTGGAGCGCTTTTCTGGAAACCTATCACGACATTCTTAGGTATCAGCAATACTCCACGTAAAATAGACAAAACTATTACCACTAAAGAAACCAAAAGACCGGTTCTATATTTTACGGACGAGAAGGGTCATCAATATACTGCCTACGCCACGACCAAAGAACAAACTATTATGAACACCAGCGAAGAACCGAAGTTAACTCTCTGGCAGAAAATTAAAAACCTCGGACTCTGGGGAATACTTTTAGTTGTGCTAGGATGTCTATTCCCGCCTGTAGGCGTGGTCTTGACAATTGTTTGGAATAAGGTTACAGGAGCATTATACACCCAGGTAAATGTGTTGAATGAGAAGCATGAAGAACTTACCGGGGAAGCTAAAATAATCGTAACGAGTATAGACGAAGGTTTAGCTGTTATGGATGCTGCGATAGCTGCCGCGAAAGATAAGCCTGAATTATATACAGTTATGGTAACACTAAAGAAGGATTTTCTTTCCGCACTTTCACGCAAACAGGACGCCACGACTAAAAAATTAGTAGCGCAACTTCAAAACGATTAAAGGAGTATGCCATGCTTCGGGGATTAATAAACGAATTTCGCGCACAATACGGAGTAGGGCCGGCTAATTTTAGCGACTCGCAAGAAGACCAGCATTGTCTCTGCCATTGTTGGTATATGTCCAAGATTCAAGGTTGTTGCCACGCGCCCGGATACTTCTATCCAGGTAAAGCTGAAGCAGTAGGGCGAGGGAGTTTCTATCGTGATACGCGCGAATCCGTAGCACTAATAATATTCGGTGAACAGGGATTCAGAACTAGCCCCGAACACCGAGATATTCTTTTGATGCCGAATATAGCTTGCGCCTTCTGTCAAGATAATTGGATGGTGTATGTGACTGTTCGCGGCTGGAATTAAACCGCGAACAGAGCCTAGGATTATTTATTTGCCTTCTTCCGTATTCGGAGCAGTAGCAGCCGGCGCAGATTCTACAACTTCCGGTTTCCCCTTTAACGGACAATTCTCTTCCTGGCAGCTCCCGACCATGCGATATCTCTTACTCTTTTCATTTACGCATTTCTGGTCTTGATACGTACGATACTTGCAGGTCTTCTTGAATTCATCGAATTCAGTTTTCTTCTCTGCCATCTTGGCCTCCTTTTGGATTAATAAATTGTTATACTTTCATTACTCCACCACAATCATTGCATATAATTAAATCTGTACCGTCCTTCATCGTACCAGCAGAGTGTCCTTTTTTACTCACCCCGCAGGTACAATAAGTGATAACTATAGCAAGAAGATTAAACCGGTCAGTCAGTATATACCGTTTACCAGCTGAATCAAAATATTGCCATGTTGCAGTATTCTGAATCATCACTCGGTCTCCGGATTTAACGGGACAACCCAGGCCTGCCACTACAATAGTTCCATACAACATATTCTCTTCGTGACGCTGAGGAAGATAAATATGTCCGTATTTCTTTTCTATTTGTTCATCAGGTAGAAATACCACTCGATTTTTGAGCGCACGCACGAGATTCTCATTCTTATCTTCAACAGCGTATATCAATTCTTCACTCAAGACAATGTATCGAATCCCCCCTTGTTCGACTGTAGTACGAAAATAATTACCAGGTTGATATCTTATCATCTCTCCAGGCTTCACTTGTGTTACGTCTTCTCCAATAGCGATTATTCTTCCTCTCCACGGGTCTTTTCCTCCGCGCGTATTACTATATTTAAGCATATCCGGTAACCATATTCCGCTTTTAGTTCTATCGGGCCATTCTGAAGCTTGAAATAAAACATTTTTCCGAATGGGTCTCGCTGTTTTTATATCTATATCCATCCTTATCTCCTTTTCTTCCAAAATAATATCATCTCTTTAGAACGTCTCTTTTTAAATCCCGGAGTTTGCCACATTCTTTTACTATTTTCAGAGATACGTCTTGTCATCTTTCTTCTTAAATTTATATTCTTCCAATTATTTTTGAATGTTTCAGACATCTTTTTACGATAAACTGGATTCTCCCATCGTTTTTTCAAAGAAGCGGAGAGAATAATCGACATCTTCTTTCTGAATGATGCATTTCTCCAGAGTGCTTTTCCAAGCTTATAAGAATTTTTTTTCCGTTTAAGGGTATTGCTTTGTTTTTTACAATTTTCTTTGTGCTCGATGTATTGACAATTCTTAAAGGTATAATTCCCCTCATTTTCTTTTCTATCGATTGAAGGCTTATCCATTAAATAAGCTTTATCGCGAAACCAGAGAATTTTCAGCTCTTCTGCTGTGATTAGACATTTGATTCCTCGAAAATAGTATGAACTATCTTTTCTTTTTATCCTAAGTTTAATAAAATAAAATGTAGCTTTCCAAGGTTCTTTGCGTTCTTTCAGTTTCACTTTGATTCTCCTTTATTCGCAACCCGCCAACAGCTATCGGAACAATATTCTTGCCCCGGATTGTCTTTAGGTGGCTTAAATTTCTTGCGGCACTTTTCGTTTCCGCATTCCTTTTGTTCAGGTAAAGGTTTTCCCATCAATCCGCCTCTTTTCCTAGGCAGCATTTTTTATACTTCCTTCCCGACCCGCAAGGGCACGAGTCATTACGCCCAATCGAACTGGGTTTGTATTCTCTATCCATTACTAGAATTCCCTGTATGTGGTCGCATTCGTGTTGGATAATCTGGGCCTCGACCCCTTCCGCACAAAACTTCTGGCCATCGTTCATGAACTCAATTTGATTATACCGCACGGTATTAAATGTTTTATTCGGTATAGAGAGACAGCCTTCACCCGGTTTTATTATCTGTTCGGACTTCTTAATTATTTCCGGATTTATTAAAAGATGCCAATCTAATTTTTGGCTATCCGGTAAATGTTCATGTCCTTTGGCTAAAGTCCAGTAGACAGCCGCCGCCAAGGGTATCCCTACCTGAATTGCGGCCAAGCCATAGCCGTATATCCAGCCTTTATTCAGCGCATATTTTATTAAAGGAAATATTTTTCGTTTCTCAACTTCTTCTTTACTGGTCTTTTTTGAGACCATCCGAAGGAAATTAATATCGAGAACGATAGTAGCTGTTAAATCCGGAATCTCAATCTTTTTCTCTTCCAAAGATGCCTCCTTATCCCACAAACAATATATCTTGTTTGTCGTCTAACGTTAGCCGGCGAACTGTGAAGGAAGGGGCTATATTTAATTTCATTTTCTCCGCTGCAGTTAATTCAGATATCTGAACTATTTTTTTATACTCCCCCGCCAGTATTATGGTGTCTCCGGTGCGAACATTTAATTTCATGCGTCCTTTCTCCTTCTTTATTTAAGGGTTATTTATCTTTTAACTCTTCAGGCGCGCGTTCTGTAACTACGACATTCTGTGCTTGCGGCCCCTTCTCGGCTTCTGTCGTTTCGAATTCGACCTTGTCTCCTTTGTTCAAAGATTTGTATCCGTCTCCCTGAATAGCGGAATAATGTACGAATACATCTTTATGGTCTGTCTCGATAAACCCGTATCCCTTTTTGTTCGAAAACCATTTCACTGTTCCTTTCATTTGAATCCTCCTTTTATATTGCTGTTTTTATTCGATTGAATGTTCGCGTGTAATCCCTTATAAATATTATATTAGATTCTTTCACCTCCTATCTTTACCTGTTCATACATCTTTTCAAAATTAACAGGAGACATCACATGAAAATCTCCCTGAGCATCTTGGATAAGATATTCACCCGGCAATCCAGAAATACCACCTTCTGAATTATCGACAGTGAATTCTGTATCCATTTTGATAGCTCTTACTGGATGCGGCTTACGCGCATAAACTCTACTTCTTGCCGGCATCCTAAATTCTTTCCCAATCTTCAATCCTGCTACAGCGGTAGCTCCTCCCATGTTTCTCCTCCTATAGTGTAGCTTGTTTTATAGCTTCCCTTAATTTTCCATTTTCCGATAATTCCTTAATAAGATTCTCTATCTGAGATTCCTGAGCCTTTTTTAATTCAGCAGACAGACCATTAATCCTTTCTGAATACCCGGCTACACGCGTCTCCAAGTCATCCAATTTCTTTTTCAAGACTTCATAGTTATTCCCGAATACGCGATAGTCTTCCATATGCGCCATAAAGAACGTGGCAAATAGCTGTTGCATCCAGAATAGCGCGCCGTATAATTTAACTAAATCCGTCATTAATGCGGTTTTAAGAACTCCTTCTTTCTGGAGTCTCATCATTTCTTTTTTCAGCTCCACTCCAAATCTATCTAACGCTACGGGAAACGGCACAGTTTCTGGTTTTTGTGGCATTTGAACCTCCTTTATTTTCTTTTTAACTTCAATGTAATTTTTTTCTTTGTGCTACCGCGCACTTCAAATATATCTTTATCCAAACGTATCCTTTTCTTTTCCGCTTCTGTAGTATAGAAACCGGCGCGTTCAATCAACTCCCGAATATGTTGCGACACTCTCCATTCGAATTTATTATTTTTACCTTGTCTTTCTACGATTCGAAGAAGATTAAGGTCGTTCATAATGCGCCCTACAGTCGAACCATTATACCGGGTAATCCGAGCTACTTCTCTGGTAGCTATGGTGTCGTCTATTGTCGGGGCCGCAATGTAGATTTTGCGCACTATTTCTTCAGAGCGTTGGTCTATAGAGTCCAGAATTATTTTCTTGACAATTCTATACTCTTCGTCTCCTACTACTTTCTTCCCCAGAACGAATGCCAGGTTCATTAAAAATTTAGCGATGTTCTTACTCAATCGGGTTCCAACTTCACGGAAAGGTTTTGACATTACGATATCGTTGTTTCGCACATCGCGAGTTACAGTGCCGCGCATCGTTGCCGCATACTGCACCGCGTAAAGAAGTTGATTCTCTATCTCAATCGGAATTTCTGGATAGGTGAAGTCTTCCCTTTCCATCTGGCTTAATTTATAATGCATAAAATCCCGCATCGCTATGGCCATTTCTTCGCGCATGGTCATCTCATGCGAGACATTGTGTATAGCTTTACGCATCATCTCAACTTCACTGGGATGTTGAATAGAGTCCCCGATATAGAACTTTAAGAAGCGCTCGCCCAGGCCCGCGTGTTGCATACCGAGGTTGTAGATTACCGGTGTGACGCCGGCAAGAATACTAAAGTGACAATTGTAGTGGCGTTTGATTCCGTTGCCGAAGTCTTTACTCGTTGACCCATCGTAGGCATCGCGGAAGATACTGAATATTTCATCTTTATCTGCTTCTTTTTTCCCCAGAATAACTGTGAAGTCTTTAATATTAAGGCACTTATCGTTCAATTTAGGTAGAAGGCTTGGGTCGCTTCCGTCCCTATCGTTAGCCCCGGAAACCATCGCATGCGGGGTCAAGGACGAGGTTAAGTAAACGTTTGAGCACATGTTGAACGAACTTATAATCTCGGTCTTCGAGCCGCCCGGTGGCGCAACAAGCATCATCCAGAGCGGGTCGCCTTTCATTTTGGTAGAAAGAATTATAGAACAAGCTGTTTTAATTGCATCCGTGTTCTCCAAGAATAGCCATTTACGGAATACCTTTTCAACATCTTCGAATGTAGTTTTACGAACTACAACTGCTTCCTTTTTGTCAGAGAATTCTTCGGTTAGCACTTCCCCTGCATTTAAAGATTTCCGGGTGAATTTCTTTGCCATCTCTTTAATTATCCGCATGGTCTTTTTGGGTTTCTTGGCCGCTACCGCTTCGCTGGTAATAAAATCCCGAAGGTCGTATCCAGTAGGATGGTTGATTGGCCAATGCAGGAAATCAATACTTTTGTGCGTGCCACGCAGCCGATTGTCCACAACAACTTCTCCTTGTTCTCCAGCTTCATCGTTGTCGTAGCATACGTGAACTTCCCGGTCTTTAAAGTAAGATACCCATTCGCGCTTAAATGTATTTGCCCCCGGAACTCCTACCGCTACTGCTTTAATGCCTAAAGTTTTAAGAAGCCAGGACATCGCAATAGTATCCCATTCGCCTTCGCAAAGATATACAGGCCATTCAATAGGGGCCTCAACAATCGCTTTAACATTAAAAAGCCAAACCGCACAACCCGAAGTGCTCATAATCTGTTTGCTGAGTTGATACATCCTTAAATCCATCAAATTACCTTTTTCATCGCGCACCGGAAAAGTATATCCATCTCCTGCGTATCCGAATTCGAATCCATCAAAAGCTTCAACTGGCAGTTTACGATTCTCTGCAAGACGCGTAATAATTTTGGTAGTTAAATCTGCTATATTTTGTTTATTAATCTCTTCAAGGAATCCTCGCAAATTTCCACTCAAGCCGGCTGTTTTGGAATCCCAGCATAAGGTTTCTTTATTAACATAGAATTTGTTTTCCTTTCCGCTGAATGGGCAGTCTCCATAAGCTTGGCTACCATTAGCGCCTCGAAAAATAATTCCATGTTGCTTAAAAGGTTTCAACTTATCTTTGTCCATTACATATCCTCTCTTTATAATTTAATCTCTTTTGTTTCGCTCCAATACTTTGTAGCAATTTTCATCGAAACCGGTAAAGGATTCGGCATATTAAAATATGTATGAAAATTCCCTTGCATAGCTTTAACTATTTGCCGCATCAATTTTTTACTATGAAACTTCAATGGAATTTCTGGAATTTGTTCATCGTGCAGAGTTAAGAGTAGCTCGCTTCCCGGCCACTTCTTTAATACTCCAGCAACCGCTATCATGGCTTCTTTCATAATATCCGCCGCGCTACCCTGGATGAAATAATTCGTTGCTTTGTAGGAGAATCTGGGGTCAATATAATAAACCCGGCCAAACGGATTGTATATTTTTCCTTCGCGTTCAACCCGATTAACCATACGTTTCATAAACGTTTTTACTCCAGGAAACATATCATCGTATTCTTTAATAAAGCCGGCTGCTTCCTCTTTGGTACAGCCTAGTAAATCTGCGACTGCTTGAGAACCGCCACCATATATTTTACAGAACATAATTAACTTTCCGCGTTTCCGGTAATGAACCCATTCTTTATCAAAGTCCGGACGATTGCCCCAAACCTGTTTAGCAATTGAACCATGAAAATCATGTCCCGAAAGAAGTGCCTTAATCATAGCCGGCTCTTGTGCGCTGTAGGCAAAAAGCCAAACTTCAATCTGAGAGTAATCTGGGAGATACCATATAAAACCGGGTCTTGGCCCGAAAGCTTCACGCGGGCGAAGTTCGACCTCGGTGCGCTTCTTGCCTCCGTCCGGAGAAGCTACCTGCATTAGATTCGGTTCTCCGCAAGAGAAACGCCCGGTAACGGGGCCGCATTGCCTATAGTTAGGATGGAGCACCCAGAGGCTGCCTTCAGGAACTCGATATCGTTCATAGGGAGCGATAAATGTATTTATCATCTTTGCGCCGCCATTATATTCCAGAATAGCTTTAGCTAATTTATCTTTAACGGCAATACTTTGAAGAAATTTCCCATCTACACTGGGTTGTCCTCCTGTTGTAAAAGAAAGAGGTTTATATTTCTTTTCCTTAATGAACTTTTGCACCAGTTGTTTCGGGCTATTAAAATTAATGCCTTTGCCGCCTTGTTTCTCTGCTTCTTTAAGCCATTTAGTTTTATAAGCTTCGTAAAATCCAGTTAACATTTTTAACTGTTCAGGGAAGACGCGCGCGCCCCGGTCTTCCATTCTGCGAACAATTGGAAAGAGCTTCATCTCGCGCGCGTATACACGCGAATGGTAGGGGTCTTTAATTATTTCTTCATACCACATCATATAGAATGACATAGCACGTTCGGCATCCCGAACAGCATAGGTCTTCAACAATTCTGGAGGGGCCATCCATGTGTCTGCTTTGTGTGGCTTCTTGCCGAATGCTTCGCCTTCGGCTATTTTCCATCCTAATTTCTTTCCTTGACGACGAATCTTTTTTGTAGCCTCTTCTAATTCTTTTTCATCGTCTTTAGGAATATCTAAATATTTAGCACCGAGTTCCTTTAATCCATACGCCGGCTCTGCGCCCCCTGTCATAATGTGGGCCATGAACAGTGTGTCCGCAACCGGGCCGGCGAATCTTAAGCCGGCTAAAAGAGACATTTTGATGTCATAATTCAAATTATGTCCGACTTTTTTTATTTTGGAATTTCCAAGAATGGCATCTACTTCTTTTAAGATAGCGGGTTGTGGAATTACGCGACGTGTAAAGGGGTCTACATCTAATCGAAAGAAAGCGCTGTTGCCTTCTTCATCATAAAAAGAGAAAGCGAACGGACGCGCAGGCGCGTGCCCCCAACGTTTCTCGTCTCCATATGGAATCAGACCTGTAGTTTCGCAATCGAAAGCCACTACTCCACTTGCTATCTTAAGATTATTATAGTTCATAAAACTCCTCGTGTCTTCAATGCTTTACGAAGAACCTTAGGATTCCTAAATCCGCGTGTTCCGCCATTTCTATAATAATCCCTGTGGTTATCCCCTTTAGTCCCCCAACATAGATTTTCAAGACGGATATCTGTCTTAATATCATTCAGATGTCTTGACATCTGTCCTTTTTGAGGTCTACCACGAAATGCCAACAGAACAAGACGATGAATTCTCGGTCTAAAGAAAGAGCCATCCTCGTGCAAGTATATGTCTACACAAAGATAACCATGTTTATCTATTCTTCCTTTTAGTAAAGAGAATGGAGGTCGTATATTACTTCTAATTCTTCCTCTTCGCATTCTTCCAAGATTCGATACTTGGTATTTTTCCCCGAATCCGGGAATATATTTCCAGATTTCTTTCTTCATCTATGTTTGGTTTCGATTAAAACCGCTAGTATAGAAATATAATTTGCAAGGTCTTTAAGTCTTTTGTCTATTGGTTCAGATTCCGTTTGTCCGTAACGACAAAACCTACGTACCGCTTTATAATGTTTGTTAAGACTAATCCAGAGAACTTGTTCTGGTTTAATACCCATCGCTGAGGCTTCATCGCAAAGGTCTTTGAAAGCATCGCCATCGGTTGTATAATCTTTACCTTTAGTTTGCTGGAGCGCAATGCAGCCTTTGAAGAACTTTTCAACGCGCGCCATTTCCTGTTTATGTGTAATCTTTTTCATTTCTACCTTTCGAAGAAAAACGGGGAGGAGACCCGAAGGTCTCCTCTCCCCTTGACTCTTTATTTTTTACCGGGCAACTTGCGTGCGGCTTTTTTAGTGGATTTCTTTTCTTCCACCGGCTGAATCTTATCAGAGCCGAGTTTGTAGATTTTTCCGTCGTATTTAACGCGAACGGTATCTTCATCCACGACTTCGACAATTTCGCCTTCGACCTCTGCGCCCTTCAAATTAAAGACTACCTTCGAACCTTCTTCGAGGGTAACAGACTCTTCAGCTGCGGGTTCTGCCTCTGCCTCTACCTCTGGCTCAGCTTCCGGCTCTTCTGAAACGACCTTCGTAACTTTATCTTTGGCAATTTTATAAACCTTGCCATCGACTTCGGCCTTGACGTTCAATGTATCCTCGTCAACGACTTTAGTTACTTCGCCGTTTGTTTCCTTGCCTTTCAATTTCAAGGAAACGGTATCTCCTACGACAATCTCGCCTTCAGCTTCTGCCTCCGGCTCAGCTTCTGCCTCCGGCTCAGCTTCTGCCTCTGCCTCTGGGTCGTCTTCTCCGATTTTTTCTCCGGGCTCCAGAAGTTTATCAATGGAGATATTTTGAAATTCTCCCTTGGTCTTAACGGAAATACGAACTTCCGGTTTATCTTTATTCAACTCCGCCAGAACTTCTTCAATCTGGTCAAAGTCCTCGATTTCATATCCGAGATTCTGTAACTCGCGGATAAGAATACCGAGACCGATTTCGTTTTCCAAGTTCGGGAAGCTGGTTAACTTCTCGTCCTTGAACTCGCCTTCTTTAATCTGAAAGCTGAGTATTGCTTGTAAACGGCCGGAGCTTTTTCCTTCGACTGGGCCTTTTGCTTCGAGGATTTGCGCGTGGTAGCGTCCGTCTTCAACATTGCTATTACCGCCGCCGCCTGAAGATGCCACGTCTTTAGCTTTTTTGAAGTTCTTTTTTGCTGCAGCT
>Ga0265297_10003653_pt1 | contig 27235 bp, 22 predicted proteins | sample Munlanlwell13791_FD_192502 | JGI IMG/M metagenome (GOLD analysis project Ga0265297, IMG submission 192502) | Leachate microbial communities from a municipal landfill in Southern Ontario, Canada - Leachate well 137-91 | ecosystem: Engineered > Solid waste > Landfill > Unclassified | place...
GCCAGTGCTCCTGCGGAACCTATTGCGGCGAGAGTGGCGATTGCTTCAAAGCCAGGTGTTTCATCTTTTTTGATAACCTTGAAATTAATTGATTCGTTTTTACTGCTGATATTCCCGTCAGCAACAGCTCGTAATCTTAATGTCTCATCAGAAATTTTAATCTCAGAATTATTGATATTACCCAATTTCGGTGCCTTTATAGTAATCAGTAGCTCCCTGCTTTCCCCTGGATTCAAGCTAATATTTGATGGCAATGAGATAATTGTCAGATTAGAGTGTTCTAATATCTCCAGATGAATGTTACTCACAGGTTGATGTTCACATTGAACAGTAACAGAGAAGGTCTTTTCGTTTTCTTCTTCTATCGGCTCTATGTTAGAAGCATCTATAACAATGGTGATGGTCGGTGGTCCTGATACGTTGATGTTTACTGTGGTTGAATTGGAGTGTGTTAAACTCTCGTTATCAGTGACTGTGAGAATCACGGTATAATTCCCAGGGATTGTATAGGTATGGGTTGGGGATACCCCCGTTCCAGTTGTGCTATCCCCAAAGTTCCAGACATAACTGACGATTGTTCCATCAGGATCATTGCTCCCTGATCCGTTGAAGGTTATCGGCGTTCCGACAACTCCTGTGTATGGTCCACCTGCATCAGCAACTGGTAGAATCTGGTCTGGAGACAATTCTTGTATTGTGGCTGATGTTGTATCCGTATCGGTCTGTCCGAAATTATTCGTTACCTTCAGAGTCACGGTAAATGTTCCAGCAGAAGTATAAGTATGGCTCGGGTTCTGTTGACTGCTGACTGTTCCATCTCCGAAGGTCCAATACCAGGTCGTAATAGTTCCCTCCGAGCCACCGATACTCCCAGCACTAGTGAATATGACAGGATGGTTGACATATCCTAAATAAAGTCCGTTTGCCTCTGCAGTGGGTATTGCACCACCTTCGGTGGAAATGTATGCAATAGCTGTATCAGTATCAGTTTCACTAGCGTTATCTTTCACCTCAAGTTTAACAGTATATGTTCCTGCTAACGGGTAACTATGGGTTGTTGTCGCAGAAGTTAGCCAATCCGTGTCATATAACCCATCGTTTGTAAAGTCCCATCGGTATCCTGTTATTGTCCCATCAAAGTCCCTGCTTCCAGAACCATCAAAAATAATTGAGTTGTTCAAATTCGCATAATAGGGACCGCCTGCATCTGCTGTTGGTGGTAAATTAACAACAGTATATTTAATTTCAAGAATCGGAATATAACTACCATGTTCTTTCGGATGAAAATAAGTACAAGAGTTGCTAGAAGTTACCGTATCTATTAATTCCCATCCGTAATTAATATATTGTCCATCTATAAATGATTGAACATCATCAGTAACATTCCATTCCATCCATACCTCAGTTGAAGCAGGAACAATTGCGGATGAGGTCACTTGTGAACTATAACTAGGTTGGGTATTCCATGTTGCATTACTTTCATCCCAGGTGCTAGTGATCCTATAAAGGTTTAAAAGATGACCAGAAGGATTACCGTCTATATATTGATAATAAAAGAGTTTAAGTGTTGCTGATTTAACATTTATTCCTTCAGGTATTGAAGAAAGGTCAAATTTTACTAAAACAGTAAATATCCACCCATTTAATCCTCTTGTACGTATATAATCCAAGCTTCCTAAGATATCACTTGGATGGTTTTGAGCTATATAGGAATCATCTGTTGGATAAAAAGTGGTATTAAAAGCTGTTATTGTTGCGGTAGCTGTATCAGTATCGGTTTCCCCATCATCGTCTTTGACTTCTAGTTTTACTGTATACGTTCCAGCTTCATAGTAACTATGTGTTGTCGTTGCTGAAGTCAGCCAATCAGTATCATATGTTCCATCGTTGGTCCAATCCCATCGGTATCCCACTATTGTCCCATCGGGGTCGCTACTCCCTGAACCATCGAATGTAATTGAATTACCCACATTAGCATAATAGGGACCGCCTGCATCAGCAGTAGGTGGTTGATTTGGTGACGGAGTATAAGTTTCTTCTTCTCCAATACTTATGAATGTCTCTGGTGAATCAATAGAGTTATATGAGGTTCTAATCCACTCCGATGTTCGGGCTATGTTTGAAAAACGCATTTCATCGAGTTTTCCATCCCAAGGATAATCCCAACCAAATGAACAATCACCAATTGTTACGTTAAAGGCACCTGCTGTTGGTCCATATTGCGTAGTTGTGGCTGATGCAATTTTTACTCCATTTGAATATAACGCTTTTTCTCCACCAGAGCCCATATAGGTTGCAGCGACATATGTCCATGTATTTACTGAAAAAGGATTGTCAGCACTCAATGGGTCTGCATTATTTGTATTCAAACCCAGGTCATCATATCTATTTATGAGAAATATTATAGTGTTAGGATTTGTTTCATAACTTTCAGACCTATCGAAAATCCTTCGTTCACCATTAATATTATAGGGATAGGCATAAGTTTCAATCGAATAACTTGACATACCACCAAATTCTTCATGTTCTCCCACATATATTGCACCATCGCCATTATCAAAACTTCTCGCTTTCCCAATGAACCCATCAGTAATAGTTGTATATTCATTCGCAGTTGCATTGAAATGATTTATTGTACTATCAGAAACAATATTCCCAATTTTCTCCTTAAAATGCCAGACAGCAACATAATTAGAATCCCATGTCCCTGCTTTATTCTGCTGGTTACTACAATAAGAATTTCCGTAATACATCCAACTAATGGTGTCTTCAGTTGAACTTAAAGTAACAATATTCACCCAAGCAATTAACTGTCCTGTTGAACTACTATATGATTCTATTTCGTGATTCAACTTTGTTCCAGAGGTGTCTGTAAAAACAATATCATCACCATCCCCTTGGACCTTACTTGTATCCATTGTAGTAACTACAAGAACAGGGAAATTGACAAGATTCCCAGCAACCTGATTATGATTTATTATAACCTGTTTTCTATATGTCCAATTCGTATTCCACCACGGACTATCTCCTAACGATCTAATCTGATATGATGATTTGACTTCGTATTCACGAGTTTGAAATGACTTTTCATTATCTAACCATCTTATCATAGATACAACATTGGCTCCAACAAACAACAGGATTATTCCAAAAATAATCACTTTCTTTAATATGATTCCTTTCCTCATTATGATATTCCTCCATTTTTTATTACATACATTTTCGTCATGTTTTCCTCCAATTGTGGAAAATATATGTAACGATTTTAATTAAGTAGATTGGAGGCAGATTTTGTAGATTATTTATAGTTTTCGTTTTTTAGAATCAATTAGTCACAATTTTCTACGAAGAATATATCACAAAACTATTAGGGTTTCAACTGACAGAACTTGCATTGTTCAGACCAGTTCCCATCCTCATCAACATAGAATAAATTAATCCCACGATTACATCCACAACCAGTGCAGTGTTTTGTTAAACTCATACATATAACTTGAATTTTATGGTTTATTAGAATCGTCTGGAGATCAATGAAACTATCTATGCGGAAGCAGTGACACTGTTATAATCTTCAATACCTTTTGAAGTATGGATATCCACCGAACGTATTTGTACGGCTACATTGACTTACGATTATGGAGTGATAAGATGAAAAAACGAATAACATCAATCGAGATGTTAAAGGAAGTTTTGAAGGACATCAACGGCATAGAAATCATTAGAGAGAAATCAGGCAGTTATAAGATAAAAGGCGAAAAGAATCTCTTTTATTTTAGGGATGGTGTGAAAAAGCCGTATTTACTTGGCTGGGATGAGGTAAATAAGAAGAACATCAATGTAACAAGTAAGAAACAGTTTGATGATATCGTAGCAAAGATAAAAGACAACGCCAAGAAAAAAGAGTGATTCCATGAAGATAACAACAAAACAACAACAGTTATTCCAACGCCTCATCCTCATCGGTTTTGTATCCCTCTTGGGATACCTTTTCTTATCTATCGATGTGCGCAACCCGATGGGTTTCCTGAAATCGTCCATCTTCGTATATGTGATAATCGCAACAGTTACATTGTATATGTTATATCGCATCATCAGTGGCAATTCCAAACGCTTTCCTGTGGAGATTAAAACGTACGCTGATGTGATTTCTGAGAAATTAGTAACATACAGGAAGTCCACGGAACCCAATGTTACTCGTTTCGGATTCGTGGGAGGCATTGTGGGATACGCATTGGCGTTGGCATTCACTTTGAACGTTATGATTTTCCTTGCCATCGCTGTTGTTTCAGGCACAGGACGCACTATCATATACTGGGATAGATTCGGGGAAATGTGGTTCGAGGTCGTATTATTTGGAATCTGCTTTGTAGTGATACTCATTGGATTCTTTTTCACTTGGAAAACAATGAAGAAAGGGCTACGGAAACAGTAAGCGCAGATATGGGTTGGTGATGAAAAATGTCCAATGAAAATCCAACCCACATCTACTTTTTTTAGTATCCTTTCACTCTTAATAAATGTTATTTTACCACGCAATCTTTTTATACTGATAAACCCACAGCACACTCATGGTGAGGCAATCCAGATTTAAATATCTATATCTGCAAACCATGTTATGTTTATATAAATTAAAGAAGCACCGTATCTTTATGAGCAGCAATAGTGAGGGTTGCGGTCATAAAGTCTGTCTGTATTTTAAACTTCTCCGACCATTTACTCTTCTTGCGCCACTCATTGTTTCTACGAGTATCATTCTTGCCAGTCTTATCAGCTCACAAACAACCGAGCTTCCCTTGATTTCCCTTCTTTGTACGCTTCTTTCCGCAAGTTTTTGTTTTGCCCTGCTGAATGGTGCCTCTAATGTTTTAAACCAAGCAACAGACTGGAAAGAAGACGCAATGTCAAAGCCTTATCGACCGATACCACGAGGGATCGTGACACCTAAGGAGGCTTTTCAGCTCTCAGGTTGCTTATATACAGTTGCATTGCTTCTCTCCCTTACCGTTCATCTTCTCTTCAGTTTCTTTATTGTGCTTATTGCTTTTTTTTCCATCACCTACTCCCTTGCACCACGAATGAAGAAATTCTTGTTTCTCAACCAGGTATGGGTGTCGCTCCCACGAGGGTTCCTTGGAATTCTTGGTTCCTGGAGCGTGTTTGGGAATCCTTTCGAACCGCTCCCGCTCGCCATCGGTTGTGTCGCAGCACTCTTTCTCTCTGGCGGTACCACGACAAAAGATATTTTAGATGCAGAAGCGGACCGGGTTGTTGGAACAAGAACCCTGGTGAACGTCTTTGGATTGAAAGCAGCATCTCTTGTCTCAATGGTATTTATGATTGGTGCATTTAGTCTCATTGTTCCATTGGTCTACATCAACCTTCTTCCAACAACAGTTCTTCCTCTCGCTTTCCTCAGTTTGTTTAGTGTTGTTATCGGATGGCTGATGCTTAAAAAGCAGAGAAACACGAAATATGAAAACACCTCGGCATGGACCTTGATGTATGCAACGTATTTTCTCTTTGCGCTTAGTTTCGCGCTGATAACAATTTTTTCTTCTGTTTAATTTTCATCTGAATATCTAAAAGGACCGCAATCACCGAAACGATTATTGCTGTACACACGAGATAGAACCCTTGAGCAAACCCCCACCTTGCTTGCATCATGACCTCTTCTGAACCCATTGAGATGGCCAGTACCTTCTCTCCTTGAGCTGAACCAAGACTGGTTTCAATCAATTTGGTTGTCCCGTACGAAAATGCGAAAAAAAGGATTCCTAGGAGAACGACGCTGACGATACTTAAGAGAAACGCATACTTTTTCTTCTGTGTTCTTTTTAAAACGATGCCAATTCCCATGCTCAGACAGACGAGGGAAGAAAGTGGGACGATCCAACCAAGGAGCAAGAGGAAGATGTCAGGCATTTCTGCAAGAGTAAGTGATACCTCCCCGTAGTAGTTGCTTGTTTCGATCATCATACCCGGGTTCACAAACAACGCTATGGTTTTCTCTGCGGAACGGGTTGCACTTGAACCAGTGAATACCCACCAGGGTTGGAAGAATGATAGGATGATCAGAAGGATTGCGAGGGATTTTAATAGCGAGGAAAGTGAAAATTTCTTTAACAAAGTCAGAATAACAAGCACTCCAAACAACACGTAAAAAAACAGCGAAAGGATAACAGGGAATAATGACTCAATTGTCGTTACAAAGGTTAGGTGTTTGTCATTAGTAAGATCCACGGATTTTACTCCGATTACTCCGTCATCTAAAGAGGCAGTAATCATGTAACGGGCGGGCGGAAGAGAAAGGGTTTTTTTCTTGGTCTTGGTAATGGTTTGATTGTCACGCAGAATAAGAAATTCAATGTCGTCATTCACTAAGGTATTTCCCTTGGAATCGAATAAGTCAATGATGAGCGTAAACAGTGCTGAACATTGCATATGAACAACGTTCCCTGCATTCGGGATTGTGACATGCATCTCGTCGATAAACTCACCATAACTGAGTTGAAGATGATAATCACCTGCAGGGATTCTCTCAAATACAAATGAACCCTTTCCCTTCTCTATTGGTGTTATTCGGATTGTTGTATTTGAATCTGGTGTGATGAGGACCGGTGTGAGTTCCACTCCGGGTGGTAACCCCAAAGCATCGGTAATAACGACCTCCAAGTCATAGAGTTCCAAGGTCACCTCTGTCTTTACTTTTAGTAGGGTTTTATGCAAAGTCCCGGAATAGATGATCAGACCTTTGTATTCTGCTTGGAGCACATAGGGTTCTTTTCTATCGAAAGGTGCTGTGACCAGTAATTCTCCGTTATTTTGGGTACTATTTTCATTGTACAGCACTCCCGCTTTGTTGGTCAACCTTCCATGAATCCCTGGTATTCCCTGCCCGTTTTGATCAAGGAAGATGAACTCTATGGTCCGTTCCCAGGTGCAAAAAACATTTACTTTTACGTCTTTATACAAATGAACAATCGTTGATCCTGTGAACATCTTTATTTTGCCCCATTTAAAAAATATTTTCACAAGATAGTCTCCTTCTAGGACGTTAGAAAAGGTTTTCTTTGCCCGAATCAAAAGAGAACGATTTGCAGCTCCTTCAGCCACCAGGTGCTCCCCCTGATGGAGCTCTATCCACATTACGGGAAATGCGTTACCGGTGAGGTTCGACAACCAGGGATGCGAGAGAAGTGTTCCACCGAAGCGTGGGATGATCGTGAGGTTATATTGTTTTTGTTCTCTCTCGAACGGGATGTCGCCAGACTCTCGGCGCGATTTCAGTAATGCTTTATAAAAATAAGACTCCTGCTGAACACGTTCATATCCGCCTGTTTGGGAAGCAAAGACTTCAGCGTCAAATTGAACAATGAGATCTGCAGGGATTGTGACATCGTGACTATACCCTGGTTTATACGAACGTCTACCAAAATTTATCGAGACGTAATCCACCTCGGTCCCTAGGAAGTTCACGTACTCCTTTTCTGCGACCTTTAATTGGATGCCGTCACGCTCGTCCGTACCCGAAGTCACCAGTTCCCGGTTAGAAGCGAAGAGGACTGCATTTGCGATTCCTTTCTTTCCATATCCATAGGACAACCAAGCTTCTGATCCGAGACTTGCATCGTTCTTATAAGAGATAATCCATTCTCGTTCTTTCGTGGAAGGGTTTTGATTTAACTGATATTGTTCAATTTTTTCATTCTCACTATAGAAATTCAAATAGGGATAAATAGCACCAAAGTTCAAAGAATCAATAGCAGCACTTCGTGATTTAAAGGAAATCAGAGAACCGAATCTTCCATCGATGTTTTCCATACCCCGCACAGTCGCCTCTTTTAACATCTCATGTTTCACGGAGACATAGATACGTTTTACATCAATGGGGCAGTAATAGTATCGATAAATCGCGGTGGTTTGAACGTCCTTCTTCTTCGATTCGCTGAATATTCCAAACTCCACCATGAGATTCCCATCGATGAAAATTTTTTTGTCGATAAACACTTGATCCGACGCACTTTCCTCTTTTTCTTCCGCCCCGTAATAATAAGAGAACGCAAAGGAGACGATTTGATCAGAGTCAAGGATATCGAATTCCTTACAGTTTTTCTTTTGTTTGACAACCACTTGAGCACAGGACCTATCTAAGAGTTGACCTTCTTGTCCTACTCCGTAGATACAATATCCGTCTTCTTTGATTCCATAAAATTTCGCTACTGCAGACATCTCTGGCAATGGTGAAGAAGAATATTTCAAGTCTTCAACAATCACATGGTCTCGATATTGTGTTTTTACCGTTTCTGCGTCATCGTAGTATAGCAAGTACCGCTCCGTTCCGTCGGCAAATGCTGGGACTAGGAAAATAACGTTGCATTCGCTGAGATAGCTTGTTTCCCCTTGGCTTTTTTGAAGAGAATAGATTTGTGATTCGAGATCATGCCATATTTCTTTGTGCCAGCATGCTATCCGTATCGACGTGCGGTTTTCATTTTCTGTCCAACATGGGTTTTCGAACCGTACACGTAAATCAATGGGTTGATACCAAGCCAGAGGATCATTTGTTTGAATGGGAAGCAGGATTTCTTGTCGATAGGACCATTCTTTGTACGTTGAATACCATGATGGTTCTCCATCCTCTTGCGAAGATCCCGGGAGACTTACCACTGGTATGACAAGCAGAAGAAGTATCCCGACTATGAAGATGTTTGACCTTCGCATAGGTCTCCTTTTTTATTTTAATAAATTATACTATATAAAAGAGTTGTTTTCTGTATATAAGAATGTTTTCAATACATAAACAAGCCAATTTCTCCTGATTCTCCCTTACTTTTTCCCCCCTGTGGTAAAAACGTGGAGCGCTTCCCCTAAATCGCCGGGAAGAAGTCCAATTGCCCTAACTCCCCAAGGATAATAAGTGCGGTAAATCCAATGGCATAAAAAAGATAGGTGATATACATCACTGACCAGGCTGCAACGTTTTCTAAGGTGTCACTGTGTTGTTGTTTCAACATTAAATAAAAGATTACGAAACCGGGTATGATAAAAATCGTGAGTGGTAAGAAATATGGGTCTAACAACTGGTAATGAATCAGAACCGGAAACATCGCAAACGGAATCACCAGAAAGGGAAGCGATATGAATGCTGCTTTTCTCGTGCCAAAGATGTTGATGAGAGTCCGTGTCCCTGTTTTTCTATCCGCCTCGCAATCGACGATATCCTTTGAGGTCATTGCCCCTATGAAATACGTCAGTCCAATAAAACCAATCAACAGCGGCACTGGCTGAAATGGATCCCCAAAAACGCTCCATGATGCAAGAATAGCGAATAACCCTCGTGGAATGGCAATCCATACTTGGTTCACAAACAGAAACCGTTTCATCCGCGGTGGTAGGGAATAAACAACAGTAAATACCATGATAAGAAAAACAAATACCCCAAACCAGGTATTGATGGTAACCGCCCGTAACAGACCAAAGAGATACAGAATGTACGCGATGCTTTGCGCTTCATCACGTTCGACAACACCACGAGGAATCGGGCGGTATGGTTTGGAAATTTTGTCTGCCTCTATATCGGTTGCTTGGTTCAATGCATTTGAGGCACCGTTGAGGAATGCTAAGGTGAGACTTGCCTGACCGATAATGATCCACCAGTTAGGGAAATCGATGAATTTATCATTGTAGACAAGGCTTGCGAACATGATAAACATGGAAACAAAAAAGGGAGCAAGTAGCGTAAACGGTCTGAGTAAATCGAAATACCCTCTGAATTTTTTTGAAAGAAACCTACCTTTTACATATGGTTCTTTCATGATGAATTTGACTGACATTCGAGCACCATAAACATCGGTGTTTTGCTGTTGTGAATGGAGATGGAGATTATATTAATTACTCTTCGAGACTGATGATTCTTTTTTTTTTGGAAAGTTACTGGTCGAAAAACAGTAAGAGATTATATGGATGAGCTAAGCATTTCTTGGATGATTCGTGCTGAATTAATCGCACAATTGATCCCAATCCCTGGCGCCTTGACACAATCGCCAATGAGATAGAGGTTTTCCACTGGTGTCTGTATGTCGGGTTTTGTGTTCATCAGGGTTTTTGCGACACCGTCCAAATGCCAGACGGATGGGTAGATCGCCCAATTCAATTGGGCCTGGTACTGAGGAATGATTCGTTCGAGGTTTTTATCCAACGCCTCTTTCAATGTGCTCAGTATTTTTTTATCTCGTGCTTCTTTTGGAGTGCAAATGATGTATGATTGGATGAGATACTGTGACTGGGGGGCGAGTCCTGTTTCTGGTTTTGCAGAGATAAAATCGATCATACCAACCGCATCGTTTCCATCAACACCGATGTTCCGTTCGATGAAAATGAATGATTTTCCCAATAATTGAGGGTTTATCTGGTTGAGTGAGTAATACGCGCAAAGACTCCCTGTCCCCTCAAGCCCCTTGAGGTTCGTTACATACTGCTCTGGAAACTGATGTTCATCAGCAATAGTAAACAGATTTTGCACTAGGATATTTGAGAGAACAATATCAAAAGGATATTCTCCGTCTGCCGCCACAACTCCTTCTGCTTTTTTATTCTTGATAAGTATCTTCGAAACCGGGGAATTCACGTGGATTGTTCCACCGTTTTTTTCAATATAGTCAGCAATGGTTTGTGATATTTTGAGGAGACCTTCCTTCGGATAGTTGACCCCCCCGAGTCGCATGTCTTTTTGAGTTCGTAACACTTCACCAGTCGAAATTATATCAAGGTTGTTTATTGTGCTGATTAACCGTGAATTAACCTCAAGTACAATCTTCGTTTTCCCTTTTCCATATTTTTTTATCGTCTCTGTCATTGGAACTATATCAAGCTCCCTCATTGTTTTTTCACCAGAAAGTAGGAGTCTTGCGATGTTGGGTAACATTGATATTTTATCCACCGTGGTCGCAAAATACCCGAACTGATGGTCCTTCTGTTCATATAACCTCGATTGATACATGGTGATATTGTTGAAAGATTCCCCAAGGATTTCTTTGAGTTTAATGACGATGCCGCTTCCAATCATGTGGTATCCTAAATCAAGCGTGTAACCGTCGAACATGTGTTTTCTAAAAAGGTCCTCTAAGGGAGGTTCGGAAAAGACAACCGCGGTGCTGAATTTGGATAATACCGTCTTGTATGATTCGAGCGTCTGTGAGGACATATCTATCGAGACCGCTCTTCCACCCACTGTTGGTTCCCTCTCAAAAATATCGACGGAAAATCCTTTTTTCAGAAGCAAGGCACCTGCGGTCAAACCACCGATTCCTGCTCCAATGATGCAGATTTTTTTCGGCTTCATCGTCTATAACTCCTTTTTCTTATTTCAATAGATGTAAACGGTTCTTTAACGAGCTATAAAAAAACCTTCGAATGATCTTCCATTTATACTGTTGAACGCTCGTCTGTCCAGTGATGACCCCCATCATAAGATCAGTCAGTTTCGGATCTTTACATGCGATGGTGAACACCTTTTCAGCATATTCTATACTTCCCCGCTTCACAACCTGTAAAATAAGTTCGATATCACGTCCAAAATCTTTTTGCCAGCGTGTCTGATATTGAGTCAAGACATCTTCTGTCGGTTGACGTTTTTCTAACGCTTCCCTGATGACCTCTGCAGCGATTTTCCCTGATACCATCGCGTAATAAATCCCCTCGCCTGATAAGGGGTTGATAAACCCTGCCGCGTCCCCGACGAGCAGAAGTCGGTTCAGATATGTTTTTTCCAAGGGATGCGTCAGTAACGCTCCACCTTTGACTGGTTTTTCTTTAAGGTTGTTTGGAATGAGGTCTTGTTCTTTTAACAACGCGAGGTACTCCTGATAACACTGCAGAAGGTTGAGTTTCTGTTGCGACGTCTTCTCTTGTTGAATGATTCCAAAGCCGATATTCACATGCCTTTTTTTGGGGAACACCCATCCATATCCAGCGACCGTCTTGAACCTCGAATGGATATAACAATGACGTGTTTTTTTGAAATACTGGTCCATGATTTGTTCATCCACTTCGAATTCTTGCAGGATGCAGATACCCTTTGCTGTTCCAGCTTTCCGAAGTCCAAAATGTTTCGCAATCAAGCTTGAAACCCCATCGGCACCAACGAGTATCTCTGAGTCAATGGTTGTTCCTTGGTTGGTAGTCACTTGTGCACTCTCTTTCGACAGATTCACAGAAGAGACCAGCGATTCATCTTGAAACACAGCACCTGCATCCTTTGCGAATCGAACCAATTCAAAATCAAATTTTTTCCTCAGGATCGTCGCGATGATAGGGGTTTCTTTACGAATTGTAATATTATGGTGTAACGATGGAGAATAAATGGTTCCACTTGAGGTATAGGCTTCGATAATCGTATCGTCTTCGACGTAGGGGAATCTCTGCAGCACGCGAATGGGAAGCCCCCCTCCACAGGGTTTGTCACGTGGGAATTTTTCCTTATCAAGCAAGAGTGTTTTAAAACCTTTTTCAGCAAGGAATTTTGCTGTTGTAGAGCCTGCAGGTCCAGCCCCAACTATGGTCACATCATAATCTATGATAATCCCCCTGTCTTCAATTTGATTACATCCTAGGTTTAAACAATTCTTCTCCAAGCAGCGGTGTAAAAAGTATGTACCAAATTATCGGAAAAAGAATCAGTATTGCTGACGTAGTTATGCCCACCATAGGAATTAACATTATCGGCACAAGAGAATATCGTAAAAATGATTGAATGCCAATTAATTTTCTTATTTTACTTCTATCAAAAATTTTCATAGTTAAAAATTTAAGACTTAAGGCTAATAAAAGAAAAGTGAAGACTGCTAATAAAATAATATGCCATGGGACGGGGGCATACCCAAAAAACACAAAGGGTGTGAATAATAAAACCGCTGAAAAAAGTCTGATACCAAACCCAAAAGCCTTAAAAACATTTGGAATAAAAAGAGTATTTCCTTCTACTTTTACTCCTGAAGAAAGCGCCATATTTGTAACACCCATTTTGTAATCATGGTCAGCATCTTTTATTCCACCCTCAACAGCATTCATATGTATTGCTTGATTAAATGTGAGAATAAAAATGATCCATGTTAGTATTGTTGGTTGACCAAATGAAAGAGCACCAAATAAGAATACAAAAGACATTGATATTGAAACAAGAAAATCAGAGCCGACAATTTTTTTACCATATAAATCATAAACACTCCCAAGAATTCCAGCAAGGATAATGCATAGAATTGCACTGAACTTGTGATTATCGATTGGTTTTTCAAAATACAGAATTGAGATAAGTAAGAATGTCAATAAAATGAGAAGAATTGCTATCATTAATGCTGATCTTTTTGAAACATCTCCGCTAACAAGTGGCTTTTTCTTTAAATCATCAACAAGATTATCAAGTTCAACATCGGCATAGTCGTTTAGTAAAAAACCAAAAACCGCTGAAAAAGAGCCGACTAAAAAAACAATACATAGATCGAATAAATCATACACACCGACAGTTAATGCACCAATTAATGCAGTGGTTCCAAGTGCACCGATACCAGGGAGCCGAAGGAGTTTAGCGTACGCAGCAACTTTACTCATGGAGGTGTGTTAAAGTATGACTATATTTGAGCTTTTCTACTGCGTATGTCTTCTGATTAATAAAATATCTCAAGGAAAATAAAAATTTGGAAGACGATGATCATGACGCGGGTTCCAATTCGTTCGTAGCGTTCAAATGACTTCCATATCTTTTTTTCATCATCGGTTTGTATGACAACTTTGTAGGTCAATGCCCAGGTGATGATCAATGACGCTGCTAAAATACCACCACCAATGAGGTACACTATCCCAAAGACTTGCGGCATGTGGATGCCTGCCCAATCCCAAGCAGATAAGGGAAAGATGGGGATGAACAACAAGTAAAAAAGTAACGCGATCTGCATAGATCGTCGCCGTCCATGCCGTATGGGAGTTGTCTTGAAACCCGCTTTAAGGTCACCGACTAAATCACCAGCACACACCATGATTTCTCTACCGGTCTCTTGGAAGAAAATGGCCAAGGCCAGGGGTAACATCAAGAGAGGTTGATCAGGAAACACCGCGATTCCTCCCCAGTAGGGGATTGCTCCAACACCAAATGCGACTGCCATATGTCCGACAAGTCCATGGTGCTTTCCGTAGTAATTATAATACAATCCGATGAGCACCAGCAGAAGAGTAAGGATGCCACATTGCCAGTTCAACGCACCTTTATCCGGATAATTGACAAAGGTTCCTAGGAAAATTGATCCAAGCATCAGGGCAATACCTAGGTAGTACACCGTTTTTTCTTTGAGGATTCCTGCAGGCACCGGTTTTTTTGGCCGGTTAATCTTATCTGATTCTAGATCAGTGATGTCATTATGAAACATCGTACCGGTTGAAAGAAACGCAGGGGCGAATATGACTAAGAGGATTTGGAAAAGTGATAATGGTTCTTGTTTATAGATTGCACAATTTAAGGCACTCACCAGTGCCCCAAAGCAGCAGAGAAACAAAATCGGAGGACGAATCATTCGTATCCATGCGACGGTCAATGTCCCTAAACCCATAACCCCAATAATAAAGATTTCCTTTATTACCTTAATGGTTTCCTCTTAGGGAAACCGACATCATAATTTCTTATGACAACCCAACAAATTCAAAAAATTTAACGATGAGTCCTTGAACGACAAAGATAACAGCACCGGTAATCGCAAGCGACGAAATGGAAAGGAGTATTTTTCTATTTTCTGAGAATTTCGATCGTTCGATAAGTAATGTAGCTATTGACATAAAGAAGATGAGGACAAACCACCCAATAAAATTGAGAATTGGTACATTGAAAAATTTGATTCCTGTGAGAGATTCTTCCCAAATCCACCAATTGTTATAATGAGCGATAGGATCCTCAAGTGCATCGAGGCAGACACCGAATACTCCGGCTGCGAATGAGATGAAAACAATCTGAAGGGAATTCTGTTTTTGGTACACCTTTGAAATACAGTATTTGCCAAGGTTCATGAATAAAAAGAGGTTGACACTCCATGCCAATATAATGATTAATGGGACAGCACCGCCAACGACGGATAGATAAAAGATGTATCCTGAATAATAATATCTGCCTCCTGCGACTCCTGCTGACTCTATGATGAGAGTTGCGATGATGATCGGTAAAAAGTACACCAGTGTCATCTTTGTCCCATATTTTTTATACGAATAGAAGACGAGAAACATCCAAGCAATGGCGATTACGGCAATAAATGGGGCAAGCAGTTGTGTATTTTCCCCAAAATTTTGGTGAATTTCAATGAAAGACATGAAGTTATGACCCCTTTGATTTGCTTGTCCTCTGTTCAAGAAGAATCGACACAACAAGAGGAATTGCTGCAATGACTGCACCGACGAGTGTCGGAACGAAGAAGGAGGATGCTAACCCGATGATGATAATCGCTATCCAGATGAACAGATATACGAGCGTATAGATGTTACATCGCATCTTTAACACCGTGACATACTCTGGTTCGACATCCTTGAATTTCTGAGTAGTCTGTTGTTTGGGGAGAAACAACAAAATAATCGTGGCAACCACGCCTGTCATACCGATCGGGAGGAATAAAAAGATGTTCTCTAGGATGAATTGTACAATTGTTTTCTCCATATCGTTCTAAATATGATGTTAACCTCCTTTCTTTTAATAATGTTTTTATGCGGTGTTCCCTCGATTTCTACCTCGTCGCCTCATTTTAAAAAGCAAGACATATTCTTATTAATATCTTTGTCTATGTTGACGCTGCATGATTATTACAAAACAAAAAAATTTTCCTAAAATTCTTTCTTGTATCGGTTCCAAGCCAGTGTTTCTGATTGGATGCAATCAATGTGCAACCATCTGCCATACCGGTGGAAAAGATGAAGTGTTAGCTGTAAAGCAGGCACTTGAAACAAAACAAGTCCCTGTAACTGGTTGGGCAATCCTTGACCCTGCGTGTCATCTGTTAAACGATAAGCGGATGTTAAAAGACCATGCGGAGGCGTTGCATAACGCAGAAAAAATCCTTGTACTGGCCTGTGGAAATGGTGTGCAGGCAATCGCAGAGATAAACCCAGAAAAGGAAGTGATCGCGGGAACGGACACCTTGTTTCTAGGAGAGATCTCCCATCTTAATGAATTTCACAAACGATGCGTGTTGTGCGGTGAATGTCTCTTGGATCTCTTTGGGGGTCTCTGCCCTGTCTCTCAATGTCCGAAATCGATGCTCAATGGGCCTTGTGGTGGCGCGTTTCAAGGGAACTGTGAGGTGAGTCCACAAATACAATGCGTCTGGGTTCGTATCATAGAGGAATTAAAAAAACGAGGAACCTTGCAAGCCTTATCCATCATTCAACAGCCAAAGGATTGGTCGAAATCTGGTGAAATGAACAGGAGAATCTAACGTGGACTATCGCAGTAATTTAGAAAAGTGCCTCGCTGAGGGACGGTTTGTTGTGACTGCTGAAATCGGACCGCCAAAAGGTTCTGATGCTTTGAAGATTCGTGACAAAGCGCTGCTGCTGGAAGGATACGCAGATGCGTTCAACATCACCGATAATCAGACTGCAGTTGTCCGCATGTCCAGTCTTGCAGGGTCGGTGATCCTCCTTCAAATGGAGCTGGAACCGATTATGCAGATGACGTGTCGGGATAGAAATCGTATCGGTCTGCAAAGCGATCTGCTCGGTGCCACTGCTCTTGGTGTCCGGAACGTCCTCTGTCTGACCGGTGACCATCAATCGTTTGGCAATCATCCAGCTGCAAAAGGTGTGTTTGACCTCGATTCCATTCAACTTCTTCAAGTCATCAAAAATATGCGAGATGCAGGAATCTTTCAGAGCGGCGACCCGTTACGCGCTGCACGACCCTGCGTGTTTCTTGGTGCTGCGGCAAACCCCTATGCAGATCCCTACGAAATTCAGGTTGAGCGGTTAGGAAAAAAAATCGATGCTGGAGCAGAATTTATTCAAACGCAGAGTGTTTACAATATTGAGAAGTTCTCACGATGGATCGACGAGGTTCGATCCCACGGCCTTGATAAAAAGGTACATATCCTTGCTGGAGTTACCCCCCTGAAATCTGTCAAGATGGCAGAGCGGATGAAATTTCATGTTCCCGGGACGGACGTTCCTGATACGATGTATGAACGAATCAAACATGTCTCCGATCCCGCAAAAGAAGGATATCAGATTGCTCTGGACACAATCCAGGAATTAAAACAACTCCAGGGAATCCATGGGATCCATATCACTGCCTTGTTTTGGGAGGAGATCATCCCTGCTCTTGTCAAGGAGTCAGGTCTCCAGATACGAACGTAGTAGTGAATGTTTATTTCTAATAACAATATTAATATATTAAAATTATGATATAATACGATAATTCCTTTGTGCATATCAGTTATCAAGAATCCTGGGGCATTCGAGATATTTTAAAAAAAAAGAGCGTCACCTATGTTTGAACGACTGGGGAGAATCATCGAAAAAAAACCATGGTTTGTAGTCGGTATCATCGTTTTGATAACGATTATTTTTTCCCTTTTTATTCCAACGTTAACGTTTAAAACAAATTTTGAGGATTTTGCCCCAGACAACGAACAAGTACGAGCAAACGGCCGAATTTCGAAATATTTTGGTGGTAGCTCACAAACAATGATTGTTTATATCCAAAAAGAACAAGCCGATAGTATCCTAAGCGTCCAAGCACTCCGTGATCAATACACACTTCAAAAAGAACTCACACAAATGCCAGAAGTCGAAAGCACAATATCTCTTTTCACTTTTCTTGACCCAGTATGTCAAATGGAATTCTATAACTCAGTGGAGAACTGTACTGATGAGCAGCTGAAGACCGCACTAAGTGACCTTCTCAACGAGCCGGCATCTGGAAACATGACCCTCTTCCAAACCGATGACCCAAACGAGCCTATCGATTATCAGCGATCCTTCCTCCGTTCAAGTAGAAGAGCGGTAGACAGTGCGGATATCAAAAACTGCTGCATTTCAAAAGACAATAAAACACTGACCTTTTCCTTCGAAGTCTATTCACTCTTAGGGTTTCCTTCCAAGGTCGCACCACCGTTTTCCAAAGTCAGTATCATGGAATGGTATCTTACTTTTGATAACTTGTTACTCCCTGCTGGATATGATATCGGCTATCAGATTGCCGCCCGAATAGAACCAACCGTTCCACGCTGGGAAGTCGGAAACGGACTGTTGAAAAATATCAAACAGTTCATACAGATAATCAGAAATCACGAGCTGAATTCCTATAAAACAACAGCCTACCTCTGGATTCGTCCTCCAGGCTTAGAGATGTTTTTTCCCCTGCAGCTTCAGACAGGAACGGTTATCATTGATCCTCAGACAAATAGAATAGATGTAAGAGTCTCCCGTACGGAACTCAGTGGGTATGGCATCGCTCTTCAGTACGAATCGTTTGAACTCCCCACGAAATTAACAAATTTCTCTGCAGGGGTTCGCTATTATCAGACGCCTCTGTTCCATCGACCTGGTGGGCATATTGTCATCAACACAAGTTATCTCTTCGATTACCTCCAGCGTCTCCAATCAAAACCCATTCGCAACTTGCTTGCCTCTCGGGTGCTTCAGAAATTTGGTATCGACCTTGATGACTTCTCAAATCTTTCGGAGACGGTTTCAATTACAGGGGTTCTTCCATCGACCGTGTCCCTTGCAAGTATTCAAACGATCTGGACTCAGGCTGATCGAGCACCAGATAGCGGTGTTTCAACAACACTCTATCCTTTGATACCCCAGTTGTTTACTGATTTGCGGGTGAATGCGTTATCATTTATCTCCACAGAATATACTCAGCGGAAAACGTCACATGCGAGTCTATTTATCGTCCAACTGAATCTACAAAGTAGTGATGCAGAGGAACTTTCCAGAGTCAACACCAACATTATCAATAAAATCAATGAACTTGACAGACAGTTTTCCAGTATTTCTATTCAAGCAACCGGTGAAGGCATCATCAGCACTGAGATCACCAATGTCGCAATGGATGCGATGATTATTATTGGACCAGCGATTTTTATCATTATTCTTTGTATCTTATTTATTGCGTTCCGAAAACCATCCTACTTCCTTCTTCCTATCCTCGTGTTTGCTTTTTCTTGTATCTGGCTTTTTGGAACCATGGCCCTCCTGGGGGTCTCTTTTAACATTATCGCAGTTGCTCTTCTCCCGCTCAATATTGGCTTAGGGGTTGAGTATTCGGTGAACCTCCTCTTTAACTATCGGATGGAGATTGACAAAGGACGAACACCGGCAGAGGCAATCCGTCTTTCCATAAAAGACGTTGGTTCAGCGATTTTTTTGGCATGGTTTACTACCTTTGTCGCATTTCTTTCCTTCCTCAGCGCGACACTTCCTCCCGTACGAGACTTTGGTCTTTTCCTTGCGATTGGCATTAGCTATACCTTCATCATCACGATGACATTGCTTGTAGCTCTCCGTTACATTATCGATCGAAAAAAGCCGCTTCGTATTGTGAAACCAAGGAAACAAACTTTATCGATGCCTCTCATAATGAGCAGAATCGCCCACGTCCTTCTTCGTCATCAGAAAAAAGTTCTTCTCGGTACCGTCCTCCTTTGTCTGATTATGGGAACTGCAGTGACACAATTGAAATCAGGATTTAGCATGACCCAATTTATCCCCCAGGATAATCCTGCGCTAAAAATGTATACACAAATAGGTGAGGATTTTCCGTTCTCAAGTCAAGATCAAGAATACATTCTCCTCGAAGGAAATGTCGCGACAGTTCAAACGTTGCAAGGTCTCAGAACTACGCATGAAAAGATGAACGACGATATCTATGTTGCACGGAGATCTGATGGGAGTACAAAAACAGAAAGTATCTTATCCGTCCTCAAACAAGCAGTAGCAAATATCATTCACTGGTTGACATGTTCAATATCGATGAAGCAACAGGCATACCGAGGACGGATGCGGATGTCCAACAGGCGTATGATTACTTATACACCAGTGCTCAATATGAGTTGCAAGTCTCTGGACTGTTGTATAAAGATGGTGACGAGTATACCGCGACCATTCTCCGTGTCTATGTCAATCTTGGCTCAAGTAGCGATGACATGACAAAACAGTTTGAACAGCTCAACAAGGAATTAACTGATGATTTATCTGACTATGGTGATGCCACTTCTCTTATTACCGGTCCTCTGCTGATTACCTTGTCGATACTGAAGAACATGACCGAAAGCCAGATTCTGTCTACCGGGATTTGTTTTGTGTTGGCCGCGATTATGCTTTCTCTGATTTATCGGAACCCGCTGCTTGGATTGATTGCGATGATTCCAGTCACTGTTTCAATTATTTGGGTCCTGGGAAGTATATATTTTATCGGCTATACGTTAAACATTTTAACGATCACCGTCACCAGCATCACCATCGGGGTTGGCATCGATTATGCATGTTACATTACAGAACGATTCCGCTCGGTTGTTGATCGAACAGGGGATATCACCAGAGCGGTTACGGAGACGATCTCCCGGACGGGAAGCGCTGTGCTTATCGCTGCTTTATCCTCGATGTTTGGGTTCGGTGTTCTTGCATTTGCCCCTATTCCTCCCGAGCAACAGTTTGGTATCATCACTGCTCTCACGCTTATCTATGCATTCATCACCTCCATCATGATTCTTCCTTTAGTTCTTGCTCGCTGGGCGAGTTGGAGGAAAAGACGGAAAGGATATATCATCCGACCTGGGCCTCCGCGACCAGGAGACGCTGTTACATCGGATTTGGAGTACACGGGAGAACAGTAAAGTATCTATAGGAATTAATGATAGCAGTGAAAGAAAATATTTGGGGGTTACACGAGTATGGTACAAGAACGTATGAGAAAGATTTTAGTGACAGGCGCTGTCGGGCAAATCGGTTCGGAACTGACAATGCTGCTACGAAAAAAATTTGGAAACGACAACGTGCTAGCGACTGGACGAAAAACAAAACCAAGTGAAACACTCCTCAACTCTGGTCCTTTTGAGTACATCGACATCTGTAAACGAGAAACCATTGAGAAGGTCGTTAACGACTATGATATTGACACTATTTATAATATGGCTGCGATCCTTTCCGCAGTAGGTGAAGAAAAACCTCTTCTGTGTTGGGATGTCAACATCAACGGATTGTACAATTGTTTGGAGGTCGCACGGGAACATTGCATGGTTCGCGTGTTTGTCCCTAGCTCGATTGCTGTGTTTGGTCCTGAAACACCTAGGGATAACACGCCCCAGGAGACGGTTCTGCGACCAAAAACAATGTATGGGGTCACCAAGGTTGCTGGAGAGTTGCTGGGTGACTATTACGTGAAACGATTCAATCTCGACGTCCGGGGGATTCGCTATCCTGGTATCATCAGTAGTGAAACGCTCCCTGGTGGGGGGACGACCGATTATGCGGTAGAAATCTTCTACGAAGCGATTAAGCAGAAGAAATACACCTGTTTCCTACGAGCGGATACCATGCTTCCTATGATGTACATGCCTGATTGTTTAAAGGGAACATTGGATTTGATGGATGCGGACGTGACCAAATTGAAGCACCACTGTGACTTTAATTTCGCTTCCATGAGTTTTTCTGCTGAGGAGCTCGCAAATGAGATTACGCAGCATATCCCTGAGTTCACCTGTGAGTATAAACCGGATTTCCGCCAGGCGATTGCGGATTCATGGCCTCGCTCGATTGATGATAATGCAGCGCGTAAGGAATGGGGCTGGAAACCGAAATATAAACTTGCTGATATGACGAAGGATATGTTGAAAAAACTTGGAAAACGATATGAAGAAGGAAAACTTCTCGTATCGTAACCTCGCGTTTTCTTTTTTCCTTTTTTCTCCATAGAAAGTTTTATGTGCTGTACAATATTCCCATGTTTATTGTGAGGTGACCACTCGGGTCACACCATGAGGATGTTGGGGTACATATGAGAGGAAATATTGATGTGATTCAAGGGTATTTAGGCGCTGATGCTGACAATCTATTGAACCATACCTGTATGAAAATAAAAAAGGAGGCGTTGCATCTTCCCGGACCAGATTTTCTTGATCAAGTGCTCCTTGATTCTGACCGACCGACCCCTGTACTGCGGAACTTACGTTCCATTTTTTCTCATGGCAGGTTAGCCGGAACCGGATATGTTTCGATCTTACCGGTAGATCAAGGGATAGAGCATTCTGCTGCAGCCTCTTTTGCTCCGAACCCCTTATATTTTGACCCGGAGAATATCGTGAAACTCGCGATGCAAGGAGAATGTAATGGCGTGGCGTCAACCCTTGGAGTGCTTGGAGCGGTCTCTCGGAAGTACGCCCATAAGATTCCCTTTATTGTAAAGATTAATCATAATGAGTTGCTCACCTATCCGAATAAGTATGATCAGATCATGTTTGCTGGTGTTGATCAGGCTTGGGAGATGGGTGCTGCTGCGGTTGGGTGTACCATTTATTTTGGTTCGAGTGAATCAACACGGCAGATCCAAGAGGTCAGTCAAGCGTTTCGGTATGCCCATGAACTGGGGATGGCGACGATTCTGTGGTGTTATCTGCGGAATCCGGCGTTTAAGGTGGAGGGGAAGGATTACCATGCTGCCGCGGATCTCACCGGTCAGGCCAATCACCTCGGGGTGACGATTGAAGCGGATATCGTTAAACAGAAACTCCCGGATACGACAGGTGGCTATACCGCTTTGAATAAAGGCGGAGTGAAATATGGGAAGATTTCTGAGAAAGCGTACACGGAGCTGTCTTCAGACCATCCAATTGATCTCACCCGGTATCAGGTCGCTCATTGTTACATGGGACGTGTTGGGCTCATCAATTCTGGAGGCGCATCTGGAAAGGATGATTTCGGCCAGGCGGTCCGAACCGCAGTTATCAATAAACGGGCGGGCGGCACCGGCCTGATCTCTGGGAGAAAAGCGTTCCAGAAGCCGTTGGAGGATGGTGTGAAGCTTCTTCATGCGATACAGGATGTCTATCTCTGCGATGATGTCACGATCGCATAAAGAAATTCTTTTCTTTTTTTAGTAAATCAACACCGCTTTGACGCCTTTGGCATTTCTGATCGTTGTGAGGAGTGATCCTGGTATTTGTTTTTCCGTGATGATGAAGACCTTTGGTTCTTCTGTAAATTCGAAATCATCGACGATGGCTTGTCTGATGCTGATGTTGTTGGAGGCGATGATGGTTGCGACTTCCGCAAGGATGCCTGGCATGCTGGGGTCGACGGGGATGATTTCGATGACGCCCCAGTTCATGTGTGGTGCGACGTCTTTGAGATGACAGGTGGGGGTGAGGTGGGAAAATATTTTGAACAATTCTGGTTCTTTGGTGATGACGTCTCTAGTGGCGGTGACCGCTCGTCTGTCGACTTGGAATGCTCTGGCGATTTTTGAGTCTGCAAGGTCGATTTGACCGCAGCGGAAGGTGTCGTTGTAGATTTGTATACCGTACTCAAGTAGTTTTTGTGCGATTTTTTTCCGTTGAGGGTAGGCGTTGAAGTAGTGTTCAATTTGTTTCCACATAGTACAAAATTGTACGTTGCTTGAGTATAAATATTCTTTGTTTTCGCTTTTTTCCATCCTATAATGTATAAATATATACATTGACGTACAAATTTAGAAAAATTTATATATCCACCAAACGAATAATATCGCCCATGAAACGAACGAAAATCCTCCTTGATGAAAACGACCTTCCAAAAAAATGGTACAACATCCAAGCAGATATCAAAACACCCATCGACCCCCCACTTCATCCACAAACCAGACAACCCATCGGTCCTGATGACCTTAAAGCAATTTTCCCTATGGAACTTATCAAACAGGAAGTCAGCAAAGATCGATACATCTCCATTCCATCGGAGATTAGAGAGATCTATCGCCTCTGGAGACCCTCCCCACTTTATCGTGCCCGACGATTGGAACAAGCACTCAAAACACCAGCAGAAATCTATTACAAATGGGAAGGTGTCAGCCCAGCAGGAAGCCATAAAACGAACTCTGCCGTCGCACAAGCCTTCTACAACAAGAAAGCAGGCATCGAACGCATCGTCACTGAAACCGGAGCCGGACAATGGGGATCCGCCCTTGCGTTCAGCACCCAACTTTTCGGGCTCCAATGCCGAGTTTATATGGTAAAGTGCAGTTACGAACAAAAACCGTACCGACGAATCCTCATGGAGACCTGGGGCGCTGAAGTCTTCCCGAGTCCAACCACACTTACGAATGCTGGGCGAGAAACGCTTAGAAAAGACCCTCACACCTCAGGAAGTCTTGGGATTTCCATCAGTGAAGCAGTCGAGGATGCAACGACCCATGAAAATACGAACTATGCGCTTGGTTCCGTACTCAATCATGTAGTGTTGCATCAGACCGTGATCGGCTTGGAGTTGAAGAAACAGTTCGAACTTATGGACAAATACCCTGATATTCTCTGTGGATGTGTCGGCGGTGGAAGCAATTTTTCTGGAGCAAGCTTCCCTTTCGTACGTGACAAAATCATTGGAAAAAAACCAGACCTGAAAATCATCTCGGTTGAGCCACTCGCCTGCCCATCCCTCACCGCAGGTGAATATCGATACGACTACGGTGATTCTGTTGGTCTCACACCCCTTTTAAAGATGTATACACTCGGTCATGATTTTGTCCCCTCCGCAATACACGCAGGAGGCTTGCGATATCATGGCGATTCACCATTGCATTCAAAACTCACCAAAGAAGGGTACATGGAAGCGCTCGCCTACAATCAACAAGAGGTCTTTGAGGCAGCAATGTTGTTTGCACAAACTGAAGGATTCGTTGTAGCACCGGAATCAGCACACGCGGTACGAGCAGCAATTGATTTTGCAAAGATATACAAGAAGAAAAACGAAAAGAAAATCATTGTATTTAACAACAGTGGTCATGGACATTTCGATCTAGCTGCGTACGACGCGTTCCTGAACCATAAAGTAGTGAACGGTGAATATAAAAAACCCCTAGTAAAGACAACCTAGTCACATCTCTTTTTTTCCCTTTTTTTCTACCTTAAAAAATGTTACACCAATAGGTTTATGTACCACCGTAGTTCTTAATAAAGGGAATTTGATATCCCCCTCTAACTGCAGGATTTCTTAGGTATGAAATTATGAAGGAATTAGACATTTCCAAATTACGACACGGAACTGACCTCGTTAAAAAAGGATTTGCTAAGATGCAGAAAGGCGGTGTCATCATGGATGTCACCACTGCAGAACAGGCAAAGATAGCGGAGAAAAGTGGTGCAGTTGCAGTGATGGCTCTTGAGAGAGTCCCTGCTGATATCCGTGCCCATGGTGGTGTCGCGCGTATGGCAGATCCTACCATTATTAAAGAGATCATCAACACGGTTAGTATTCCTGTGATGGCAAAGGCACGGATCGGGCATTTCGTTGAGGCACAAGCGTTAGAAGCACTTGGCGTGGATATGATCGATGAATCCGAAGTACTCACCCCTGCTGATCCATTTTACCATATCGATAAACGAACCTTTACCATCCCCTTTGTATGTGGCTGTCGAAACCTCGGTGAGGCAACCCGCCGCATCTGGGAAGGCGCAGCAATGATACGAACCAAAGGAGAAGCAGGGACTGGAAATATCATCGAGGCAGTTCGACATCAGCGCATGGTTACCAGCATGATTCGCACTCTGAAAATCATGCCTCCAGCAAAAATACACAAAGTAGCCCAGGAATATTGTCAGAGTTATGTCACCTCGTTTCAAACATTAACCAATCAAACCGTTGATGACAAGACTGTCCTGTTCGGCTCATCAACCTATGGTGCCCTGAAAAAAGGACTCTACGACATCTTAAAAGAAATTAAGCAGCTACAACGACTCCCGGTCGTTAATTTCGCAGCTGGTGGAGTTGCGACCCCAGCAGACGCCGCGATGATGATGCAGCTCGGTAGTGACGGTGTTTTTGTTGGATCAGGGATTTTCAAATCGAAGAATCCTGAAAAACGCGCGAAGGCTATTGTTGAGGCTGTCGCGCATTTTGATGAACCAGAAACGATCGCACTCGTCAGCAAAAACCTCGGCGAGGCTATGCTAGGTATCGAGATTGGGACGATTCCAAAAGATCAACTTCTACAGGAAAGAGGCTGGTAGGAATAGTTATCATCGGGGTGTTATCCCTTCAGGGAGCGGTTTCTGAGCATCTTGCTTCCATGAACCGTGTTTTTCAAGACGGGAAAAAAAAGGGTCAAGCGATTATCGTACGACAACCGCGTGATATCGATGCGTGCGATGCCTTAATACTCCCCGGTGGGGAAAGTACGACCATCTCTCGTATTTTAAATAATTCAGGCATGTACAGTGTCATCCGTGAACGGATGAACCACCATGACATCGCAATCATGGGTACCTGCGCAGGTTGTGTGTTGCTTGCAAAAGAACTGACGGATGCCTCATCCGATGTCAGACTGTTAGAAGCGATGGATATGCAAGTCGAACGCAATGCGTATGGACGACAAAAAGAATCTTTTGAGCAGTCATTGCAGATTAAGGGATTTTCCGTTCCATATCATGCGGTGTTCATCCGCGCACCAGTGATTACAAAAACATGGGGCGACTGCGAAATACTTGCAACCGCTGGAAAAGAAATAGTCATGGCCAGGCAAGACAAGTACCTGGCACTCTCGTTTCATCCTGAGCTGACTGATGATCTCAGGATCCATCGATTTTTTTTAGAGATGTCCTAACTACGCTTTCATGATTGCGAGCAGGAAGATTCCCAGAGCTATCAATGCTCCGACCACAGCACCGATGACTGCGACAATCCCGTTAACTACCGTCCCTGTAAAATTTAACAGGTCCATTGGTGTACCCATGAAGCTTAACAGATTCGCTCCCCAGAGGAAGATGACTCCAACGATCAGTCCGATTATGATTAAAATCGCTCCAACTGCTCTGCTTTTTCCTGAGCCGAAATAAGCGGTAAAAATTCCTGCGATTATACTTGCTATTGCAAACACCAGCGTCATCATGCTTAGAAAATATTGTACTAATCCTTCCATATTTTTTTCACTCCTTAAAACTTCGTTCCCGTTAACGTTTTCGTATCAATTACTCCTTCGATAGTCCTTATTTTGTTAACCACAATGTCTCCGAGGCTTTCG
>Ga0265297_10003654_pt1 | contig 27227 bp, 35 predicted proteins | sample Munlanlwell13791_FD_192502 | JGI IMG/M metagenome (GOLD analysis project Ga0265297, IMG submission 192502) | Leachate microbial communities from a municipal landfill in Southern Ontario, Canada - Leachate well 137-91 | ecosystem: Engineered > Solid waste > Landfill > Unclassified | place...
ATCCGAGAAGCCGATAAATCTAGGGCATTCACAGTAGGTAAGCGAGTAGACCTCTTTGAGCAGGATGCAATCCGGATTAATGGACTCGCTGGTACTGATATCCAGAAACTGAGTGCCAACGACTATCGGAAATTCATCTCCGATAATGCCGAAGAAATTCGAAACTTGCCAGAAGATGAACTGCCGTACCTCACCAAATATCTGGACGAAACCAGATCCAACCTGCTGGATGAAGTACGGGCAACCACCGGCGAAGTGCCTGCAGGAAAGGCGGTTGAAATAGTCCAACCACCGGTAGCCAAAGAACAGGAAGTGATATCCACCGGACTAGAGAAATCCAGATACACCCAGGCCGAACTTGACGAGCTGCAGAACGCTTGGAGAGGCGAACTTAAAGGCATGGACGAAGCAACCTTCAAAGACATGGTTGCAAGAAACATGGATGATCTTGAGCAGCTTGATATCGAAAAACTTGGTTTAAACGAAGCGAGAAAGGAGATAATCAGAGGAGAAATCAAAGACAGAAACTTCATGAGGTCTCTTGAATCCAGAGTTAAAGAGATCAACAACCGGGTGGCTCAATCCAGAGCTGATATGCAGGCTGGCAAAAAGACCAAATATGCTCATATCGAAGAGGTAAAACAAGGCATCGAAGACAAGAACGCATTGCTGAAAACTGTTGAAAATATCAAAGACAACTTTGCTCAACGTTTCGGTGACGAGAAAGTAGCGTGTGGTGCTGGTACGGGATTCTCTGCAGGATTGGGCGCGGGTGGAAAACGATTAACTCCAATGTTAACCATTGCGGCAGCCGTAGGAGCTGGATCTGCAGCCAGTTTGCTTGCTAGTGGTGGTTTGGCATATAAGCAAAACTTAGTTGAGAACTTTGAAGCTGAACAAAGAGCATTATACGGGGAAAATACCATAACTCCCGGTGGAATGGAGACTACACCCAATGAAATAACGGTAACTTCACCTACCCCCCAAGTCAATGCAACCACAGTTGCAGCATTTACCAGCATGGACCAAATCGATAGGAGTGCCGAGTACGTGACTAAAAGCGGAAACTTCTATCGAGGAGCAGATCTAACGGAAGCCGATCTACCGTATGTGGTTCGTAAGTCAGGAGGACAATGAGATGGCAAGCACAAATTGTATGGCAGATAACCTAATCAGCTCATTATCATCATCGATTAGGGCTGACGAGGAGGAGCTTATGACGCATGGTGCGTCAGTTCCTTCTCATAGTGAAACGCCGCCTCGGACAGTGGTTCCCAGTAAAGTACGAGAACTGGAGACAGAAGTAGCTGAGGCTGAAACTCGCTTTGTAGAAAACCCAAGACCAAGTACGGAAGCTGAAGTATCTAATCTCAGAACTGAGCTGGATACGGCCAAAGCAGACTTCGTCAGAAGCGGGGAACCAGCCGCATCTACTTCTGCTGCCGACATGGCAACCGAATATGGCAAGCTTGCGGAAAAATCCAGACTCAGATCTGCAGAAAGAGAAGCCGTTGAGCAGGATATTTCGGCCGTTAGTGACGAACTAAGAGAATTAGGAGAGAAATATGCAACTGCATCCAAATCTGAAAAGGCTGGAATAAAGGTTCAAATCGATTCTCTGAAAGTCAAGGCAGCAGGCCTTAACGACAAAAGCAAGCGATTCATTCAGGAGTCCTACGAAGCCGCCAGACAACAGAAAGCCGGAGCTGTTCATGTTGTAGATGGTAGGAATGCAGTTGACGATTTGCTGAAAGAACTGGATACTTTGCCTGTAGCTGATGGCAAAAAGACCCTAGAAGAAACACTGGGAAAGAGCGCATCCTTCCGGGACACCGTTAAAAACATGTCCCGAGGAGAAGCAGAAGACCTTGCAGCATCCATCTCTGAAAAACTTGGTAGCGACCGGTCTCAGGCCGAAAAAATCATGGGTCTCAATTATCAGGGTGCCGCTAATAGGTTAGACGATTCCTTGGTTTCCAGAATGTCAAAACCCGATCAGGAGCTAATCAGTAAGGCCAGGACCCGCGCTCTCAATCAGCAAGATTATCAGCAGATGGAACGCATCTTCGATAATGCCGGGGCTTACGAGGGCGTCTCAGCCGGCGCAGACCTGGGCCGAGTAAAGCTTAACAGCGTACTGGATGCAGCCACAGCCGACAAATCGGCCGATCTACGCAAGCTGCTGGCCGATAAAGATGTTCGAGCTGCACTCAAAGACGAAAGATTCGCAGACGATGCATTCAATGCCGTCTATGACATTGATCCAAACCTTGCCACGCAGTACCAAAAGGCAGCCCAGGACTCAATCATCAATGAAGTAAAGGCAAGCCCCCGATACAATACCCTGAACGGCAAACAGAAGAAATTCATAGACGAACTTTATACAAAGAGGCAATATACTGTCGAGGATATAAAAACACTAACCGAGATCAAAACAGTACTGCCCCAAAACAAGTTCAGCAGACTTATCAGAGGTACAGTAACCGGCCTTGGTGGGTTTGCTTGGAAAGTTGCAACCAGCCCTTGGAAGCTTGCCAAAGGAGCTTTCAAAGTGTGGGTCATAGCTAACGGTTTGATGTTCGTGTACTTCGCTGCAGAAGAAGGTTTTCAGTCCATCATCCAGATGACCGGCTGGAATACTCCTCTCGATCAGTACATGGCGTTCCTATCAGAGTCTGGAATACCAGCCATGGAGAGGGTTGGTGAAATTCTCGGTCCATTCAACTGGATACTGGACAATGTTCCTTTCTCCGATGTTATCTTTGCCGGAGCTGCAGGTTTCAGATGGTATAATGAGAATGCAGTACCAGCTATGATGAGAGATAAGATTACCAAGGGCGTCAACGGTGGACTTTGGATATCCGACGCATCGGGATGTACTTTTGGTCCTGGTTGCTGGGGATCCATAAGACCCGAAAGCGAAAGGCCTGCTTACTGGTCACAACATCCCGAAACCATCGCATTCTTGGATGGTGATCTGGTAAGACGTATTTACGACATCCAAGGAAACGGTGACGTAGGACCCAACAACTTGATCGCCCAGGGCCTGGGAATCACCGATCCAGCGTTAGCCGTCCAAGTTGGTCTCGGGCACATGGTTGCCGCTGGCAATGCCGGTGCTAAAGATACCCTCACCAAAGAATTCACCAAGGCATATGATCAGCTCGTCAAAGGTGGAGCTAAATCAGAATTGGCTGAACAAGCATATAACAATGCCAAAAACGCAGCCATAGTAGCCGCAGGAGGGACGGCACCTGCTGCAGCACCTGCAGGAACTGGGACTGGAATAGTACCACTCACCGGATTAAATGCGGATCAGGCCGCAGCCATTGCCGTGGCACCAACTACTGCAGATGCTGTCACCAAATATTCAGAATATGGTGGTTCTGGTGAAACAAACGATAAGCTGGCATGGAAGTCCATATTTATCAATCCAGATGGTAGTCTAAATAAGGATAGACTGTTGTCTCAGTACCCGGATATGACCGGTGCTCAGATGCAGGTACTGTTCCCTGCGGAGGCTATAAATAAAATGGTTACTGCTGACATATCTTCAGCACCCACCATTCAAGAAAAAGCGGCAAAATTTAATGAATACAAGGCTAATGGCATGATTAATGACAATGCCAGGATTCAGCAATTCCTAACGGCAGATCAGGCCACCGAATTCACCGCCAGGCAGAACAATCCGTCTAATTTCAAAATATCCGCCTCCGGCAATCAGATCTCATGGACGGACGATACAGGTTACCCGCATACGGAAAACATCATTCAAAACGGTAAGCTGCTTGATCCATCTACAGGCAATTACGATGTCAATCAGAAAATGACTGAAGCCGGTGGAGCTGAATTGACGGTAGACACCGGAAAGTATGCTGCTTTCATAAATGCTGGCGGAACCGATGTAGCCGCTTTCCTGGCCGATCCAAATAACTGGATATGTACTTACAACTGCTCTGCTAAAGGAACCAGTGGCGGTAAGTCCAGTGGTGGTGGTGGGTCCAGTAAAAAGTCCGGTGGATCTTCTTATAGCAAGACCACTGGCCAGACAGGTATCTTCATCGATGCAGCAGGCCTTAATGCAGAGGTTTACGAAGGTACTGAGAAAATCGGTGACACTGACGTAATCATCGAAGTTGAGGCTGGAGTCCACACAATCGTTATCAAGAAGGCCGGATATAAGTCATATACCATACCTGTGCAAGTTTACGTAGGCAGCATAGCCAGAAAATCGGTAACACTCTATGTGGACACTGCGACCCAGACCAATGTCCAGAAATACCTGGCAGCCATCGGGGGGGAGAATGCATTAAGCCCAGACCATATCGTTTACGCCTACGCAATACTAAATAACGATACGGCTTTGGCTGCATCGGCCAAAGCAGATGCAAATCCAGCTATTTCAGGAACTTGGAGTTTCTCTTCAGCCGATGTCCTAAGTTTGATCAGCACCTACGGAGGTGTATAAAATGGTAATAACTGAAACACGCAAGACCTGGCTTACTACCACTTTTTTTAGTGGTAACGTTATAAGTTCCATCGGTCTGCTAAGAGCAATCAAATCTGATTTAATGAACGATACTGATGTAGGAGTAGCAGATGTCGAATGGCTATTTTCAGCATTAGGAAGCACCTATGTGCCGCCAGCCGTTGGATTAGAAGTTACTGGTAAAGTAATTTCCATTAACGGTGGAACCAATATAAGCATCTTATTGGATTGCCTATCTGGTCAAGTATGTGACATAATCCCGAAAAACATTATTCTGCAAGGTGTTGTAACTACGGCAGACAATGACACCCAGGCTAAAGAATGGTTGAATTTGCATATGCCAATTGGCTCATACGTAACTTTAACACCGATTGGTAACGCATTTATTGTCACGAAAGGGACGGAAAACATAAACAATTCGTTATCAGCTTACTTATCTAGTCTACCCTTGGTAACCCCAATTACGGGTACCACAATCAATGCGAGAGTTACATCCATCATTGATGGGGATTCTTTCCGGGCCACACAGGTTTGTGCTGCAGGCCAGCTCTGCGTTATAACCGAGTTTGAAGTAAGACTCGAGGGTGTCTCTTCGGGAGAGTTAGCCTTCCCCAATGGGAGGACTGGTAAGACATGGTTATCCGATAAAATACCCCCAGGAACCATAGTCAAGCTAATCATTAAAGGATCTGATCCTTATGGCCGGCAAGTGTGTCAAGTATATTATCCGGATACGGTGAATATTAACCAATTGGAGATACTCGAGGGGCAGGGAAAGGTATGGAACCCTGAGGGCGAGTCCCTAGAAGGCAAACAAATCGGCATCCAGATGTCAGGCTGTAAATCCAGCAATGCCCCCATCTCCCTCCTACCCACTTTAGAGTTGGTAGGTCCCGTCTGTAACTACATAAAAGCGCCACCAGCTGAAACCTGGTTTGGATATACTGTCAGAAACCATGGCAATGCCATATGGCGAGGATGGCTAGGCGTTATCTTACATGGGACTGCAGGTGATTATGAATTTACTGGCAACCCACAGTACGCGCAATCTGTCCCAACCAGTGCTGTAGATACGACCTTGTATGCTAAATTTGTAGTTCCGACCAATATCGGTAACCTCAAAACTTGGGATGCAACCCTCAACAGCGTTTCTTGAACCTATCACAACACTTAAATAGGTTCAATACCCTTTTTTAGTTATATGCCTGCAACTTTAGAGGATCTTAATATTGTTCTGGGGGCATTGACCTCCTGTAAAACCAAAAATGAAATAGTGCATAATGTAAAACTGCCAGCAGATACTGTGGACGAAGTACTTGAACATCTTCGCAAAACCGGCAGAATCAGTAAAGACGAGTTTACCGATACCTTCTGCCCTATTGAGAAAGTAGCCGGTGAAATATGCCAAAGCTGTTCAGCCATTTGTGATGCAATGAAGGAATAATATGTTTACTCTTCAATTCGATACCAATGAAAAGCAATCCAACCGACCAGACTTTTTAATGGATGCTTGGGTATATTATCGCAAACAGATAGCCAAACCAATTGAAGGAAACTTACTTTTCGATATCATGTTAACTGGAAACAACAAAAGCGTAGGTGCTGAAGTAAAAGAAGTAGCTGACGTATTTGGTTCTCTTCCCCCCAGAGGCCGCCTGGGCCGGCAATGCATGGACATCGCCGTGACCTGTGACTATGGCTATCTGGCCATCCTGGGAAGCATGGATGATCTTCGAGCAGCCATCCCTACGGTCTACATGACGCAGGACGGGCCCGTGCAAAAGTCAGAAGACCAAATAATGAAAGCAGAGGACATGCTACTTGCCATTTTGGGAGATATTAAGTCCCTGGGTATAACACCCCTGTTTCTCTCGAGAGATCCAATCTTTGCATACCGCACTCTGCTCAAACTCATGGTCCATGACATAGCCGACGACGCACCCATGACGCTACTCTGCAAGCCCTACAAGGACATGCACGCCATAAATATGATGTCTAACCTACCGGGCATAGGATGGGAGCGTGCAGAGGCTCTCCTGGGCCAATTCGGGTCTGTCGCAGAATTCATGATGGCTGCCCAGGAATGCTGCGAATCCGGAGACTATACCCTATTAGAAGAAACCAAGATCAACAACCGCAAATTAGGTAAATCAGCTCAAAAAATGTTTGAAACAGAGGGTATCTGGGCTTAACTTATTTCGTTACCATTGCCATCTTTTTAGCCTCAATTACCGCATCATCCTCCGTCTTTTTGGCATAGAAGTAAAATGCCCATCCACCTGCAACTGCCGCACTGAATACCAACGGGATGGTAGAATCAGGCGTGAATTGATATACAGCACCCAAGTAAGTTTGAATAAACCACATCAGAAAAAGCAACGTGGTACCATACAGCAATAAAACACCACGCTGACTCTGTAGGATGGTTTTATTAAACTCACACTTCATGCAATCTTCATCCGTAGCCATGTTTAACCTCAATCTATGTGAGAAAATGCATCTCGTCTCATCTGAGCTGTCTTTGCTTTAGCCTGGGCAATGCCAGCCATTCCTGCAGCCACGAACGCTGGATTAGTCGGGCCAGGTTTTACTTTTGGAGGATTCATCCTTAGTTCAGCAGCAGCCAGTTCTTCGTTCATCTTTCCTTGCATCTGAGCAATCCGCTGTAGCTGATCAGCAGCGCGTGCTTGTGCGGCTGCACTAGATGCCTGGGGGTTCACTGATCCGAGAGCGGTATTTGAGTTACACAGGCCCAGATCCCGCTCAATCGCAGGGGCAATCGGGCACGTCAACATCAACTTACCGTTGACGCACTGCGTTTGACACCCATCTCGACTCATAGGATAGATAGCCATTACCAGATTATTACATCTACAAGTTAAAATACATTTGCTAGGCCAGACCTATCACAACCTTTAAATATGTTCGAGCCTCTTTTAGACTTACGTAACCACGAAAACCGGAGGATTATGTTAAACAAATTGCAAGAAAACCTAAATATCGTAGGCCATCATACACCGGAGGTCTGGATGGAATGTCTCAAACAAATATGGCACTTTGGAACCCTCACAGAGGTTATCTATGACAACAAACCCATAGAAACGGTTGAAATCCTTGGACTCAGGAGTCAAATCTACCTTCCGGACAAAGGCGCATTCCCTGACGGTTATATATGGAAGGCCGGATCAAACGCCTGGGAGGATTATAGAGCAGGATTTCTCACCAGCTACAATCCTGGATTTGAATATACATATGGCGAACGATTGCGGGCCTGGGGAGCTGGCCATGTATGGACAAAAGACAGCCAGATCGTCTCCATTGACCAACTCGACTACATCATCCGAGAGCTAAAACGAGACCGTTCCAGCCGCAGAGCCATAGCAGTAACATGGGTGCCACCGCATGACGAAAAAACCGAATCCCCTCCATGTATGATGTCTTTCCAAGCTCTCATCCGGGGAGACAGATTGAATGCTATCGTACCCTATCGATCCCATGATATGTTTGGAGCGTATCCTGCCAACGTATATGGATTATCAGGTGTTATGGAATTCATCGCTGATGCCGTGGGTGGGTGCGAGATGGGAAACCTCATCTTATTCTCAGAGTCAGCTCACATCTACTGGTTTAATTGGCCAGAAGTGGCAAAGCTCCTCGGAGAGACCATGGAAGTACCGTTTTGTAAAAAGATAGCAATGAGCACTGCGTGCGCGTGATAAGTTATGACGCCACCTATAATTCCTATACTTCTCGAACATTCCGATGCATTGACATGGGAAGAAGCTCAATATGAATGGGTCTTAGACCATGTATGGTATGCTGATAAAAAGGATAGCATGTATTGTGAATGCAGCCATCCTATCTGTGAGGTTTGTGTTGTCAAGAATATCGAAAATGGTAAAACATTAGAAATTGGAAACTGTTGTGTTACACAATTACCCGAATTTCGTGAAGTTGGTGCAATTTTTACTGCCCTAAGAGATGGTCGTATCAACCCAGCTATTATCGAATACGCATCCAATAAAAATATTATAACAAGCTGGGAAACAAAATTCTTGATAAGTACATACAAAAAAAGAAAGTTCTCATCAAAACAAGCAGCTGTATATTCAAGACTTCGATCTAAAATATACCACTCAATAAAAATATCATCAGAACAGTTAGATAAAATACACAACTTATGGGGATGGGATACCAGACATGGCATTTGAACGTACTACTAGGACCCTTCACATTATGGAGAAGGATAAAAAGACACCAGAGGATCGGATCATCATCTTGAACAAAGAAATCGCTCTGGTTGCCTATGGATTGCTACAGGCCAGGATTTTTACTGAAGAATCTGCAGCATTACGAGCTAATGCAATCTTAGAGATGGGGGATGCCATGGTTCAAATGGAAATGCTTTGCCACGATCTAGGCCTAGCACCGGCCGATGTTCTAAAACAAGGAATCCAGCACACATTCGAAAGGTTTCAAGACTTCGAAGCAAGAGGATGGGGAAAAAAATGATCACACAAACATTAATCGATACCAGACCCGACATTGACACCTATTACCTTAAAATGTGTAAAGTAGTAGCCTCCCGATCCACATGCACACATAACAAGGTAGGCGCCATTTTCGTAATCGACAACCAGGTCATCTCCACGGGCTACAATGGAGCGCCAAGCGGCGAGGAGCACTGCCTTGACATTGGTTGCTCAAAACCCGAGCACGCCACTAAATTTGAAACCTGTAGGGCCGTTCACGCCGAAGTGAACGCAATCATTCAAGCAGCTCTCCATGGAGTCTCCATCAAAGGAGCAACCCTCTATTGCACCCATTCACCGTGCATAATGTGCCGACGAGTACTTAAAAACGCTAAAATCACGAATATAGTATTTTCGGAGGATTATGACAATCCCAAGTGAAAAAAACCAAGTAGATGATCGGCTTTTCGTCCCGTTAAATAAGCGATGGTACGATCTATTTCAAGAAGGAAAAAAGCTTTGGGAGATTCGAGCAGTCAGCCCTCGATTTAACCATAAAACCGTATATACCGGACGTACTGTTGAGCTACGAAGAGGTTATGCCATCAAAGGCGCCCTGTGGGGTAAAATCATAGACGTAGCCGAAATGAGAGATATCTATAATCTCCCTGAGAAGATACTTACAGAAGCTCTTCCAATCGACAAATCAGAAAAAAATCTCTGGAACGAAATCGATAGATATAACAACAAATATGATCAGTTTATAGTCTTCAAAGTAAAGCTCTTCATCGGAGAATTGACATATGTCGAACGTCACCACCTTATAGCCAGCGTCTCCGAAAACAAAGAACTATTGCAAGAACTATCAAAACAATGAGGCACTATGAAAATCCAGATTCTTGACGCTACATATAATTATGATGCCATGGGATTCCCAGTAATCGTACTCTATGGAATCACTATTGACGGAACACCTGTCGAAAAACGCATCACCGGATTCCTACCGTATTTTTTTATCGAACACCCCTCTCTGGAGAAAGCTGAAAAGTACTTGACTGATCTCGGAAAAAACATCGGTGTTGAAATGCGATTCGAGGATGCATACCGATTTCGGCCCATTGGATTCCAGACTAAGCCTATCAAGATGCTCAAGGTTACCGTAAAAAACCCCAAGGATACCAAGCTATTAAAAGAATTCTGTGATCTCGATGGTTATACTGCATATGAAACCGATGTCATGTTCAAAGATCGATTCATGATAGATCACGGGATCTCTGGTTCCGGCTGGGTAGTTGTACCCAAAACACATTATGTCAGACACGAAGACGTTATTGGAGTTACAGATAAATCAAAAGCACCCATGCGCATGGTAGCCATCGATATTGAAGCGCTACCTAAAGAAAATGGTGGTATGCCAACAGCTGACGTAAATCCAATAATCCTGATCAGTATGGAGTTTTCGCCCCCGTGGAGAGGTCAGAATAACATCGTGATGGTTGCAAAGGACATTGGCTGCCCCAGAAAAGATGTAGTCTGCTCCGATAATGAAACTGATATGCTCAAGAAACTTTCCTTTATAGTCGAAGAGTTTAACCCGGACATCATAGCCGGGTACAACTCAAATGGCTTTGATCTACCCTACATCACAACCCGAGCAGAGGTCCTGGGTGTTAAACTCAGATTCTCTCGAGATGGCAAGGCTCCTTACTGCAGAAGCTTCCTGGGTAAATATTCAGTCTCCATAACTGGAAGAATTGTCCTTGACATGCTCCCAGCCGTTAAGGGCATCGACAAATATAGACTGAAAAGTTATAAACTGTCCAACGTGGCCACTGAAATCCTCCACAGCGAGAAGTTGGATGTCAAGCCGGGGGAGATGAGAGCCCTCTGGGAGGGCCCCGGTATCGCGAAATTTATCTCATACTCCCGCCGTGATTCATGGCTGGTAATGAGAATGATCAAAGAATTAAAGGTCATGGATAAATACCTCGCGCTCTCTCGCGCCAGCGGGGCATTCCTGCAGGTTGTCGTGAACGGCGGACAATCCCATATGATCGAAGCTAAGCTGTCCAGGGAGTTCAAGGTCGAACATCGGCTCATGGGAACTAAAACATCCATGGATGAAGATGATATGTCGGCTGCGGCTATCAAGGGTGCCATAGTGCTGCCCCCAGTCATCGGACTAACTGAGGATGTAGATATCCTCGACTACAAATCCCTCTACCCAACCATCATGATGGCTTATAACCTCTGCTATACGACTGAAATCAGAGACGAGCAACCTGATTGTGAGAATATCGTTTCACCATGCGGAGGAAAGTTCGTTCCCCATTCTGTTTATTTGGGTATCATCCCTCGTATCTTAAAAACACTATTAGCGGAGCGCATAGCTGCCAAAAAGGCAATGAAAACTGCAACCACCGATGATGAGCGAGATGCACTAGACGCCAAACAACAGGCTATGAAGATCCTTCTGAACTCGTTTTACGGTTACACCGGCTATACGAGGGCTCGGCTGTTCTCCCACATCATCGCAAACTCAGTCACCTCATACGGTCGAGAGAACCTTCTCCGAACCTGCAGCATCGTAGAAGAGCATGCCAATTTTGAGCTGGAAGGAAAGAAATATGGACTAAAAGTTGTGTCTGGAGATACTGATTCAGTTTTCATTTCGATAACCGGAGGAGTTGATTTCGAAACCGCACAGAAGATAGGCAAGGAAGTAGCCAAAATTATTACGGCTGGACTGCCTGAGCCCATGGAGCTGGTGTTTGAGGCCTTCGCCAAACGACTCCTTGTAGTTGCCAAAAAGCACTATGCAATGTACCGGTTCGAAGCTCCAAATAAAGGGGTCATCAAGGCAAAAGGAATTGAAACAGTACGTCGGGATTGGTGCAATCTTACAGCCAGCACGCTTACCAAATGTCTTGAACTAATACTGATAGATGGCGACACCAACCAAGCCTTAGATCACGCCAGAAAGGCCCTTAATGACGTAAAATCACCTAATCCTGACACTCTCAAGGATTTGGTGCTGACTAGGACGCTAACCATGAAACCCGAGAACTACAAGCAGGTTCAGCCCCACTCTGAGCTGGTCAAAAAGCTGGAAGCACGGGGAGTCCACAAATACGTCATAGGAGACCGAGTGCCTTTCATCATCGTCAAAGGCAACCATCGGAGAGGAAAGCGAAAAGAGTTAATGACAGCCAGGGCCGAAGACCCAGAGTACATTGTAACTCATGGTTTGAAAATTGATACTGAATACTACGTAGAAAAACAGCTCCTACCTCCACTTTCAAGGATCTTTGCAAGTTTTGGAATAGGTACCATGGATTTAATGAAGAAGTCCAGACAACAAACCCTCTTCAGCTGACCCAAGAAAATAAATACTATGGGAACATCTTAACTAACATCGGGCCATCCTGTGGTTGGTCCAACTACATCCACCGAAGGCCCGGTCCCTCCATTATCAGGGCCGGGTTCACAATCAATCAACATGAGAGGGAAATAAAATGAGAAAGCTGATAGCTATTTTGGTCATCATTGCGATGGCTGTTGTAGGCATGGCAGGAGCTGCCAACTACATGTACGAAAAGGCATCTGTCAAGGGTGTCGGATACAAAAGCGTTGAGATGATCATATCCACACAGACCGGTTTTGAAGGTCAGAAGCTGGTAGAAAAGGAATCTGGTTCTGGCAATGTCATTACAGAGAGGACTGAGCTTGAAGCAGAAAGACAGCTCAAAAGAGGAGGTACCGAAATCAGCAATCTTTGTCAATGGCCTACAGGGACATCATGCCCCATGGACTACATTAATTTCACTAAGGAAGCTGAGTTCGAATATATGCCCGTATCTTACCAGACTGGCACATACGATCAGAAGTGGGTCGAGAAGCTGTGCGTACAGAACTACAGAATTGGAGCGGTACTTACTGAAATGTATTCCCATGCTGAGCACCTGCAGAAGACTACTGAAGTTAAAACCCGAGGTTATGGCACCGTACAGGCATCCCGTAATACCGACAAAACAAACGGCAAAGATGGCTCATGTCCCGCATGCTGTACCGGCGTTCTGGAAGCAAACCTTAACTCTAACGTAATCGGTGTTGCTCATATTGGCTGGGTATCTCGGGATCCTCTGGCTGACAATCAGCTCAAGGGGCGCCATGCTGAGTATGGCCGATCTGTCGAAGATCTGACTGGTGTTTTCTCCATCGAGAAGTTCATCCAGCTTTGGGGTAATTCCACATGCGGAGCTATCAGCGTTGACTGGCTGCCGTGCGTGTGAGCAGCCCACCAATCCTTTTTACAGGAGGTTTTATGAAAAAGGTTATTCTGTTGGCTATTTTGCTAATCTCTTCTATTTCGACTTGCTTCGCCTTGTCGGAGGACTTTAAGGGAGAGGGGCAAATCAACGCCTGGCACGATGGATATGTCTCTGACCGGGCAAGTGGAACTGGAATCATCGAATATGCTGCAGAGAGGTATGAGGGAGGTCTATCCACGGGCCTCAACATCACCAAAGGCATTGGAAGCTACTCTTTCCGAGCTGCAGACTATTCCGTCCGAGTAGACGATTTTACCGGTAGCATTATTGCCGAATCAGATGCAACCAGCACTACCGTTGACGGTAATGGCACTGGAACTCTCAAGACAAGATCCTTCAATGCCAGCAGAATGGGTGCTTTGGTCAGTGGCTTCCCCTCCGGAGAGCTGAACGCAAAGGGCGTCTGGGTTATCAAGGCCAGCAGCACCAGAGCAGCCAGTATTAATCCTATGGATGTCAATGTGACTGCAGAGGCCGCGCCTGTTGAAAATATACCACCAGTAGTAATCAATAAAACATCTGAGGTACCTGTATGAACTTTAAAAAGGCTCCCAAAAATGAAGAATGCGAATGTACCGACTTTGGTGACGGTCTATCAGACGAAGATTTCGCATCGTTCTGTAAGACCCCAGAGGCAATTAAACGTATCGTAGATGGTGTAATCGTTGAAGCAGGTTCTGATCCCATGTACGTGGATGGTGCCAGCCAGCGATGGACCAGAGGTGACTGGAAAAAGAGATTCGGCTATGACCCGAAGCCTGTCTGGGATCGCATGAAGCGTCTCGGGGTCGCGAGGCTTGGCGGCCGCAAATAGCGAAAGCTATATCAACTTGTTAAACAATATGAATAGCGCTGCCTATAGGGTAGCAGAATTGAGGTCTAAAACATGTTCAATACGGTATTTGAAGTATCCATCAAGAATGGAAATTCGACCATGGCCGCCCGCGCCAGAATCGCAGTGGCGACAGGCTCAGCCTGAACATACGAGGCCTCTCGGTCATATCAACTGCCCCGCCGATGGCGCAATTTCGGCACCTAAGTTAAAACGGGGATCCCTCGTGGTCTCGACAACTTTGAGGATCAATCCCCAGCTCCCAAATCTCAACAAAATCACTTGCCCAGGCAGGAGGGTCTCAATGTCCTGCCATACTACTTCTTGAACATCTTACCAACAGCTTTATAATATATTAGTACATACGTGTGTCGTTGGTAATACACATGTACAGGTTCACAGAACTCGTCGGAGATAAATCTGCTATGCGGATCATGGGATTTCTAATCCAAAATAGTCCTAATAATTATAATAAATCCCAGCTAATAGCAGAGCTTCAAATGGGCCGAAAAACCCTTTATGATGCATGGGAGCTTTTGGATAAATACCACCTGGTTGCAACCATCAGCTCAGACGGGAAATCACGGTTCTACGTGCTGAATAAAGAGAATAAAATAACAGTCCTGCTAATAAAGCTTTTTGCGGCAATAGAAGCAAACTGAAACCGCGAAGGATTCTCTATTTCAGTTTGCTCAGAGCATGGAATGTTCGTCCAATATAAAAACATGGTGAGGAAGATATGAATCTTGATGAGTATAACATCTATCCATCGTATCGTTTGGGGCAACGCGAAGCAGTTCAGGGAATATTAGATACCTACGCAAAAATCAGAAACCGAGAAATCCAATCAAAAGTGATTGAATCCGCGTCACCAACTGGAAGCGGTAAAACAGTTATCAATAGAGCCGTAGCCAAAGCATTATTGGATCTATACCCGGAAGACTTCCATGATATTATTTACACAACACCTTTGAAAAATCTGGTCGCTCAGATAGCGGATGAGACTGCACTAGGTATTCCAACTGTAACTGGAAAAAGCAACTATCCTTGCGTGTCCATACCAGAATTGAACGCTTCTGAATGCCCTTACCGGACAGCAAAACTAATCAGAGAACGCCCACCATCTTGCAAATATTGTGAATACGCCGTAGCAAAAAAACGATTTCACAATGCGGATCTTAAGGCATGTACGTTTGATTTCATCCTCTACAATCCATCACCTGCAGATATGTATATTTTCGACGAATCAACTGGTGTCGAAAATAAACTATTAAACCATTTCGAAATAACCTTGCCACCTCGTATCGATATTCACAATCTTATAAACAGTTTACGAGAATGGTTCTATGATCTTAATGTCGAAAAGGAAAACCTCAATGACAATTTAGAATCACTCATGGAGCATAGAAAATTCGAAACTAACACCAAAACACAGACAAAGATAATGGCTGATATCCAAATGACAACCAAGCGATTAAATACCGTTGATCGACAAATGGGAAAAGTCGCTAGGATCATGCAGCTGGCTCATGATCCCGATGACTATTACATTGACGAAATCTCACGCAAATTCAAGCTCATCTACGGTAAGCCATTATTCGAAAACTTCATTCGAAAACCAAAACTCGTGATCATGTCATCCGGAACACCAAATACAGTGTTACTAAGCGATAATTTCACGAGGATCGAAGCCCCGCACCCAATCCCAATCAGTCGCAGGAAGGTGTATTACCAACCAGTAGGTAAAATGAGCCAAAAGAACCAAGACAAAACTATCCCCGCCATGGCAGCCAAGATCATGGAGATCCACAAAAGCTATCCCCGTCAAACAATTGTTCATTGCCATAGTTTTGGCCTGGGTCTGAAGCTCAAAAATGCCCTAAATAGCCCCCTTGTACTCCTGCAGGAAGAGGGTAAAAAGAGAGAAGACTGGTTAGAGCAATTCTTGGCTGCAAAAGAATGCATCGGCCTGTGTATGGCCTTTGACGAAGGGCTGAGTCTGCAAGGCATCCAGTTCCAACGAAACGTCATTCCCAAGGTACCATATCCCGGCCTTGGTGGTTGGGTAAAAAAGAGAAACGATTCCGATGAGAAAAAATATAACATCGATCAATGGTATCGGATGACCACAGCCATTACCATCCAACAAGCTGCAGGTCGATGCACCAGGGGCCCGGATGATTACTCGGAGACCTACATACTGGATCTAAATTTCAGCTACTTCTTTAGTCAAAACAAAATGTACTTTGAAAAATGGTTCAAAGACGCACTGGTTTGGAGGAAATAAGCATGAGGCGAACCAAGCAAGAAATATGGGACGATAAACTCAGTAAAGTTCATGACATAGTATCCGAGGTTTCCCGACAAATGGAACAAATTCTCGGCCAGGATTCCCCCGTGGCGGCCAAAGTAGGAAACATCATGTGTGAAATCGATGAATGCAGAGTCGAATTAGAGGCTGAAATAGAAATGAGGATGCCAGAATGAAGCTAATTATCGCAGGCAGTAGAACCTTTGACAATTACGAACTGCTATGTGAAATGGCCGATAGAGTACATAGCAACGTGGACGAAGTAACCGAAGTTGTTTGCGGTGGTGCTAAGGGGGCCGACTCTCTGGGGAAGCGCTGGGCCGACGAACATGAAATACCTGTAAAACTCATGCCGGCCAAATGGAGCGAGGGAAAAGCTGCAGGTCCTGCCCGAAATGCAGCCATGGCTGACTACGGCGACAACTTACTGGCCTTCTGGGATGGAATCTCACCTGGCACCAAGAACATGATCCAGCTCATGAAAATCGCAGAAAAACCCTACAAGGTCATCAATTACGGAGGCGATCAATGATCCTTATTTTTTGTCCTGAATGTGACGACATTGTATCATTAACCGATAGGGAAATGCGTTACTGCAAGTGCAAGAAATCTGGAGGAATGTATGTCAATGAGGTGAGAGCAGAAATTGAAGGGAAAGCAGTTCCACTGGAGGTTGATATTGACCACATCAAGATTGAATGCAAACGGATAAAAAAATCCGCTCCATTCAGTTTCTGGGCATTCATTCCGCCAGATGACTCACCATTCGTGTACAAACAACCTATCTGCTCTCGATGTCGAAATGACCAAACTAGCCAGCTTGACGTTGTAGATCACCCGGAAAACAGTAAAGACGACCCCGAGGACAGCCAGGGTTACCAGATCTACAAATGCCGTATGTGCGGAGAGTACCATGGGTGCCGGTATCAGTACAACCGAGGATCCGGTAGTGACAACCGTTGGGCCATGCTTGGGAAAGACCCCGCGAAGGTAAAGAGGCATTATTAAGAAAGATGAATGGAGCAGACCTTACCTAAGGGCCTGCTCAAACACAGAGCTAGAGCTGATTCCCGGAAGCTTGGCGGCATAAGGGAATCAGTCTAGGCATATGAAAGTGGACACCATTCGAAACCAGCGAGATCTCAGAAAACAATGTCCTATGCTAACGGTGTTCCTTATGGTATATATTGATTTGTACGACAAAAATAGGTGATCCAAATGACGAAAGAGAGAGGCGTAAATGAAGAAAGAAACAGAAAAGATTTGGAAATAATCAAACCCATTTATAACCGCGCCGGAAAAGCATGCGCGACGGAAGGGCAAACTCATCTGCAACAGTTCGAGGTGAAAATATGAAAAAAGATAAAAATGTGATTATATATGCTACAACAAACTGCCCAAAATGTCAAGCACTAAAAGCAGCCATGCCCCCGCTAAGTTTTAAAACCGTGGACATGAGCACCACAGAGGCATTGACAGAACTTAGGATAAACGGCGTATTCACATTATCTGCGCCTGTATTGCAGATAGAAGACGATTTTTACACGGTAGAAGACTTGTTTGAAGGAAATAAGCTAAAAACAGAAAAGGTGAATGGACTGGTGGGGTAGGGAAAACCTACCTCCGTCCACCGAGGGCGCTGGACATGCATGCGCTCTTGGCCTTGGCTCTCTCCATGCCAGACATACCACGGGTGGCCGCAGAGCACTCCTTGGATGCAGTGCTGAAGGCCTGCTGGTAGGGCTGCAGGTGGGAGGGGTTGAATCCCTTTTCGTATGAGGCTTGCTTCAAATAGGGCGTTCCATAACCAGACAGCACCAGACCGGCGCTGCCCATCTTTGCGAGGGGTATAAATGCCATTCTTGGTTCACTCCAAGTACTACATGGCACGAGGGGTATAAATACTAATTCGTAAATTAAAAGTTTACGTAAACTAAAAGTTTACATGCTTCACTGCCAACGAAATAGAAAGATAGATAATATTAAATGCAATCTATACAAAAAATGGATTTAATTCAATATCGCATTACACCGTTCTAATTGTACCAATTTTGTTGGTAGGCGTAATTTTGAACGAAGCCACATTTTTATGAGGAGATTTAGCCACACTGGCTCTAAACTTAATGATGGTCTCTGCAGTTATACCTCTAAGAGGGGGTGGAGGCCTTATCAAGTCCGTTCCAAATTCCCACCAGTTTATCTCATTCTCGGGTACCTTAACCGAATCATTATCACCTGTTGTTGGAGTAATACCATTAATGGCATCATAAATGCTAAGGAAGTTTTTCATGCCCAGGAACGAATCAGATTGCGCCCTGTTATATTTACTCCATTCGGTGTCAGTGAAACGTATTATCTGCATGGGCTCAGCCGTGGGCTCAATATATACCAGACCTTCAAAGACGCCAGTGGTATCGTTCCAGAGACGGACAGCCACCCACATATGAGAGCTGTAACCTGCGTTCTCGGGAACCAGCCAGGGCCCGGAGCCGTCCATACAGAAGCCGGCATCAAAGCCATGACACGTCAGCAGCCATTCCACGTAGGCTGACATCTCGCTGCAGTCAAACACGCCAGGCTTGTATGGAACGGTGAAGCCACCACCAAGCAGGGTTTCGATTCCGTGGATCGTATGGTCATTCCATGTGGTATTCACGTAATATGGTTCAGGAATAACAGCCAGTCCTGGGATCGTTCCCAGTAAGGCCAGTATAAAGAGTACAGCCAGGATTTTCGCCATGGCTATACTGTGTGCACACAAAGGATTTAAGGTTTTCGGTAAGTTACGTCGGGACAGGTTTATCCGTTCGGATCACCATCAGTACCATCGGAGTCTCAATAGCTTTGGCACTGCATCTGCCGCAGATACTTTCCTGCATGGTGCGACCAAGCATCATACCTATGACAAGCATCTCCATGGCATTCGTGCCAAACATGAGACACTGGTGCATAACAAAGCTCCATGGAGCATCGTCGTTATGCCTTAGAACCACATCCACGAGACTTGAAAGCTCATTAAATCTATTTATGTTAATACCTACAGAATTTGCAAATTCCTCTGTATTCTTCTCCTCACCTATCATTCAAATACACCTACATACAGCCCATTCCTTTGGCTATTTCTTTATTTTCCCAAGCCCACCGGGTTATACTTACCTCAAAAAAATCACCCTGTGGCGCAAGGATAGCCTGTGATTTGGGTATCCAATACGCTTCCTGATTGCCATTTTCATCAACTAGATGGAGCAATACCGCTTTTCTGGTTTGCTTTTCCATCCAGTTCACTTTTGGACCACCGATTTTAGATAACTTAAACTTTGGCATGCATTTCTACCAATGATTTATATGCAATCGTCACAGCATTTCGGTTTTTGCATGCGATGTCGTAGTAATGGTTAACTACCTCCTTAAAGGGTACTTTCATTGCATAAATAGTCACTGGGCGACGATATCCAGCCCGTGTAACGAGTTCAACATCCAACCAGGTGGATAACTCTTTTAACCCAACCGAGACCTCTGGCTGACGAAGATCTGCAGATATTTCAATATCTCGTGCAGCGCCAGCACCTTTCTGCATTAGATAAGTAAGCACCTTTGCAGCTTTTCTAGTCATACCAATCGCACGCAGTTTGCTCACAATCTGCTCATCCTCTTCTGTAAATACCTCTATTTTCCTATCTTGCATGCTATCTCCTCCGGGACACCCGCAGCTCCAACATAGCCACCATCATCGGGATCTCCAATCCATGTACATTTACTGCATTCGATTTTGTCAAGATTCTTCCAGACCTGGTAGGCTAAGCCGCCACATTTCGGGCAAACGCCGGCATGACCACAAGCAGCTCTCCAGTTACGCAAATACTTTGCATTCGGTTTAAAATATTTTGAGGCCTGACCGCATGGCTCCGGCTTACCAGGATAGCTGGGAGCAACCCCGCCCAAGATGGTTGGGTCATCGGCATAGCGTTCATCATTACAACCAAGGAGACGTTCTCTGCCAAGGGCCTCCCCGGAAACTACATCGTAGCCGTTCTCTTCACGCCAGGTAGCACGACTGCAAACCGGTTGTTGGAGAGGTCCACGCATATCCATTCCACCCGTGATTCTACTCGGATCATAGAAGTCACAGTCCTTACATAGTAGCAGATTGCGATCCGTAATTTTTCCTCCATACTAGATATAATATATGCATGCAGTATGAACATAAAAAGGCTTTGCTCGAAGTAGCACAATGGTTAAATAGCTATGTGCACATATAACGGTTTTATGGCAACTTCAATCAAGGCCACAGGCCCACGAGAATTAAGAGGCATGAACCGATTTGATAGCAAATCAATATCCGCCCGGTTTCAAAGGGGCGAGATAGAAGATATAAATCAATACTGCGAAAATAATGACATATCAAGATCATTTTTAATCCATGATGCTGTCATGGAATACCTCAAAAACAAAACCGAGTGATTCATATGAACTACGACGCGATTCCTGAATGCATGAGAGCACTGCGGCAGTTTTGCTGCCGGGTGCAAAAGCAACCATTTGTCAAAGGCAAAAAAGGACTAACGGCTAAATCATGGCCTAAGCACCCCGAAAATTGGTTAACCTTCGAGGAGGCCTTAGGGGCCGTCGATAGAAAAGAGCTGGTCAACTTTGAGGATAAACCACATCCGGTAGAGGCAATCGGATTCCTCATGTATCGTGCGCCCCAGGCAGCGCTCCCAGTTCTTATCGGGGGAGACATCGACTGCTGCGTTGACCCCCAGACATTAGAATTAAGTACATGGGCATCAAACTTCCTGTTGCTGATTCTACCTTTTTACGTAGAAATTTCACCTTCGAAATGCGGTATCCGATTCTTCATTATGGGAAACATTGACCGGAATAAACTGGTGGGTGACGGGCCGCAAAATGACATGACACAAGAAACCAAAGATAGGATCTTTGCAGCCAAGCCCGGTGCATTCGCTAAATTCAATAAGGGCTTGAACGTTTTTAATACATTAGAATTATATGAAAGTGGTAGGCATCTTTCTCTAACGGGAGACCGATTGCCAGAGTACTGTTTTCCAAACGAAGATAGGACTTTGCCTGTGCTAAAGGCGGTTGCTAAATTCATGGATGCAGAGCCAAAGGTGCTCGACAAGGGCGAGAATGCAAATAGGACCGCAAGCTTGCCGCATATCGATATTATGGACGTAATTGACACGTCCAAATTCACCCAATCTGGGGGGCAGCTCCTAGGCCCCCATCCTACCCTCGGGAGTACGACTGGGAAGAATGTGGTAGTAAACCCCGAAGCAGGGATCTATTGTTACATGCATGATAGCCTGAATAAGGGTGGGGATGCCTGGGAATGGCTGGCGTGCGAGTGCGGGGCGATACCTTGGGAGCAGGCCGGCACGGGGATGTTGAAGGATAGGAGACTGGTCGAGAAGGTCCTGCAGCATGCCGTGTCGAGGGGGCTCATCAGCGAGAAAGAAGCTGAGATAGACCTGCAGACCGGCATTGTGAAAGTTAATCTAACCAGCCCCATCGGATCATTTGGCATGCTGGAGAGCAATGGCACCATCGTTCGAATTATGCCCAATAAGATGGCTGCAAGTAAGCGTTCTGCCGTGTGGATGTCCGACTGCGCCTTGTGGGTGGACACGGAGACCAGGTGCGACGGGGTAACTGATTTCTTGCTTAAAGGAAAGGGCGCGAAAGATGGGAGAGATGTAGAATTTACGTTATCATCGACTACAGTCGGGGGTAAGGAGTTCTGGAATGCACTGACCAATAATTTCGGTACAGCCAATGAGATAGGTGAGTTGGAATGGAAGCATGTTCAGCGCATGTCGAAAAACGTAAAAGTTTATGTTAAGGTGAAAAAGCCCGCTTGGGAGGGAAATACGCCGCTAATTCCTGGTTATGAGCCAAATAAGAATATATTGTTCGAATTATCATCACAGACCCCGATATATGTTCTGGACGGTGATGTTGAAGATGCTAAAAAGGTTATCCGGAACCTGTTTAAGATCCACAAGTTTTCTTGCATATTGGTAACCACGATCTTGGGCGCCCCTGCTGTTGCCCGGTGGTATCCAAGAAACAGAATTGCTTTGGGCATATGGGGCTCGTCGGGGAACTTCAAAACTTATACGACGACATATGCCATGGGTATGTGGGGCATCAAATACCTGAATGGGCCTACATTGATGGCCGGCCGGGGGTCAAGTACGATCAACGGGGCTATGGACGTGTTCGTGGCTGCAGGGATCATGCCACAGATCTATGACGATGTTAAGATAGTTGATAGAAAGAAGGATGTCGAGGGTTATGTTCAACTTATTCACAAAATCATGGAAGGATTCGAAAAAATCAGAAGCCGGAAGGAAGGAGGTCTTCGTGAGACTATTCAATTCTTGAGTACACCCATCATCACAGGAGAGGTCCAACCTCAGGAAGCTTCTACGACAGCCAGGGTTCTAGGACTGGATTGGAGCATGAAGGCGGATCAAAAGAAGATTGCATCTCAGATCCTAACAGAATTAGGAAAGCAAAAGGAGGCCATACCCACTGTTGGCTATCACTGGATTAAATTTCTACATGAGACAGACGAGGTTCTTGGAGATAACTTTGACCGTTATCAACAGGATTTCGCCTCGAAGTTCAATGACCTTAAGTTTGCTAATTCTGGCCGCCTGTCATCGATTTATGCTATGCTGGCCTGCACCTGGGAGCTGTTGGAGGTGTCACCCCTCGGAGAGGTCTTTACGGAATATCGGAAGGAATTCCTGGCAGCATTGACCGATGCAATTACAGCCCAGGGTGAGCAGGTCAGCGCGGAGACGGAGGGGGCCAGGTTCATTGCCGCGGTCCAAGAAATGATAGCGTCTAATCCTGCTATCATCCAAAGCAGTACAACCATAAGGAGCATGGGTAATGTACCAATCATCGGAAAATGGAATCCGAAAGGCCTATTCCTCATACCAGGACCTACGCTGGATGCCATGGATAAGAGAGGGGTGTTTGATCAGATCCCGAATAAGCAGAGCATGACCAGGGTTCTACAGGAAATGGGGGTGCTTATCAAGGGAGGAGGTAGACATCTCCAATGCCAGGCTTCAGTCAATGGGGCCAGAATACTTGGCTGGTACATCAAGGCAGAAGCGCTACCGGCCATCAGCGATTCTGGAAGCAACTTGCCTCCCGCTCCTTAATTTCTTTTTTGCAACACATCACTCTTATTTATAGAAATGCTTGAATTATCCTTTCGCTATCCAGCGACATTTTCAAAACCAGGCATGGACGCGCCATTTAGGAAGTGGCGGTATCTAGCGACCTTGCGACCATGCCCAACTACACGCTGGAGAATTAGAGATAAGAAATATGGCAAAACACTACTTTAGTTACTTCAAACCTGTAGCACGCTACAACTTTAAAGTAACTCAAAATTACAGTATATTTCCTACATATCGATATGCAAAGGCCTTTCGTGAAGCAAAGTAACCTTTTCTAGGATAAAATGACTGTTTTTTGTGTAGTATGTGTAGTATGGGTGAAAATTAGTACAAAAAATCAGACGCAACGTAAGATAGATAGATAGATAGATAGATAGTAGTAGATTAGATTACTCTCTCTCTCTCTCTCTCTCTCTCTCTCTCTTTCTCTCCTACACATCTCTCCTACACTCTTACTACAATACGACACATCATAATTAATCATGATAGTTTGATCTGGGAATTATGCCTTACTACACACTCTTGGGTTCAAATCAGTTGTAAAATGCCCAAGATTACAACCCGTTGTAAAATCCTGGAATTTACAACTGGCTTACTCTAAGAACCACAAACTTTATCTAAGTTAAGTTCCTAAATAAGTCCTATGCGTGCCACTATTATCAATAATATAAACGAATTGGCCAAAGTAAAAACCAAGGCGGTCGTCTTTGCCTTTCGTCCTAACCTAACTGATATTTTAGCTATAATCAATAAGCGTATCAAGGTAATACAGATAAATCCTGCTTCTGAAAAGAGCCTGGCTAAGGTTGGAAAATCTTATCTGGAACAAAATAAGATTCAATGCCTTACTGGAAGTATTCAGGGTGTACGAAAAGATAAGCAAGGCAACATAATAGACATTGAGATACCAGAAGATGATATTCCCGAGGTGCTTAAAATATGAAGTTCGTTGCTGATTTTGATTTTGCCAAGTCGCCGGTAACCCTTGGCATGAATATACAGGTTGGTGATAATCGTTTTTACACCTTAAACGATAAAGCTCATGGATATCGCTGTCAATCTAATGAGCTTCTGGTTATCACATCAATAACTCATTCTGGTGACAAGCTCGGCATTCTAAAGGATGTCTGCCTGGTGATCGATGGTAATTATGGCCTTGGTGTTGGGTCTGCGGTCCAGCCAGGCCAGACCTTGGGTGTAAGGATCATTGTTAAAGGGGCCATTGATTTCCGTCTCCCTCCTGCAGGTCTTATTTACCCAATTCAGGTTATTATTGAAGCTACCCAGTATCGGGTAACCGATATAACCTAATAACTTCGCTAACTATTTTTATAAACGATAATTATATCAACATGTAATTACAAGTATCCTTGGTGATCACCAAATGTCAACGTTCAAGACAAAAGGCGTGAACTCTAAGGTCCTAAGCAAAACCACGTCGAAATGGTTGAGCAGTGGCGGTCAGAGTTCACGAGGTAGTTCATTTAAAGTCGGAACTCCACCCAAATCGTCTGCCAGTTCGAGTAAATCTAAAACCAGTTCGTTTTCCGGTGGGATAATCAAACCCAGCTCATTCTCGGCTGGCACTCCCAAAGTGCAGACTCCATTCACGACTCCGACACCAACCAGAACAATCACGTTCAAAAAGATAACTTCTGTTGCCGATATCAAACCCGTAAAAAACGACGACATAGTTACCAAGGTTAGGAATTATGCTACCATCAGCATCGTAAAACCGACCACGCAGAAGGCCCCAACCAAACCAGGTATTTGGAGTGAACAAGGTTATGGCAATCCAGTTCCATATGTTGCACCTACTCCTAAAGCTACTGTCAAGAAAAGCAGCAGTGGTGGCAGTGGCAGTCGTCCATCTGGCACCTGGGGAGGTACTGGTTCTCTCAAGGCAACCACCAGTCTCAGTGCTGGAGAAAAACAGAAAAAGGGAATTACCGGTAGCAGTTACACACAAGGTTCTGTCAAAGCACCTCGTCCTGCAAAGAGTTACAACACAGGCAAAACTACAGTTATGTAGTCGCCCGTCTCTTATTTTTAAACGAAATTACCTCTTCCTCCTCGTCTTCCTCTTCTTTGGCATGTTTTTGTAATCTGTACTTCTTTCCCATGGTTGTGGTCTTCATGTACAGCCCTTCAGTGGCCAGTACATCCCCTTTATTATGCGCTGCGATCTGATCCAGTTCGTCATTTAGGTACCAGAGCCCCACATCCCTACCATTGCCATGAAGCATCCCCTCAATTCCCAGCATGGCGCACATCATTTCGAGCGTCGCGCTCTGCTGCTTATTCCACTTCCCCCCAACCAGATTATCGTAAAGGTCCACCACATTCCGGTCATACTTGTTTGCAGGCAGAATATCCACAAACGGTATCTCATGAACCATTCCTCTCATCCTCAGTTGGACAAAATCAAATTCTTTCACATTAAATCCAACCCAAGGGGCAGGATTCAATTCCTCCAACAAGTCAAATGCTTTGCTTAGTACCGAATACTCGTTTTTATCGCAGAAGCACCACATCTCCCCATTCTCGCCTACCACCTTGGCTGTAACGCAAATGGCCTGCGCAGTGGGCCACTTAAGGGCTGCATCCTCATCGCATTCCCCACAATAATCTTTCTTCTGCTTGGGGTGTGTCTCCGGATTGTACTTGCAATGGGTGCATTTGATCGACTTGTATAAATCCAGCTGTCCCTGATTTCCAGGAATAGTTTCGATATCAAGAACTACAGGTTCCCTCATACAAACTATTAAGGATGTTCTAGCAGATAAACCTTTTGACGTAGCTATCAAAAAGTTTAAATAAGTACACCCTCCAAATAGATAGTATGGAAAGCAGAGGCGAATAAATATGTCGTACATTGCACAGGTAAAGAAGGCCTTCTATCTGGAATTCCACGAAGGCGAACTACTACCAGCGGAACTGGTTCGTTATTTGACAGCCACCGGAAAAATAGCTGAATTAGTTGACACAGGAGCGATTGAAGTTGGTCGAGAGTCTTGAGGAAATGGTTGCCGCTAAGAAAATCTCCATGTACCTGAGCTATTCGGGTGGCATGGTACGAGTGAACCTTTTCATTGAAAAACAAGCCCAAGGCTACGCTTTTCTGGCTCAAATAACCAAGCAAGTTTCTGAGCTTGGTTTTGAAATCTCCAGCATGGAGATTACCGGCTTTACAATGATGAAGGTCATCACTGTAGACGAATTTGCAACTCTTTACAAAGGATGGAGTAGCCAATGCAAGTAGCCGCCGAAGTAGAACCGGAAAAATGTATTTGCGACGACTGTCACAATGATGGCTGCAAAAGCCATCTTCGAGCCATGCGAATAGTCGTAGGCTGCAACGATTTTGTCAACGACAAAGGCCAAAAGAACCGCGACATAATCTATTCGACCACTACCACCGGCCTGGTAACCGACCTTGGTAAAGGTGACATTTGCAAAGACTGCCACAACACCGAATGCCAGGACCCATTCCGTGATAGCGGTTCCGTCATCGGCTGTCCTCAGTTCATGGCTGCAGATGGCCGCCAGTTCCACATGACCAGGGAGTC
>Ga0265297_10003655_pt1 | contig 27216 bp, 28 predicted proteins | sample Munlanlwell13791_FD_192502 | JGI IMG/M metagenome (GOLD analysis project Ga0265297, IMG submission 192502) | Leachate microbial communities from a municipal landfill in Southern Ontario, Canada - Leachate well 137-91 | ecosystem: Engineered > Solid waste > Landfill > Unclassified | place...
GGCGTATCAAATAGCATGACGGCAAGGGGCAATCAGGCTGGAACAACCTATGCGGCACCTGGAGTGATTTATCTTACAAACTATCAATGGCGGATTGATGCCGTGAACGCGCAAGGAACAACTACGGGCGATGTCTGGAATTTTAGTACGACAAATCCTATTCCCAGAATTGCTACGAATCCTAGTCCGGCGAACGGTGCGATAAATCAATCTACGACGAAAACTTTGACGTGGAATGATAGTGGCGCAGGAACAGTAGCGGCGGCCACAAATTATCAGGTGTACTGGGGACTTAATGGCGATATGACAAATAATGCTTATACAGCATCCGCTGGTTATACATTACCAACGTTAATTAGCGGCAGTAATTATCAATGGCGAATTACTTCTCTTAATGGAAATGGATTGCCTAATATGATTACTGGAACAGTTTGGAATTTTACGACAGCAAATAATGGTATCGTTTCAACTGGCGGAACGATAACGACAAATGGGAATTATATCATTCATACTTTCACGGGGAACGGGACGTTCGGGGTGAATGGAAGCGTATATTGCGAATGTTTAGTGGTTGCAGGAGGAGGTGGTGGTGGCGGGGGTACAACTTCTTCTGGTTTGGCAGGCGGAGGAGGCGGTGCTGGAGGCTTTTTATCGAACGGATGCTATTTAATTACAAATGGCATGATTGCTACGGTTGGTTCTGCTGGTAGTGGTGGAAGCGATGGTGTACTTGGAGGGGATGGAAATAATTCTGTGTTTGGAACTAATATTGCTACTGGTGGTGGTGGTGGTGGTAAATCCACAACGGGAGGAAAATCAGGAGGAAGTGGTGGCGGTGGGGCGGCTGGTTCGGCGCATGGAAACGGCATTACAGGACAGGGTTATAATGGTGGTGATGGAGATACTTATGGTGCTGGCGGTGGGGGCGGAGCAAATGCGGTTGGGCAAACTTCGCAAAGTACAGTTGCCGGAAATGGTGGAAATGGCAAGTATAGTTCAATTTCTGGTTCGTCTGTTGCTTATGCCGGTGGGGGCGGAGGTGGTGGAGAGAATCCACTTAATCCTGATGCAAAGAGAGCAGCCGGAAACGGTGGGATAGGAGGTGGCGGAAATGGAACGTCAAATTCTACAACCGCAGCATCAGGAACAATTAATACTGGCGGTGGTGGCGGTGGTGGTGGTGCCGAGGGGGCTACTGGTGGCGCAGGCGGTTCCGGCATCGTCATTGTAAGATATGACGACTCCTTCAATCTTTTCAAGGCAGTCAATCCTGTGCCTTCCGATGGCTCAACTGATGCGGATTTGGCAGGCGTGGAATTACAATGGGTTGACGGCGGTGGCGGAACGAATTTTCACGTTTATTTTGGTTTGTCAGGAGCAATGACGAATTGTTATAACGGAGCTTCCACCAATTACGTTACTGGCGCGTTTGAGAAAGGAAAAACTTATCAATGGCGTGTTGACACGGAGAATGCGAGTGCTACTATTGAAGGCACAACTTGGTCGTTTCATTCCGAATTTTTTGTTATATCTCATAAGGTTTTTTCGGTGAAAGACAATAAACGGATCATGGGCGTAAGAGGAAAATTGTGGGGGAAATGATATGAAGAAAATATTATATTTACTTTCGGTTGTGTTGTGTGGCGGGACAATTCTTGCCAGCGTTCCGTTATTTCAAGGCAGACTAGAAATAAATTCAGTGGACGGATCAACCAATACTGGCTGGCGTATCACTGGGGTTTTTGAAGATGGCTCATTGCTTGGTTTTAGTGCGTCAGAAATTGAAACCAACGATGCTGTATTTTCTTACTCCAATTACGGTGACGTAGACCGCTTCGTTTGTACCCAAGTGGTCTCTGTGGCTGGAGCGAATGTTACTCTTGATTTGATTTATGGTGAAACCGGAGTTCCTCGTGCTGGTGCGCCTGTTCCTGGCTATCAGATTATTTGTCGCCAACAGTATGATGGAATTGTATATCTTCCTTCTATTAGTTTTTCGGGCTACACAGAATATTTAAATAATGCCGCCAGAAATTTATCAGTAAAATACGCCGTTGCCTTCGCTGCCTCTAACGGTATTCAAGGTGTAACCTTTACTGCTGGAAGTTCGGACGGGGTTACTACGAATGGCAAGACTGCTGAAATTATTTACAACAACGATGCCATAATTCATACCAATCAAATTGGTTCAGGTTTATTGTGGGACGGGTCGGAGTTGACAGCAACGAATGAAGGCACGGTTACTGGTGTTGCAATTACTTATGACGAAGGAACAACGAATTATGCAAGTGTTAGTGGCAATACAAACATTCATGTTTCGTTTAAGACAAATTATTCTGGTGGAACAGGGACAATCACGAACATGCTTTCCAGCGATTCGTCTATCGTTTGGGGCGAATCCGGTGGCCCGCAACCGGACGGAAGCGTAACGGCGTATGTGGCGACGGCGATTTCAGGATTGGCAACGGGAACACCGATTTATACTGAAGCCGATCCGGTGTGGGAGTCCGAGAAATCCGGTTATGCTACTGGCACCCCTCTATATGTTTATAGCGAAACAGACCCGCTTCATACAAATTGGCTTGCTACGAATACCTATGTTAAGGCGGAAGTTGATCCAGTATGGGAAAGTGAAAAAAGCGGATATGCGACTGGAACTCCGCTTTATGTTGAGTCCGATCCGGTATGGGATGCAGCGTCTACAGGTTATTATACCAAGACTGAATCAGATGGACAATATGCGACGGGGACACCGGTCTATGTTGAATCTGATCCGGTGTGGGAAAGCGAGAAGGCAGGATATGCAACAGGTACGCCGGTATATGCGGAAAGCGATCCGGTATGGATAGCGGTAAGCAATGAATATTATCTTGCCAGTAATCCGTCAGGATTCGTAACATCGGCGGAATCGGAGCCATTATGGACGGCGGATAGTAATAACGTATGGACAGCGGTTGGCAATCGCGTTCTAAAGTCCGGCGATACAATGACCGGCGCACTGGTGGTCAGTAATAATATCAGCGTTAGCGGCGAAATGCAGTTTCTCGACGCTTCTTCCGAAGATGGATATTTGGCTGTGGACAGTGGCAGAATTTTGCGATGGCGAAATTGGAATAGTGGTAGTCCCACTTGGGATGTCGTCGAATTCGAGACTGGTAATGGAACTTTTCACGGTGCTGTGACCGGAGCGAGTTTTTCTGGAAATGGCTTTGGACTGACTAATATTCAAAATCCAGATGGCTTTATAGCGGGATTATTGAAGTCTGGCAATACTACCACAACGCAGGGCAAGATTTATCAGCAGTTGTCCGACGGGACTTGGCAGGCGTGTTACAATACCAATGTAGCATATTGCAATAAGGCTATCGGTGTTGCTTATGGCACAAACTCGTCAAGCGCGGGGATGGTGGTTATTGGCGCAATTACGGTAACGAACAATAACTTAAGCACCGGAAGTAACATTTATGTTGGAGCAACTGCCGGAGAATGGACGCAGATTGTGCCGTCAACGGATGGCAATATTATTCGGGCAATCGGATATGCGAAAAACACTAACGAAATTTACGTTACGCCGTCTCCGGTTTGGGTTGAAGTCGGGGATTTGATCAGCGAGAATACTGATTTTAATACTTACAATGCAACAAATATCGGCGTAATGCAAGCAACATCCCTCCAGGCCTCCTCCCTCCAGATCACCGGCGGGAGTCCGACGAATGGGGCAGTATGGCTTGTGACAAATGTACTGGGAGAAGGGAAGTGGAGTTTTCCGGTGGGATTTTCGGGAACTTTAGCTTCCGACTTTATTTTTACAAATGCGACCGCGAGAAACGTTGAATGGGGAAATAAAACTGAGATTGGAAACAATTTTGACGGGACGACGTTTGTGGCTCCCGTGAATGGCATCTATTCATTTGTGTTTCGCGGACTTTATCGGAACCAAACTGGCTCGTTGGCTGACGAATATGTTGGTTTTTGGATTTTAAAAAACTCCGTGAAAATAACTGATGGATGGATGGTAAGGCCCGGTACGGTTACATCGGCCGGTGGTGGCGAAGTGTCAATCGTCTCGGTTTATCTTACAAACGGTTCGCCCATAAAATGCCAAGTGCAGGGAATAACCAAAACCAACAAGCTGGACAGTACTAGTGGGGCGTGTTATTTTAGCGGAACTTTAATAAAAGAAATTCCATGACCATCCCGCAAAAAATAATTGTTGTATTGCAAAAACTGGAGAAGTGTTTGGAAAAACACGGATTTTAAAAAGGCGGGATGAATGACGACTGAAGCAAAAGGAAAACTTGGACAATGGGTTGTGCTTGGCAGTTTGATAATCGGACTACTTGGCACAACGCGGGGGCTGATCATGGACGCTTCCGGCATCGGGGAATACAAGGCGTCGTTCGACAATATGCGCGAGAGCGTATCGAAACTGGTTCTGCGAATTGAGAAAAACGACGAACGGGACCAGACGCAGGACAGGGATATCACGGAGCTGAAAACATCGGCGCGCAACACAGAAGCGAATATGGGACGCGTGAACGATACACTTGGTGACATCCAAAAGGACATTAAAACTTTACTGGCAAGGCGGCCGTGAAATTGCAATGCACAAATTTTTGCTGGGATTGCATTGACAGGCAGATTGTCCAGGCGTTGCGGATCAAAGACGTGATATCCGATCCGCACAACTGCGAGATGGAGCGACAGAGAATAGCAGATCTTTTACGCGAACGAGAACGATTAACAAGAGAATCAGAAAACATGGGGAGAAAAATATGACATCGGAAACAACGATTAGCGCATTGACCACAGAGCAAATGATTGGCTACGCAAAAACGTGGCTGGCAACGCAGGACAAATCCATCCCGCGAGACATTCTTCAACAGCTTCATGACATGGCTGTTTCCCTGCTTGGCGCGGTCAATCCGCCAATGCCGCCGGTGATGACCGGGGAATTTACGGTTACGACTCCGCAACTGCTTGAACTTGCGAACAAGTGGCTGGATGCACACAGCGCATTGTTGCCCTATGATTTTCTCGTGCAGATCAGGGACGGGACGCTTGCGATTCTCCAGCAGCTTCCCAAGTGGAAGTGCTCGATGTTTTTTCAGGGAAGTGATGGTAAAGTGGATTCATCGCTCAACTTTGCGAACATAGACAACACAGAATCAAACGAACATCGCCGCTATACCTGCAACGCCATCCGGCGAAATGGTGGCGATACCTTACTGTTCATCGCGGAGAAACTCTATAACAATCCTGCCCTGCAAGCCGAAGTTGACGAAGCGTTGAAGTATGGTGTCCAGGTCGGATTAAAGCACCTGATAATTGACATTAAAAACGACAACAACAATTTCCCGTGGGCGAGCATCGAGCCGTTTATCAAATGGCTTGCCGAGCATTATGCGCCGTTTAACAGCGATCAAGTTGCCTTTATGACCTGCCTGGAAACGAACGAAATATTGGATGTGGCTCATACGCAACAAATGGTGCGGTGGTGCAAGCAGTACGCGCCACTGAAGCGGGTGATTGTCGGTTCCCAGTCTATGGATTTTCTCAAACAAATTGGCCCCGGAGCGGAGCTTTGGCTGGAAATCCATACTAATCCCTTCAACCTTTCCCAGTCCGACGCGGATAGATACATCGCCGACCTGCAATCCCTGTTGCCATACGGCCCGGTGTGGGCAGGTGAGTTCTGGGACGGGTCGAGTGAGTTGTCGAAATATATTTCACGGCGCGCTTTGGAAATCGGGTGCGCGGGAGTTGGATCAAATGTCGGATAAAATCAGACGAGCGGAAAGAAACGAGAAGCCGACGCGTGTCTTCGTCTTTTGGAGCTTCGTCCCGGAATGGTGGGCAAAAGCCATCGTCTGGATTACCGGCAAACAACTTCCCGACAAGAGCGACGCGTGGTCTCATATGGGGATCGGGTTCGAGATGTCGAACGGAAACGCGGAGTATTACGAAGCCATCGTTCAAAAGGGATTCGTTGGGCCACAACCGATTAAAAAATTAATTGACAAGATAAATGCAAACAACGGCAGGTTGGAAGTTGAACATCTAGACATGACCGAATTCCAGATCATACAACTTCACGGAATTTGCAAAGCATGGGTCGGACGAAAATCTTACAGCGAATGGCAACTTATACGCATGTGGTTTTTCGAGCGGTTTGGTCGGTGGGTTGGATTACATATTCGGAGGACTCTTGATAGGTTGGTATGCTCTGAAGCCGTTGCGTTATTGATTTACGAGTATAAATATGACTTAACCGACGAAATCAGGACGCGCTTCGACGAGGTGAACCCGAACAGCGCATGGCGCAAATGGTTAAAAATAAAGGAAGCATGAAAAAACTATTGACGATTTTTTTTACCCTGGGCGCGGGAATTTTGTTAGCCGATTCCGTTTCGCTCTACACGGAAAATGATGTTTGGGAGTATACGGACGGCTGGTATACGAGCGGCCAGGCGATTCAATATCAGTCCGATGATTTATGGGGCTTAAAGATCGCCCAGGAAGTCTATACGCCGGAAAACAAAGGCACGAAAGAAAAGCAGATAGGAGACCGGCCTTATGCCGGGTACCTGCATCTTGACGGATTCAAAAACTTCGTGGACGGCGCGGAGGATGACTACGTTTCGCTTTCCCTGGGAGTGATCGGCCCGGCCTCCGGTGCCGGAGATGTGCAATCCGCTTTTCATCACACTACGGGCATGATGATGCCGCAGGGGTGGAAATGGCAACTGAAGAACGAGCCGACACTGAACGCGGCCTATTACAAGTCCCGTTCCGTGATGCTTGAAAAATGGTTGGAATACAAACCATTAGCCGGAGTGAACGCCGGAAATGTTTTGGTTGACGCGGAGCTTGGCAATTTTATCCGTATAGGATACCACTTGCCGAAAGAGTTTTCACCGATGATTTACAATTTTGCATCGGACACCAAGAGGTTAAAGGACTATGACTTTTATTTTTACGTGTTTGCCGGTGTAGTTGGCAAAGCCGTGGCTTATGATCATCTTTTGCAAGGTAGTCTTTTCCAAGATGAGGAAGTCACGGTTACGCCCAAGACATTTTGCGCGGATGGATTAGTTGGCGCGTGCATAGGCATCTGGCGTGTTGAATTGACCTTTACGCACGTGGAAATGACAGAGCAATGGCTCTCCCAGCCGGACAGAGATAATCGTTGGGACGGGATTAAATTGACGTATAAATTTTGATCATGAAAAAACTGATTGCCATATTGATATTGTGCGCCCTGCCGTGTTTAGTTTTCGCTCCGCCGGTCGGGCAAACCAGCGAATGGGGCATTGTGATCAGTCCGTGCGCGTGGTGCGGGAAAACGAACGTTCCAATTCAAGTTCATCATATTATTCCGCAAGCAGAATGTAAAAGGATTGGCAGGCCAGAACTGATCAGGGATACAAACAACATGGTTTGTCTATGCCGAACGGATGGAAAGGGTTGTCATTTTTACATCGGGCATCATGGAATTTCTTGGCGATTTGTATTTACAAACGTAATGGAAGTTATTAAACTGAATAGTGAGGTAAAAAAATGAGTATTCCATGCGGAACAATGATAGACGAACTTGCAGATCAGTGTAATCGTCCAAGCGGCACGGAAGATGCTGTTTTTAAACGTCAAGTTTGGGCTAAACTTAATGAGGCCTATCGCGATGTTTGCGGTGTTTATGACTGGAATGTGTTAAAAACTACGGCGACACTACCTACTACATATCTAGTTCCTGCCGATTGCCGGACAATCTTACATGTATCTGACGAAGACAAAACTCCATATAATTTTGTTAATGGTCATAATCGTACGTCTGATTTTAACTATAACTGGTATTATGATTCTCCGATTGCGACTCCCTTAGCGGAAGGTACAACGCTTGAAGTAAGTGAATATGCTACAGCTCTTACATCAACTGCCGAATTTCCCGCAACAACTTGTGCAAACGAGTACATACGTATAGGTTCTAATGTTGGTATATACAAAATATCAACGTGGACAAGCACTTCTGCAATGACGTTAGTTGATCATTTTCGCGGAGATACAGAGTCTGCCGCAATTTTTCAAATACGTCCACGGGGAACACAGGTATTAGCTTTTTGTGATTCAACTGGTGCGGCATTGACAGCAACAAGCGTAGAAATAACTTATGTGCGAAGTGTTCTTCCGCTGTATAGGGAAGAAGACATCATAGAGCTTCCGGGATATGCGCCTGCTGTTAGAATACGTGCGCTTCAAAAGTTACTGGCCATGCTCGGATTTAACCAAGCGGCGGATCGGCTTAAATCAGAATACACAGCGGCTTTGAGTGAGATGAAGGCGAGCGAACCAAGTTCACCGCTGATAGCTCCGACAAAAATGTTTCACCGTAGGATACCGCAAGATAATGATCACAACTATATTCGTGGACTTTCGATCATGAACGCGGGGTAATTAATTATGAATCTCGCAAATATAAATGAGTCGCAATGGGTGTCAGCAGTAGAGGGACAAACCGTATCTAGTCTTGCAAATGAACGTGTTATTCTACGTAAAATAACTGGCGTTAATGTAAATGATTTGCACGATTTGGTCGAAGTGTTACGTTTGCGTGTTAGTGTCTTAAATCCTGATGACGGGAAAAAATATTATAGCGTAAAAAATCCTTTAGTAAATAACGTTGAGCAAACTGGGACTTGGCGTTGCATATCTGTCAAGGGCGTTGACGGTGTTCATAATCCGGGTCGCACCGATTCACCAGCCGGAACTATCATACAAGAGTTACGTTATGGGTTGATAACCTCCATTGAAACAGATTGCACGAAATGGAGCGAGTCAAGACTGGTTGACGGAGCAAATCTTTTAGAGAGCGAGTCTTACAGAACGGTACGGTGGTTAGGGTGCGATCCAACTAAAGTAAATGCAATAGCATTAACGCTCAATGCGTCAACTTACGTTGCTCCAAAGATTAACGGCGAATCTACTGCGGGTACATGGCATAACATCAAGGTTGTTCCGTCGCTTGCGGACGATGGTAGCGGAATTGTAACACTATATCTGGCGCAACCAGAATATACTCTAACGGCATATCGTAGTATTTTAACTGCCAAAGCAGAAGACGTTACTTATCTGTTCCAAGTTCCGAAGGATTTGGCGCAGGGATTAATTACGGCGCATAAAACTACTGCTGGCAATAGTGCATCGGCATCATACGCGAATGCTACTGGATTAGTTGACATTGTTTTATATTCAAAAAATTACGATTCTACATATACCAAAACAGATGTTGTTACCGAGTGGGATTGCGCTCATAAAGAATTTACCACTACGTATGCTGGACTTACAGAGGCACAAGCCGATGCTATTGTATTGACCGAACCGCCTGTTGGTTGGACTTATCGGGCGCGAAAGATTGACAACGGAGATGGTAGCTGGGATGTAATTGTTATTAAACGTAATACTTTGGCACGAACATATAGTTACGTTACGGTTGAAGAGGGCAATCTTGATAAAACAGAATTGAAGGAACAAATTGGTGTGGCAGTTGCAGACGTGGAGCCGGTTGCCGAAATAGATGGCGCGATTGTATCTCAACAGCGACGGCATACTGACGATTGCAGGGTTGATGCGGTAACGAATAAAAAGACGGGCAAATCGGTTAGCAAGACTAGTTATGACCACGATCATTTAGTTAAAAGAACCATTGTTGAAGATACAATGGCAACGACTGATTTAACCGAACCTTCTCCCGCAATAGGACAAGCAATCGCGGTTGTCAATGAACCTTCTCAATTCAAAAATAGATCACAAACAAAACAGGTTACAGAAGTAGCGCAGGTAAAATCTATTCCTGAATACGTTCAACATTATGGCGAACGATCAACTGATTATATCAGCGAAGAAATACACAATACGTCTGCCCCAACTATTACAGATCAGACTGCAAGCGGAATTGAAACGGCAATATTGTCTATTGACCTTGATAAATATTTTACGTATAACTACAAGAAATTAAGGTCAGTAAAGAAGTTTCCGTTTGATGATGTACAATCATGGGTAATATATGGTGATTACGAATTAGCGACTTCGCAGGCATATTCAGCAACACTTGGTCGCTATTGGAATGATAAGACGTATGTTTATCAACGTAAGGCAACTTATACCAAGAAGTATTTTAAGACAGAAGCGGAGGCGATTGCATATATTGGCGGAACGTTTTTGACTGATAATAGTGGTAGTCATTATGGACATTCTGGCGAGTTTGAATGGTTTGGAGTAAAAGTGGTTAATACGAAGTCGTTGGTTACAAGTTATCCTTATTTGGAGCCGACATCGTAGGGATTATTATGGCTAATGAAAATACAAATAGTCAACGGATTACATCCTTAGAAAATAGGATTGAACGACAGACTTTACCGCCTAGAGAAGCGGAACGTAAAGCACCGATGCAAGGTGATGAGGGGCGACGACAACGTGTTGAAGTTCCGGAACAAGAACTACGGAAAGAACTACCGAAGGAAGAAGTTAAGGGCAATGTTTATGTTACTAAAGCCGAAGTGCAGGATGCGCTGAATGCACTGATGGCGCAAATTGCTAATTTAGTTGCAACGAAAACTGACTTAAATAATATCAACATGGCGATTTCCAATGTATCTAGGAATATCGGGGCTAATTTTGTAACTCGACAACAAGCGGAGGAAATTTCTAAAAAAGCCATTCCGCCAATTCTGCGCGATTTAGATAGTGATACTGCCAAGCGACAAGGTAATGTTCTGATGCTTGCAAATGGTGCAAACGGTGAAGAAAGAAAATCAGATTCGGCTTATTGGGGTAGTGTTGCTTCGGCTGGATTGACATTAGGTGATAAAGTATTTTTCGGGCATAAGGTTAATCCGAACGGTGATGACCCTGATTTGGTTAGAATTTATGCCAGTGAGATTGATGGAATTGCTGTTGCACAAACGGATGTAACTGTTACTAATAATGATTTTGTTTATGTTCAACGTACACGATCAGATAACACAATGATAGTAACTGCGGGCGGAAGCGTTCCTGCTGATGATGATACATATTTCTATTACAAATTATATCAATTTTCTGTTACGGATGGCGTGGCAAAAGTGCTGAAATATTGCCGTCCGTTTGCGATTGAAGGCGGGAAGATTCCATCAAATGCAAACAAGAATAAATATATGGTTATGTGCTTATCGGCAGATGTTGGCGCAACAAATGATCCCTCAAAGATTACATGGGATTGGTTAAGAATGGGGAGTTTAGCATAATGGGATTTTCATCTATAGCAGATACAAGAATAGACCAACTGGTAAACGAAATTGAGATTGCCAGATCAGAGCGATACGCGGCGCTTAATGGTGGCACACCAAGTTCGGGGCAGGCGCTTGCCGTTGGAACGAATATTCAACAGTATCAATTTTGGACTGGTCAGCAGACGGCACTACAGACTTTTGCTACAAATTATGTCAATCATGTAACCGGGCCGTTAAATGCTAATCAAACTGCAATCTTAAAGTGGACGGTGGCAACATGGCGGGCAGCGGCAGAATTAAACGTAAATGGATTTCGCAGAGTAACGGAATGGGATGGCGTTTCGACGCCAAGTTATTCTTATGGTTACGCACAAGCAGGCGATATTATCGGGCCATGGCTGATTGAGGATTTGCAAAATGGATATAAGGCTTTGAAATGGACAAACCCATCCAATTCCTATATTTCGGGTTCCAAAAGGAAATCAATCGGAGGATCAAGGGCGGAATGTATAACAAATTGGGAAACGGCGGATTGGGGAGCATTGGTTTATGCACAACATGGTGTAAGTGCATGGTCATCCGTAGAATATGGTTATCTAGCCGAACGCCATAGAACGATTAGAAGAGTTTCTTTTTCAAATATCGAACGGTCTCTGACGATTTATATGTATGCAAGCACTGGCCCTTATCATGGAACTATTTATGACTTTGACAACATGGATGGAGCGGAGGGATTAGCTGGCAAACATTTTTTATTTGACGAAGTGGCAAACTTTTCCGATTTATTATATGATGTTCCCATTGGTTATTTCGATACTTGCCCTTGGTCAATTTTCGATGGGGCAACGGGTTCAATAGCTGAATGGTATGCCTCATTGGCGTTTGTTGCAAAATGGAATTTTACTTATGTTTAATTAAGGAGAGAAATTATGCCATACAACCCATATGCTATACCATCCATAGTTTCAGAAGAACAACGTCGTGAGTTATTACGACGTGGTATATATCGTAATGCAGGACAAACTGTTAATCCTGATACTGGCGAATCAGAATGGACAGCAGGTGGCTTTCGTAATCCCGGTCGTGTGGCAGGAACCGTTCCCGAATCTGCTGGTAACGTAGGCCCGAACTATGAAGAGCGTCTCATGGCAATGGACGTTAATCGCCGTGATGATTTTTACGGTGGGTTTCCGCAGGAACAGGGGGCGGTAGGCGATGTTGGTAGGCCTATGACGACCGGGAACGGGCAACTGCAAACAGGACAACAGGGTGTTGCAGAATTGCCAGCGGTGCAAGAATCACGTCAACGTTGGATGCAACAGCAATACGCCAAGAACCTCATATCACAGGGGGCGGTAGGGGTAAATTTTGGAACGATAACGCCGTTCAATACGAATACACAAATTGAGGAAATGGCCAATCAATCGGTGCGACAGGGTGGACAACCAGGAGCATTATCTGCCAATCGTCCGGGCGTTTCGGAAATGGGTGGCATTGCCGCTGAAAGTGCTGACATCCAAAAGAACATGGCATTGGCAAATCGCAATAAAGACGTTTTCTTACAAGAGCGTGATCGGTTGTGGGATTTACAAAACAAACAATTTGAAGAGGATGTGCGCCGCCAGAAACTCGGTATGGGAGAATTAAATTTTCAAGAACGGCAGTTACAGTTAGCAAAAGATTTAGATGCTTTTGAGGAAACACAAAGAATGCGTCCCGTAACAGAGCGTCAAAAACTGGCTCAACTCAAAGAAACTGAAAACAAAAACGTCAATACCGATCTTGAAATTAATAGGCGTCAATATTACGAAAAGCTTTTACTTGAACCGCAACAAACGCCGCAACAAACTGCTAATGCCATTGTAACTGCGGCAACTTTAAAAGATACTAATGCTACGTGGCCCGACTTGAAGGCAGTTTCTGAAAATTACAACGTTCCTAAAGATACGATAGCAAAATTATATAATGGAAGAGCGGCCACTACTTACGATAACCCATTGGAATTTGTGCGCGATATTGGAATTAAGATGCCAGATCTTGTGCCAATTACCAAGATTAATCCGTTAGATGCTTCAACTACGGAACTTATTCAAACGGCCAATCAGAATAATAGACCGCCCGATCAAGCATTGAGAGAGATACTTAAAGATTTAGGCGTGAATAAAGGCGATAAAAACTACGTACAAACTGCGCTGGACGTTGCATATGGTATTCAGCAAGTATATAATGAAGTAGGAGATACGGCTAAACAAAACGCAGGTGTGCGTATTGTGGAATCTAATGCTCAACAGGTCAATAAATTTGTGGCACAAGCAACTCCATTGGTTCAACAGGCGGCAACACCAGATGTTGTTAAGTCAATTCTGGCTTCCAAGCAGGGGGCAATGAATCAATTATTGACCGCATCGGAAATGGCAAAAACAGGTGGAACGCAAGAGGCGGGTTATTCATTTGGACTACGAAACAAGGCTTTTGCTGGTGTTGGTATAAACCCACGCTTAGCCGAAACCATGACTCCGGAACAAATCAAACAAACTGTATTTGATTATCTAATTCAGGAAAATAGAAACGATAAAGCGTTTGTGAATTTTATGGTTGATCAGAAAAATAGTCCGCCTAGTCAAAGAAATCCGCAACTTGAAATGTTTGCAGATTCTATTGTTGCGCCGTTTAACGAAGGAAGAAAGAAGGCGTTGGAGGAAGCGGAAAAAGAACAGGTTAAGCGGGAAAAGATTGTGCAGGATTATGCCGACAAAGAACAAGAGGTATATTTTGATCCAGACAAAGGGACTCCATATATTTTACCTAAAGGTTCTTTGGCGCAACTAGCAACACTTTCTACACCTGAAAGAGAAGCGTATTTACGAGAAGGAGAAAAACTTTCTCAGGAACAACTTTCTAACCCCGGATTTCAATTATTTCTAAAATTAGACGATAAAGAAAAAATGGATATACGCCAAAAAATTGAGTTGGGAAAAATGCTTTGGAATAGATATAATACAACTAGTGAAAAACCAACAGATTCAGCAATGGAAAGTTTTAAGGAATTAGGTATTGGTTCCATAACTGAATTGCCTAATGCAATTAACGCCTATAGTGAAATGTATGGGTTGGGTAAAGTATTTAAGCAGACAAACGAACCTGGATGGTTTTCAAATGCCGATTGGGAAATAATATTGAAACCAACGGAAACTGTTGCGTCAACTATTACTATGACATTTCCTGATGGTAAGAAGAAACTTGTTCCTATGAACGAAAAACAAAAATATCTTAACATGGGTGGAGTAATTAAATAATGAGTAATCCTTGGGATGTTTTTCAAGATGCTCCGTCCGATACGATGCAGGTTACACCCGTAACCGCACAATCACAACTATCTACTGCTACTAAAAATCCTTGGGACAATTTACCAGACGCTACAGCTCCAACACAAAAAAAACCGTGGGACAATTTGCCAGATGCTGAATCTCAAAAACCACTAGAAGAAAACTGGCTGAAATTAATGCCAGCGGAATTAAAGGAACATGCCTTACAAGATGTGGCAGATTATGGAAAACAGATTGCAGCGGGTGCATTACCATTTGCGATTGGAGAGAAACTTGTAGGTGAACCAAAAGGCATTGCTGGTCAAATTGGGTATGGAGTAGGAACTTTAGCTAGTTTTGCTGTTCCCGGTGCTATTGCTGGACAGATAACTAAAATCCCCGCAATGGCAAATACGCTTGCCAAGATTGCCGATATTCCTAAATACGGTAAATTTCTATCAACAGCGTTTCAACATGCCGTTACCACTGGCGCAACATTCGGACTTCAAGCACAGATACAAACGCCAATAACCACATCAATTAAAGACCGAGCAAAAATACTTGGCGATAGTGAATTACAAGCTACGTTGTTTGCCGGTGCTGGTATATTGGGAGCTACGGCTGGTAAAGTTGGCAAAGCATTAACTTATCCCGCGATGTTTGGCATTGGATATGAGACTGCTGGTAAAGATGCAAGTCCTACAGAAAAGTTTATAAGCGGTGCTGTTTTGACGTTTTTACATGCCATGTCGTCTGGCAAACCACGTCAAGAGGCCGAAAAAATAACACAGGAAACTATCAAAGATCAATTTAAAGTAGATGATGTAAAAGCACAGGAAATGACTGATGCTGTGTTAAAATCACCGGAAGCGCAGAATATAGCCGATAAAACCGCTGATTTGCTTGGGGCTGGAATTACATCTAAAACTCCCGAAGAATTGGCTGTTATGGCTTCTAAGGGAGAAATACCACTTGAAAAACTGTCAGAAATACCCCTAGAAGCCACCAAAACGACCGAAGGCATACTAGAACAACCCCCTGCCGAGATAGGGACAGAAATGCCTGCCAAAGTTAGTGGAGAAGAGTATTTATATCATAATACTGCACCAAGGCACTTGGAAGAAATTGTTTCACAGGGGCTTTCTAAAGATGTTGCCGAGTTATATCCTCATGGGAAAAAAGAGTTTGATGAACGTCAAATGACATACTTTTCAAACAAAGAAGAACGAGCAAAAGAGTTTGGAGATACATTAACATTAAAACCTACTTTATTAAGAGTAAAAAAAAGTGAATTATCAAGTTCTGATTTAATAGATGTTCCGTCTTTCAAAAATATCGAAACAAGATACTGGGGGAAAACAATTCCTCCGGAAAAATTGGAAATAAAAATTCGTAATAATTGGATTCCACTTCAAGAATATATGGGAATAGAACCCCCTTTGCCCCCGTCCGCTCAAGCACAACCTAAAGCGGCAATAGCCGTAGAGAACCCTCCGCTGGCTCCGACTGGCGAAACGGCTACTCTTGCAAAACCGGCAGTCGAGGCGGGGGCAATACCTTTAGAAATTGCAAAGCAAAGTTTCGGGGCGGCAATTGCAGGTGGTGAAGAATTTACACCACGAACCGTTATAACTAAAGAAGGTATAAAAACCGAACCCTCAAGTAGTGTAACGAGCCTTAGAAACGCACAGATCGAAAGAGAACGTAAGCAATATGGACTTCCGCCAGCATTAGAACCAATAAAAGTTTCCGATCCTCAAGCATGGGAAGAAAGTATGCAAATGCTTGAACGCAATCCTAATGCTGGGCGTGAACTTGTTGACTCATTGGCAACAAATCCGAGAGCTGTAGCAAATGCGACGGAAAACGCTTTATTGCTTCGTCAACTGGTTGAAGCAAAACTGGAACACGACAATGCCGCAACCGAAACCATAGAAGCCGAAAAATCTGGCGATCCTATAAGAATTAGAGATGCTAATCTGCGTTACGAAAAAGCTACAGAACAACATAAATTAGTAGCAGAGGTAGCTGATAAAAGTGGAACATTGGCTGCACAGGCATTTCGTTTTCGACAAAAATTCGCTGATGAAGAATACAATCTTGCTACGATGGAACTTCGCAGATTAGTAACAACTGGACAAAAAAAATTGACTCCCGAACAACGTGGCGAAATTAAAGACATCCATGATGAATACATAAAAATATCTACTGCCTTTAGTAAAAAAGTTGATAAATTAGAAAAACAACGTAAGTCCGAACAGGATACGGTAGAACAAGCGGATGAAGTCGTCGTAAAGAATGACTTGGAAAAGAAAGCTATAGCTAAAACAACTAAAGAGAGTGGCGAAGGCAAGAAACCAGACTTTGAAGGTGATAAACAAAAGGCCATTGAGAAGATACGCGACGCTGTAGAATCTGGCGAAGAAAGCGAAATTTCTGATCTGCAAGACCCTATACAAAAGCTTGCGCTTTACTTTGAACAAAAGGATATAGACCTTCACGGCCAATCAACGTTGGGATTCAGGGAAATAGTCAAGGGTGTTCATTCTATCGTGAAGCGAGTTGTTCCTGCGGCAACCTACGAGGAAATTAGAGATGCTATATCAGGATATGGCAAAGTGCGCTATCCTTCAAAAGATGCGGCCAAGACAGCATTACGAAAACATAAATCTGAAATACTTAAGGTTGCACCTATTGAAACGGTGCAAAAAAATATTGCGGCCTTAAAAGAAGAAGGTAAAGCCGCTGAAAAAGAATTGGTAGAAACCAAGCATACTGGTTATCAGCGTGATCAGATTGAATCCAAAGCGCGTGACCTTCAAAAAAAACTTGCTTCTGCAATGAAAGAACAAGATCGCTTGATGAAGGAATTGGGAATAGAAACAGGTGATCCCGCCAAACGTCTCAAGAGTGCGTTGGATGCCAAAAAGACACGATTGACTAATCAGATTGAGGATATTAATCGGGCAATAGCGGAACATAAAGAACTGGTTAGAAACAAAGGTTTACCAGTAGACGATGCTGAGACAAAGGCATTAGAAGCCGAACGCGATAGGCGAATGACGGAGTATAAAGAGGTATTTCCTGATCAACCTATGACCGATCAAGAACGTTTAGACCGTGCTATCAAAACAGCAGAACGTAGTCTTTCTGATTGGAATGAGCGTGTTGCTAATGCTGAAAAAGGAATATTTCCTACGAAAGAACTAGGAAAGCCATTGCCAGAGAGTGAGCGGTTGTCTACCCTGAATCGTGAACGTGAAGCCGCCAAAGCAGAAGTTAAACGGTTACATGACTTGGCGTTTCCGCCATTAACACCTGAAGAAAAGGCATTGGCTACTTTTAAGAAGCGTACTACTACGGCCATAGAAAAACTGCAAACTAAAATTGACACGTCGGATTTTTCAAAACCAGTCCGTAAGGAAATAGTTTTGGATGAAGAAGGTTTTAAGCTAAAACAAGATCTTGAAAAAGTAAAACAAAAATGGCAAATGATTCTTGAAAAGGAACGGCTTAAAAATAGGACTTGGACGCAAAAGATTTGGGATTATGGAACCGAACCTTTTAACGTAGCCCGTAGTTTGCTTGCCAGTTTTGATTTATCAGCAGTTGGCCGACAAGGATGGTTTATTGGAGCCGGACATCCTGTTATGGCGGCTAAAAATATTCCAGTTATGTTGCGTTCTTTTGCGTCTGAATATCAAACTTATAAAGTGGATCAAGAAATTCGCAGCCGGCCAACAGCACCTCTTTATGCTAAAGCTAAACTAGAACTTACGGAACTTGACGGCAAAATGACTCGTATGGAAGAAACTTTTATGTCAAAAATATCCGGAAAGATTCTTGGCATAAAACAATCACAACGGGCATACGTTACATATCTCAATAAACTACGCGCTGATTCTTTTGATGCAATGGTAAAAAGCATGGCAAAGACAGGCGAACCTACCGATGTTGAATTAAAAGCACTTGGAAATTATATTAATGTTGCAACTGGCCGTGGTAATTTGGGTAAAGCTGCCGGTGACGCACAAACTTTAGCTACTATTTTTTGGGCACCTAGATTATTTATCAGTAGATTTCAGCTATTAGCCGGTGAACCATTATATCATGGAAGCGCAAGAACCCGCAAATTAATAGCCGGTGAGTATGGCAGATTTTTAATAGGCATGGGTGTATTCTATTCCCTTGCTAAACTGATGGGAGCCGAGATAGAAGTTGATCCGCGTTCATCTGATTTTGGGAAAATAAAATTAGGAAATACACGCATAGACCCGATGGCTGGATTATCTCAAACAACAGTTTTTGTTGCAAGAATACTTACTGGCAAAAAGAAAACTGCAGGCGGCAGAATAATGCCAATTCGTGGCGAAAAGCAACCATTTGGCAGTACCGCATGGGATGTTACCACTTCATTTTTAAGATCAAAATTATCGCCACTGATAGGAACTGCCGTTGACGTCGCTACGGGCGAAACTGTAATCGGAGAAAAGGTAACACCAATATCGGCAATTACGAGGAATCTCGTTCCTCTTACTTTTAATGACATTTATGATACTATGGCCGAGCAAGGTATTCCAAAGGGAACAATCATGACATTGCTTTCGATATTTGGATATGGAGTTCAAACCTACGATAGACAGAGACGAGAAACACAATCTGCAATAGAAAAACTTATTACGCGCATTAAATTTCTCAACCGTCAGAGACAGCGCAAGACCACGCAGTCAAAATAATCATTCAATTCATCCATGAATCGCCACCGCAAAAAACAACCACGCAAGAAAAAAAACAAGCAAATAATCTTGTTCCGCCGCCCACCGCGAATTTCTCCGGCGGCCTTTACTCACATCCTCGGTTATTTATACGACAAATAATTTATTTTTTTGTGTTGACTTTATTTTGCAATCTGGTATATTCTCTTCTTATGAAAGCCGGAAAATATAATCAACCAGTAATTCAATCGCTCCCCGTCAGTCAATTCACGCCTCCTATGCCAATTACTACTGGCACCGGCTTTCATCGTGAAGGAAACTGGCGGGGAGTTTGTTTTAAATGAACCATCAAATTATGTTACGTTGCATGGAGTGCGGAAGAGAGTTTGACGTTGACGATCTTGACGAAAACGGACTTTGTGACCGGTGCGAATCGCAAGAGGTTAAAGAACGTAAGGCAAGTAAAACAAAGCGGAAACGGGAAGAATCATAAGATGCCAACCCAAACACTAACGATTGAATTGCCGGATGTAATCTATTCCGTTCTTATGAACAAAGCGGAATTACTTCATCAAACACCATCGTTTATGATCACACAAGCACTGGAACATGATTTGGGACTGGTTGGGTTACCGTTGGACGACGAGAAGGTTTTCGGCGATGAAAAACAGGATGAAAAATAGTTTTATTATTTTATTGCATAAATATTATTTTATGCTATATTAGATTACAGAAAGGAAAAAACTATGCCAAAACAACCGACGAAAAAAATCTCATTCAACCTACCCGAAAAATGGGTGATCATCATTGACCAGTTTGCTGAGCGCGAGGGATGTTCACGCACTGAAGTCATAAAGCGTTGGATTCGCGGAAAATGTCTTTACAGCGATAAACAGGTGGTGATTAAATCAACGGAGGAGGTAATTAAATGAAAGTAAGTAGATCAGCAATAAATAGAGTAGTGTTGGCATGTTTGGAGGTTGGCGCAAAACAGGCAAGGATTCATTTGAGTCCTGATTTGGTTGTCCGGGCAACGCGAAGATTTAAACCTGACAAACGTAATTGCAGAACCGAGATTCTCTTAACCATTGGAAAACCTAACTATGCCGAACGCGATTTTGTTAAACGATGTCGGAAAGCGAATGTGCCATTCCCGATATGGAAGATGCAACTCAAATGGTATAAACCGGCGGCGAAATAGAAAGGACACCATGCCAGATAAAACCACGATGAGCGAAGAACACCGCAAACGGCATGAGCAGTTGCATAAGGCATTGCAAGAAATATGGGATGATTTCGTTACGCAAACTAATCCAACTTTTAATATGATTGACGGCAACATATCATTTCTTGATATATATATGTGGTCAGCAAAACAAACACGAGGAGAAATGGAATGAGTGATAAAAATGTAACAAGCGAAGTAACTCTCTATGATAAAATCCAAGACCCGATTCAAGCGATTGAAAAATTAGGAGAGTGGATAAGTAAGTCGGGTTTGTTCGGATGCGAAAAAGTGGAGCAAGGTATGGTATTGGCAATGACTTCTTTGGCCGAACGCCGTCCTGTAACCGAGATTTGTCGTCGGTATCATATAGTCAAGAACAAACTGTCAATGCGATCCGATGCCATGCTTGCCGAATTTAACCAGCGTGGCGGAACTCACTTTTGGGAAAAAAGCGACGAAAAAGAAGCCATCTTGCTTTTGACAAAAGGACAGTTTAAGGATTATCGCGTAACTTACACAATAAAAGATGCCGAGCGAGCAGAACTTTGCGGGAAAGATGGATCAAGATTGCCGGGGCAAAATTTTAGTGGTAGTTGGCAAAAAAATCCATCCGCCCAACTTCGGGCGCGTGCTACTTCCAAAGGAATACGAATGGTTGATCCCGGAGTGGTTGCCGGAATGGTTACTCCAGAAGAGGCTGACGATCGGCCATCTATTGATGTAGTTGCTACCGTTCTTCCTCCATTACTTTCAGTCCCTAACAAAACTATTGCCACAACTGTGGTTGATGAACCAAAAAAGGATACAGTCAATGGAAAAACCGAAACATCATCCAACGTTCCCGCCAAGTAAACTTGATATTTTGGCAGTCTGTCCGTTCTTTAAAACCGGAGAGGCAGGTGAAGCTGCGCAAAAAGGGACAGATCAGCACGAGTATGCTGAATTGTTATTGCATGGAGATTGGAAAGGTTCTGATGAATATGCGAAAAATATTCCTCTAAAATTATCAAGCGAAGATCGCGACAATGTTCAGTGGTACGTAGATTATGTTCGCGCCAATGCCAGTGGTAAACTTGAAATTGAGCAACGGTTTGAATTAGAAGATTCTGCCGAAAACATAGTTACATTCGGCACGATTGATGCAGGAGCAGGGCCAGACATATTTGACTACAAGTCAGACCGTGAACAACGTCCTCATAAATTTCAAATGGCCGCCTATGCTTTGATGTGGATGAAAAGAAAAAAACTTCCATCCACTACAGCTCATATTTGTTATGGTAGGCTTAGGAAGGTGGTAAAGTTTACATTCACGCAAGAAGAAGCCGCTGATATGGTAGAGACTGTCCAGGCAATTTATTACAATCCTGAACGCAAGCATACACCATCGGAGTATTGTTCGTGGTGCAAGTTGGCCGTAGAATGTCCGGCATTAACAAGTTGTGTTTCGTTGGTGGCACGAAAGGTAGCTCCCGAACAGGAAATACTACTTTGGAGTATTAATGAAGTAAGCGATCCTAACCAAGTTAGTCGTATGCTTATTGTAGCTAGAATTGCAACAGCTTGGGCAGATGCTGTAGAAAAACATGCCAAACTGATGATGAAAATTCAGGGCGTGGAAATCCCTGGCTGGAGTTTGCTTGAGCGTTCTGGAGGCCGTGAAGTCAAAAACATACTCAAAGCTTATGAACTTTGCGATATATCTCAAGAAGCATTTCTCAAATCATGCAAAGTAGTCATCGGATCGTTGGAAGAAATATACGCAAAAGAGAAAGGAATAAAAAAAGCAGAAGCTAAACGTTTGCTCAAAGATTTGCTCGCAGAAGTAAGCGAAGAAAAGAAACCGTTCGCAATGTTGGTGAAAAATAAAGGAGAATAAACATGGCACGTTGTACATTTACAGGAGAAGATAACAAACCGGATTATATCGAAAAAGGAGTTTACCCTTTTACGGTTGTTTGGTCAAAGGACAAAATTGATAAAAATAGCGGTGATGAAAAAATAAGTATGTTGCTTGAAGAGGATAAAAGCGGAGTAGGTGTTTTTGATGACTTAGTATTTAACACAAATGGTCAAAGACATATTGACACCTTCTTGACGGCAACTGGAAAAGCACCGCAAAAGGGAGAAAAGATTGAGTTGACAGCCGACATTGTAAAAGGATGGAGATTATTTGCTGAAATTCGCGTGGCTCCCGTAAACAAAGAAGACCCCGACGGCCAAAAATGCAACCGAATTGTTAAATTTATTACAGACAAAGGGGTTCCCGAACCTAAGAACGATTTGCCGTTCTAACAATAAATATGGTACGCCAGCTAGGGTACGATAGTTGAAGCATACTACGCTATCATGCAACCATTAAGAAGTATGCCTGGCGTATCTCCAAATAACAAAAATAACGTCAAGGGAGCGTTGATGGGATAAACGAAAAACCATCTTGACATTAAGGCCAGAGGAAAACCTACTGGAAAACTGGAACGGCTCGCCAGAGCGCAAAACGAGTCGGCGGAGAACCCGCTTCCCTTGATTATTTTTTTTATGAAAAAAGAAGACATAGATTTACTGAATAATGCGGCGCAATGTATTGATGATTGTTTAATTCTTATATATCCAGAAGTATTTTATCCTGAACAAATAAAAGAAGCTAAAAATAGGTTCTTTGAAAATAATGGTATAATAGCACGAACGGCGACTATGGCAAACGAATTAAGAAAACTAAGCGAGAAAAATTAAAGACAAAAATGAAATACGTCTTCCAAAACAGGTCTAAATGAAACCTACATGGCAAACACACGACGGGCGTATCCAACTTTACTGCGGGGATTGCCTGAAAATCCTGCCGGAGATCGGCAAGGTGGACGCGGTCATTACTGATCCGCCGTATGGTATTGGTTATGTTAATGGTGCAGTTAACATTCCATACGCAACAAAATTTGCCGGTAAAAAGGTAATTGGAGATAATGTTCCTTTCAATCCTACTTTTCTTTTAAAATATAAAAATCTAGTTACATGGGGAGCAAACCATTATTGTCAGTTTATTCCTTCTGATCGTGGAAAATGGCTTGTGTGGGATAAAAGATGTCAAAAAATTCCAACGCGAGATACTTCTGACCTGGAAATGGCATGGTGTTCTGATAACGGTCGCGCCGATAGAATGTTTTATCACGTGTGGGATGGATTTATTAAGGGAACAGAACAAGGAATCAAACGTATTCATCCTACTCAAAAACCAGTTGCACTTATGGAATGGTGTATAAAACAAGTTGGAAATCCCGCAATAGTTCTTGACCCCTTCATGGGTTCTGGCACAACCGGAATCGCCTGCATCCGCACGGGACTCCGGTTTATAGGCATTGAAATCAGCCCTGAATATTTTGAAATTGCAAAGAAACGAATACAGATTGAATTACAACAACAATTATTACCATTAACATGAAGTATGTTTTCAAAGATCGTTCTAACAGATTGCCACCGGCTAAACTATCTGGTGCAGGGGCGGTGCTTGGTAAAGCCGAACCGAAGGATGTTTTGCAAATTAGGATTGCCGGAAACGAACAGGTTCCGTTGTGCTTTAATAGTGATTACGTAAAGACGGAACGCGGTGTAATCCATACTTTTGATTACTGCCTTGAAAATGATCAGGATAGTTTTGCGATTGAATGGAAGCAAAAAGACGACTTCATTTCCTCGTTGGCCTTACAAAAAAAATGGATTCACGAACTAGATAAAATCAAACGAGCAAAAGAATGGGGCTTGCCCATAATTTACGTCGTTGGCATGACGTTTGAAGACGTGGCAAAGTACGATTATTCAATTTTCACGTCGGGCAACGTAACCAGTCAATTTCTGTATCGGCAAATCGCAACGTTAATTTTTAACTACAATGTTCACGTTGTTTTCGCAGGATCACGCGAAGGCGGAGCGTACGCTGTGGCTTTGTTGCTCAAACGGCGCAAGGAATCGCTTAGAATGAACTCAAAACGACAGGCAGAATAATATAGATGAATTACTATTGTACAGCCTCTACTGTATCTTTTACGGCAAGCGAAAATGGCAATAGAAAGTTTGTTCATCGTGGGTCGGGAGTTTCATAACGGCGAAATTAGAAACGTAACTCTCTAACTCGGATTCTGAAAAGGAGTGGCCACTCCGTTCCTGTCGTAACTTTAAATAGTTCAAAATAAACCTTGATATTATTTTGTAATCTGCTATATTACTTACATGAATAGGGAAACTCCAGTCATCGTCTGCGATGGTTGCGGTTGTTTTATTGATATTGATAACGGTGATTCAATTATTGATACTGGAGAACAGAACGTTTGCCAAAGATGCTTCGATTATCTTAACAGTGATGAATACCGTTACGATTTAAAAGATAGAGATGGAGAGTCGAAGCATGAACAACATGCTGGTAAATAATATAACCGCCAGAAAATCATTCCGCAAGTAGCAAATAATTATCAAAATTTCATAAATAGGAATAGACCATGAAAGAGCGACCGATAATTTTCAGCGGCGAAATGGTTCGGGCGATTCTGGATGGGCGGAAGACGCAGGCGAGGCGGGTGATAAAGCCGCAACCTGGTCACGTAAGCGAAAATGTTGCTTACCGACATAAAACATATATAAACTGGATTATTAAATGTCCCTACGGCCAAGTCGGCGACGGGCTATGGGTGCGGGAAACGTGGTCAAACGTTCCCATTAAGAGTCCAAAGATAAAAATGGGAGTAATTTATCGCGCCGACGGAGAAGAAGCGGAAGAAAACATAAAAGAAGGTTGGCAATTTATGGGAAAATGGAAGCCATCTATCCACATGCCCCGCTGGGCCAGTCGAATTACGCTGGAGATTACCGGTGTTCGGGTGGAAAGGGTTGCGGAAATATCTTTTCAGGATTGCATGAGAGAGGGAATCCAACTTGTAGGAAAAGACACTGAAGAAGTCAGGTGCGCATTTAAAATTTTATGGGACTCCATCAACGCCAAGCGCGGCTATGGCTGGTTAGTAAATCCCTGGTGCTGGGTGATTGAATTTAGGATGGTGAAATAATGGAACCCGCCACGGCGGGGGAAAGGTAAAAATGAGCGAGCTTGAATTATTAAGACAGATTGATTTTCATTTAATCATTATTGCCTGTTTTCTTGGTGCCATACTTGGTGGTAGTTTATGGAGGAAATAATCATGGATAAAAAATCATGCGACACTTGTAATGGGTTGCAGAAATGTTTCGCTGGTTATTTGCCTGGGAAACAAACTGTAAAAGATAAAACAAATTGCCCGAATTGGCTCCGCGACCCGTACAAGTGGCTGGACATACTGCCAGAAGAACCGGCATATTATTGGTACATAAAAAATGGTGATGAAAATGGTATTTTGTATGTAGATAAATCCATGTTGGAAGACTTCCAGAGAGAAGGGAACAATTATGCAAAAACTTTCAAATGGCAAGGCCCGATCAAACCAAGTGAGGATTAAATGGATAAAAAATCATGCGAGAATTGTGGACACCGAAAAGACACCTGTTCCTTTGATTCTACGGGAAAAGCATGCAAGTCATGGCTCCGCGACCCGCATAAGTATCTAAGCATCCCGCCGACGGAGCCGGGGTTGTATTTCTACATATATAGATCAGACATTGACGTTAAATGGCAAGGCCCGATCAGGCCGGAACAATAAGGAGAAACAATGACATACGATGAAGTTAAACTAGCCTTAGACGCAGCGGAAGAAGCAATTAATCAAGCCGAACGATTTGCTAAACGGGGTGTCGAAATGGCACGAGGAAAGTTACGACATATCGGAATATCAAGCTATGTCTTGGCTGATTTAAAACGCGAACTGCAAAACTTCGACATGCATAAAATGCGGTGGAAATAAAGCCGATAACGCCGGAGAATTAAAGGAGAAAAATGAATAGTAACAAAACTGAACGATTAACTGATAAAGCAATATGCGCCAATCATATCCTTGATAAAATTAAACGCTTAGAATCTGAGAATGCCATCCTCAAAGATGGACTAAAAAAAATGTCGGGGGAACTGGCGCATAAACCATTAATAACACCAGCCACGGCGGGGAACAACATAAATGAGCGCTAAGCAATCCTTCCGCCGCCTGCTGTCCCAGGGAAAGACGGGCGTGATACATTTTGGCAAATATAAATGCAGTCTAAGCGCGGTGACCCCGCAAAGAAAATGAAGGAGGCGAGATGACAACCGATAAAAAATCATGCGAGAATTGTATAAAAGTTGAACAATGTTGTATTTGCACACGTGCAAAAGTTCTTGGGGCACATTGTGATTCTTACCAACGCAACCCGCGTCTTTGGTTGTCCATCCTGCCGGAAGAATCGTGTTATTACTTTTATCGAAAAAACGTAAATAAATGGGGAGTGGCGGAGGTTTTTGTGAAAGAAGGAAAATTATTCTGGAAGTCAAATAATCATGAGGTTAAAGGCACTTATGAATGGCAAGGCCCGATAACGCCGGAGAATTAAATGATAGTTCCTCGTCAAGAAGTTAAAACAATTCTTTATGAACTCAGGTTTAAGAGATTTTTAAAACCGAGCAAACACCTCTTGCGTTATAAAGATACTTGCGCCTGGTGCGGCAAACAGAATCCCAGTAAATTGAAATATTGTTCAGATGTTTGTCAAAGAGAGGTAAACATTAGGTACACCGGAAGTTACGTATCGTCCTATGTTTT
>Ga0265297_10003656_pt1 | contig 27209 bp, 29 predicted proteins | sample Munlanlwell13791_FD_192502 | JGI IMG/M metagenome (GOLD analysis project Ga0265297, IMG submission 192502) | Leachate microbial communities from a municipal landfill in Southern Ontario, Canada - Leachate well 137-91 | ecosystem: Engineered > Solid waste > Landfill > Unclassified | place...
TTTCTTTTCGTGAAGGCCAAGCCACTTTTTTCAGTTCGCTAATGGAACTTTTAATATAATTTTTTAATTTATTTATCATACTAATATTATGGTTTTTAAAATGACCCGGCGGGTCTTATTTATAATAACACTCATTAAAAAAACGTGCAAGTGGATAAATCAGCTTTTTAACTTACGGGCTGAAATTTTTAATAAGCTAATTTCCAAGGCCTAAAAAGCTAATAAGCTACAAGCTAAGAAGCTGTTTATATATCCAAATTTTTAACGGCCTTGGCGTGTGTTTGAATAAACCTTTTTCTCGGTTCAACGTCCTTGCCCATTAAAATATCAAATATTTCGTCGGTTTTGGAAGCATTCTCCACTTCTATCTTTTTCAAAATACGGGTGTTTTTATTCATGGTTGTTTCAAAAAGTTCGTCCGGATTCATTTCGCCCAAACCTTTATATCTTTGAATGTTAAAATTTTTCGGCGCTGATTGTTTTGGACTATCCCCTATTTTCTTAACTTTAAAACCTTTGCTTATTTCCTGTGATTTATCGCCTCTTTCTTGTTTTAAAAATTTATCTTTATCTTCTTCGTTGTAAAAATATTTGGAATTGCCGCCAAATTGAACGCGATACAAAGGCGGTTGAGCCGCATAAATAAATCCCTGATTGACCAATTCCGGAAAATAACGGTAAAAAAAAGTCAGAAGAAGAGTTCTGATATGCGAACCGTCCACATCCGCATCAGTCATAATAATAATTTTGTGATAGCGCAATTTTTCAATTTCAAATTGTTCGCCGATATTCGTTCCCAAAGCGATAACCAAAGATTTTAATTCTTGATTGGAAAGAATTTTGTCCAAACGAGCTCTTTCAACGTTCATAATTTTTCCGCGCAAAGGCAAAATAGCTTGATACATTCTGTCGCGTGCCATTTTACAACTTCCACCGGCACTGTCTCCTTCTACAATGAAGAGTTCGCTCAATTGAGGATCTCTGGAAGTGCAATCAGCCAATTTTCCCGGCAAAGCCAAGCTTTCCAAAACGCCTTTTCTTAAAATCGTTTCTCTGGCTGACTTAGCCGCTTGTCTGGCTTTGGCCGATAAAACGCAGCGCTTAATAATCGCCTCAGCATCTTTTGGATGTTCTTCCAAAAAATCCTTGAAAGCAGTGGAAAAAATCGTATCAACGGCTGTTCTCGCTTCAACATTTCCCAACTTGCTTTTGGTCTGGCCTTCAAATTGCGGATCTTTTAATTTTACGCTGATAACCGTGGTCAATCCTTCGCGGACGTCATCACCCGATAAATTGGCGTCTTTTTCTTTTATATATTCTTTATCTCTGGCATAGCTGTTTAATACTCTGGTCAAAGCTGAACGAAAACCGACCACGTGCGATCCGCCTTCGGGAGTATAAATATTATTGGCAAAACCGAGCAGACATTCTCTGAAATCATTGGTGTATTGGAAACCGACTTCCACGAAAATGTCTTCCGCTTCTTTGGCCACGTAAAAAACATTAGGATGCAGCGGTTCATTGGTTCTGTTTAAATATTGGACAAACGAATATACGCCGCCTTCAAAATAAAAAGTATATGATTTTTTATTTTTCGGGGACGATTCGTCTGAAACACTGATTTTTATTCCGCGCGTCAAATAAGCTTGCTGGCGAAGATGATTTAAAATCGTTTCAAAATTAAAATCTGTTTTTGGAAAAATTTCCGGATCGGGTTGAAAAGTAATAATTGTGCCGCTCCCCTCTGCTTTTCCGGTCGGCTTGACTTTTCCTGTCGGAATTCCCCGTTTATATTCTTGGGCCCAAAGTTTTCCGTCTCTTTTAACTTCCGCTTTTGTATAAACCGATAAAGCGTTTACCACTGAAACACCAACGCCGTGCAAACCTCCTGAAATTTTATAAGCTCCTTGATCAAATTTTCCGCCGGCATGAAGTTTGGTCATAACAACTTCAAGCGCGCTTTTGCCCGTGCCTTTGTGAATATCAACCGGAATACCTCGGCCGTTATCCGAAACTCTGACTCTATTGCCTTCCAATAATTCAATGCTTATTTCATTGCAATAACCGCCTGTGGCTTCGTCCAAAGCGTTATCCGCCACTTCCCAAATAAGATGATGCAAGCCGGCTAAATCGGTTGAACCAATATACATGGCCGGTCTTTTCCTGACCGGTTCCAATCCTTCAAGAACGGTAATTTGCTTGGCGCCATATTCTTTAATATCCGCCTTCTTTTTGTCTTGAGGGGTTATTTTGACTTCCGTCTTTTTGTCTGTTTGTTTATTTTTCATCAGTAATATTATATCACAAAATTAATTTATTGACAACCATTTTTAAGAGATATCTTTATGTCCCGTAATTGAAATATTAAGCCCGCCTTGATATGTATCTTTTAAACCTATTGTATCTATTTTATCAATTATTAACTTAGAATTTTTTATAGCTTCTCTTATCTTTTTCTTAGTATGAAAATATAGGGTTGTGTTTGTTAAAGTTTTTCCTTTTCCTAAATCAAATGTTCCAACAAGATAATTATCATATTCTTTAAAAGACTTGTAAAAAGTTTTTCGAATTTTATAAGTTTCAGGATTAGCGGTAATAATTAAAAAGTGGCCTCCGGGTTTTAAAATTCTATACATTTCCTTGGCGGCTTGTTTCAAGTCTGCCAAATGCGACCAAACCCAAATAGAAAACACAGCGTCTGAATGATTATTATCAAGCGGAGTATTATAAACATCGCCAACAATGAACTTTCTGTTCAAAGATTTATAAAGTTGCTTCGCTCTTTTTATGAGCTCTCTGGATAAATCAACGCCAATATATTTAATTTTTCGATCAATAAATTTTGAACATATGCCCTGCCCGCATCCAATATCCACAACGCTCTTGGGCTTAGTAATTTTTATCCATTTTCTAATTAAGGAATATACTTCTTTTTCTCTACTGCCTTCGGCATTATCAGCTTCAACCCAATTAATCCATTCTTTAGCTAATTTTTTGCTGTATAACGGCTGATGTTTATTCATAATGGTCTATCAATATGCCGTGAAACACTTATTCTACCATAGATAAAACCGACTAGACCAACAAATAACAGTAAAAAGCCAATAGTATAAAACACTTTTAAGTTTTGAGAACCCCCTAAACTCATAATTACTGCAATTATTAAACTTACAATTCCTGCAATTGCCCCCACTAAAAATATAGCCTGAACCGAAGATTTTTCCCACCATTTATTTGCAAGTAATGTAAATTCTTTGTTTCCTGCGTCGGTTTTGCTTCCTCCTAAATAATCCATAGCTACTACGAATTTTTTATATTTATATTTTTCTAGATTTTTTTCCCTAAATAACTGAATGAATTTATCCTCTGACTTAAAGCTAAAGAGGGTCACTAATGTTTTGAACTCACCCAAAAATCCGTCGGCCCAATCCTTTGTTTTGTCATTGCCCTCACCATTTATTATAAATCTTGTTTCTGAGAATCTAAAATCAACCTCTAAGCGGGCCCACCTTACAAAATTTAATAAAGATTGATTGCCTAGAATTTCTATTTGCTGTAACCCTTTTTCTAGGCCTATTATATTTTTTTGGATATAATTATCAAAACTTTTAAAATCTAAAAATTTTTTTGTTAATTCCCCATTTCCAGTCTTCATTACAGTTTTTATTTCAATTGAATTTGAAAATCTTTTTTTAAAAAGAAGCCAGATTTTTTCTAAATCACTTTTATTTACTATCCAGTCTCCTATCTCGGCTGTTAATATATATTTACTTTCCATATAATTATTAAATTAAACCATAAAAAAAATTACCAATCCAGTGTTAGGCGAATTACCCCTTTTTCTTTCTCAAATAAGCGGGAATTTATTTTTCCTTAAAATTATTTACCAACAAATATCCACGTCTCCACCAATTTTTTCTTTCAAATATTCTTTAACATCCCCTATCCCACCAATTTGATCGATTAATCCGTTTTGTAGGGCCATTTCTCCAAGCATAGTTGAACCGTCGGCTAGTTTTTCCACTTTTTCAATCTCTATGTTTCTATTTTCTGCTACTGATTTTATGAAATTCTGATGTTGGATATTAATGTCACGCATTAAAAGGTCTTTTTCTTCTTGGGAAAGGGCTCTGTCCGGGTCACCGGTATCTTTAAATTTTCCTGAACTGAGCGGAATATAAGTCACTCCCTCTTTTTGATTTTGTTGAGTATAGTCCAAATAAGACATGGTAACTCCTATACTGCCAATATTAGAATTTTCTGAGGCAAAAATTCTATCCGTACCAGTTGCCGCAAAGTAAGCAGCCGAGGCTCCAATATCTCTAATTAAAGCGACGGTTGGTTTTTTTGCATTTTTTAGGGCATTACTGATTTCTTCCGCGGCCACTCCTGAACCACCGAAAGAATCAATTTCTAAAATAATAGCTTTCAGATTTTCATCTTTTTCCGCTTCGTTGATATAATAAACAATATTATCAGAAGAGGTTTGATCTTCTAAAACATTTCCGTCTTTATCCAAATTATTTGATGGAATATAGGTCACTAATTCACCATGTAATTGAATACCCGATACATTACAATTATTTTCTTCCACTTTTTGCTCAGTGGGTTCGTTAGCTGAATTATCTTTATCAAGACCAAACTCATAGATAATCTCTGCTCTGATTATTATAATTGAAGCAACAATAATAATAAACCCGGCAATAAATTTTAAGGTTTTCAAATCTCTTTTGCGATTCCAGAGTTTAAAGGTAAATCGTTTTTTTAATTTTTCTTTCATAAATTCTAAATTTAATCGCGAATTATTTGTTTAGCCCAATTTTCTACTTTGTCATTATCCTTAACGACAAACTCCTGACCAATGTCTGCTGATTGAAAATACCCTTCTTTTTTCCAAGATCGTGCCGTGTGATAACTTATTTCTACTTTTTTAAATAAATCAGGTAAGTCCCATCTTGATCTTGATAAACCATTTTTAGTTAGAACTAAATTATCATTGAATCTAAATACTCCTGCTCCAGGTTTATGTTTATTCCAAGTCAAATTATCTTTCGCGACATATATATTATTAGTGGAATTTTTCTTTCTGTCTTCATTTTTTGCATGGGGATGATCTTGCATCCAATCAGGAATTTTAGTTCCGTTATTCACTTGTAATATTTCACCTATCTGGAGATAACCAAAAATAATATGCAAGTCAGGCGCATTCCTCTTGAATCTAAGTTTACCATTTTTATCTTTTTCTGTTTGTTTAAACCAACCAAAAAATAAAAATAAATCATTTGGCCTAACTTTTTGATTACTCAAATGTGTTTGTGCTGCGTCCATTTGTCCAAAACAAGGTCGCCAATTTTTACGTCTTTTTATAATTTCTGCATATAAATCTGGGTCTAGGTGACATTTTGTATTTTTAGTTAGTATATGCCATTCTCTGTGTGATTTTATTTCTGGATTTAATTCTTGCATTAAATCAAAATAGGTTTGTTTATCATCCAATTTTAAATCAGAATAATTATTAGAATCATCCGGGTCGGGAACAGGCAAAGAAATTAATCTGCCGTTTGGTAAAATCGGACTTGGGCAACCCCCATATGCCGAATCAAATCCTTTACGACTTAGTATAATTTTCATGTTGATAATAATTGATTAAACATCTTATCCCTTTTTCTTTCTCAAATACGCGGGAATTTCCAATTCATCTTCCGACAATTCGCTGTTATTTTGAAACTTTGATTTATATTCTTGTTTTGAAATCGGTTCTATTTTCAATATTTCTTTTTTTTCTTCTTTAATTGAAGATTTTTGAGGCAGCGGAGTTTCGGTAAATTCTTTTTTGTGGAACGCCTCAAAAATGGGCATATAAGAATGCAATTGGCTGAAACCGGTGGCGACAATCGTCACCTTAACTTGATTTTTCAAATTATCATCCGTTACCGCGCCGAAAATAATTTGTGCGTCCTTGCCGATTTGAGTGGTGATTTCCTGAGTGACTTCATAAACTTCATTCATTGTCAAATCCGGGCCGCCGCTGATAGTGCAAAGAACTTTTTTCGCTCCCTTGATGGAAATATCTATCAAAGGATTTTCCAAGGCCAATTTCGCGGCTTGCCTGGCTCGGTCCGCTCCTTCGGCCGTGCCCATGCCAAGTATTGTTTCGCCGGCGCTTTCAATAACCGATTTGACTTCAACAAAATCTATGTTAATCAAACCGGGCAAATTAAGAATATTATAAATTCCTTCTATCGCCTGTTTTAAAATTTCAGCGGAAATATTAAACGCTTCCAATAAAGGAGTTGACTTATCAATAGTCTGCAAAAGCCGGCTGTTCGGAATGGTAACCATCGCGTCAACGCGATGAATTATTTTTTTAAGGGCTTCGTCGGCAATATGCTTGCGCTGAGCTCCTTCAAAAATAAAAGGCGTAGTCATTACGCCGATAACAAGAGCTCCGTTTTTTTTCGCCAATTCCGCCACAATGGGCGTTACCACGCTGCCTGTTCCCCCGCCCAATCCGGAAACGATAAAAATCAAGTCAGCGTTGTTTAAAGATTTTTTCACCTCATTGATATTTTCTTCAATCGCCATTCTGCCCAGTTCCAAATTCATTCCTGTTCCCAATCCTTTGGTGATTTTTTTTCCAATTTTTATTTTTTGAACTTTTCCTTTTATTGAATCCAGAGATTTAAAATCAGTATTAATGGCAATATATTCAATATTGTTTATTTTAGCTTTAATCAATCTGCCGATAGTCGCCCCACCCGCTCCGCCGATACCGACAACTTTTATTTTTACCGCCAACTTTGACGATTGATTCTTGGATTGAGCCATAGTTTAAAAAGGCATTAAATTTTTAAACATTTTTTTCACTTTTGAAAAAGTTTCATTTTTGAGAACTTTCGTGTTTTTGATGCTACTTTTCGGTCCGTATAAAACCAAACCCACGGCTGTGGAAAAAATCGGATCATATGATTTATTAATTCCGCTCGTGAATCCTTGAGACACGCCGATTGAAGCCGGAGTTTTAAAAACACTTTTGGCCGTTTCCACCAATCCGTCCAGTTTTGATCCCCCGCCGATTAAGACCACGCCGGCCGGCAATTTGCCGCTTCTGGCCACGGTCATTAATTCTTTATCAACTATTTCAAAAATTTCTTCGCACCTTGCTTCAATGATTTTTGCCACTTCTTTTCTGGAAACCAAGCCTTCTTCGTTTTCGTCCAAATCTTTCAAATTGATTTGTTCGTGCTTGTCCACTTTATCGGGCAAAGTTGTTCCATATCTTAATTTTATCGCTTCGGCCAAATCAAGAGGAATTTTTAAGCCGAGTGAAATATCGCCTGTAATATGACGGGCGCCGATGGGTAATACTTTTGCCAATAAAATATCTCCTTCTTCAAAAACAACCAAGCTGGTGGTGGTGTGTCCCAAATTGACCACGGCCACGCCGAAATCTTTTTGTCTTCTGGAAAGCACTGTCTCGGCGGCGGCTAAAACTGATAAAATTTTATCATCAATGTTAACGCCGACGCGATAAAAACATTTTGTTAAATTTTTAATTTGATTTGAAAGGCCTAAAATAATTTGCGATTCAACTTCCAAGCGCACGCCGGTCATGCCAATCGGATCTAAAATTCCGGGCTGATTATCAACCGTAAAACTTCTCGGGATGCTGTGAATGAATTCATAATTCGGCGGCGTAACCACGGTTTGAGCCGCTTCCAAAACTCTTCTGACGTCATCGTCTTTTATTTCTCCGTCAGCTCGGGAAATGGCTATCACTCCTTTGCTTTCCTGTGAAATAATATGCGAACCGGAAATACCGATATAAGCATGCTCTATTTGCATGCTTATCATTTTATCAATTTTTTCAAGACAAGAAGAAAGAGAAGAAATGGTATCTTCAATGCTGATAATCATTCCTTTTGAAATTCCTTCCGATGGTTCTTCGGCCAAGCCGATAATATTTAATTCACCGGCAACTTCTTGCCCTACGGCGATTTTTATTGATTTTGACCCGAGGTCAATTCCTGTAATTATTTCTTTTGAAGACATATGAATTAAATTTCTAATTTTTAATTTCTAATTTCTAAACAAATTTTAAATTTTAAGAAGATATGGTACAAAAATAATCAATCCCACCACGACCGAAGCCAGAGCGGCCACAAAAACCGCGGCGGCCATAATATCTTTAACTGCTTTGGCGATATAATCTATTTTCGGCTGGAATAAATCAACTACTCTTTCCAGTACCGAATTGGCCAGTTCCAAAATCAAAACCATAGCCACCAGCAAAATAATCACCACTCTTTCCAAGGTTCTCAAGGGCAGATAAAAAGCACCAATCAAAACAACAATTGCAAAAATAATCTGAATTCTGAAACTGACTTCGTGGCGGAAGGTATAGCCTATCCCCCGAAAAGCATTGGCGAAACTTTTGATTAAAAGATTAAAAAACATTTAAATTGCTTTAAGTATTTGATTAGCGAGTTTGTCCATTTTATTTTTTTCTTTTTCAAAACGATGATCGTGTCCCAAAATATGCAAAACGCTGTGAACCAATAAAATTTTCAATTCTTCAATTTGAGTGTGTTTGAATTCTTTTGCCTGTTTTGCAAGCTGAGACCAGCAAATTATAATTTCGGCCGGATCACTGAAAGACAGGACGTCAGTGGCTTTATTGATTTTGCGATATTTTTTATTAATCGCTTGAATCGTTTTTTCGTTTGTAAAAACAACGGAGAAAGAAGCGATATTTTTTACTTTTGGAATTTTCTTGGCGGTTTCCTGCAAGATTTTTTTCAAAATCAATTTAATAAAATTCTTGCTGAGATTAAATTTTATTAACTTATTGATTTCTATAATCATATTAATCTTAAAAAGCTAAAAAGCTACAAGCTAAGAAGCTAGTTTTTCAGTCCAACATATTTCGGTTCTTTACTTAATTTGCCTTTAAGCAGGTCATTGAAAATTCCTTCTATTTCTTCCATTTGAACATCTCTTCCGCCCAATCCCAAAATATAAGTTTGTCTTGAAGTTTTTGAATTCAAGCATTCGCTGATATCGCTGGTTAACGGCGTTATTGAACCGCAACCCATCACTCTTTCCAAAATACCGACAAATTTTATTTTATTTAAAACCTTTTCCACTTCTTGATAAGGAAACGGCCGGTATAAATTAATTTTCAACAAGCCGACTTTTTTACCCTGAGATCTCAATTTATCCACCGCCGCTTTGGCCGTGCCGCTGACAGATCCCATGGCCACTATCACCGCTTTCGCGTCAGACATAAAATATTGTTCAAAATATCCGTAATCATTGCCGGTGATTTTTTTAAGTTCTTGACCGATTTTCAAATAAACTTTTTTCGCCTCGTTCATCGCGTCAGCCACTTGTTTTTTAATTTCAAAATAATAATCAGGCATCACGAACGCTCCGATGGTTATAGGTTTTTTAAGATTCAAAAGATAATTTTCCGGAGTATAATCGCCGACGAAATTCTTAATTATTTTATCGTCATAAACTTTAACGCCTTCCAAATTATGGGAAGCGATAAAACCGTCTTGGCAAACCATAACCGGCAATTTCACTTTTGAATTTTCAGCCAAACGAACGGCTAAAAAATTATTTTCATAAACTTCCTGATTGTTTTCGCAGAATATTTGTATCCAGCCCAAATCGCGCGCCAGCATCGCGTCCTGATGATCGTTATGAATATTCAAAGGAGCGGATATAGATCTCATTGCCAAATTCATTACAACCGGCAAACGCAAACCCGAGGTAATGGGCAAAATTTCAATCATTAAAGCCAGTCCTTGGCTGGAAGTGGCGGTCATCGCCCGTCCGCCCGCGGCTGCGGCGCCAACCATTAAACTCATGGCCGAATGTTCTGACTCAACGGAAACAAATTTTGTTTCCACTAATCCCTTCTCCACTATTTTCGCGAATTTTTCAATAATCGGCGTTTGAGGAGTAATCGGGTAAGCCGAAAAAACAGCCGGATTAATTTGTCTCATCGCTTCGGCTGCGGCTTCTCCGCCGGTTAGGGCGATTGTTTTAAAATTATTTTTAGTCATTTTATTTTCCCTCTTTCATTATTATTGCTTTGACCGGACAAACTTGAGCGCAAATTCCGCAACCCTTGCAATAATCAAAATCAGTTTCAACTCTTTTATCTTCTTTAAGCGGGATGCAATTTTCCGGACAATAATTAACGCAAACTAAACATTGAATGCATTTTGTTTTATCCCAAACAGGCCGTTGAGACCGCCAAGAGCCGGTTTTATAATTTTTTGACGAACCCGGTTTGTCAATTATTCCGCCAATTAAAATTTTATTTTTTTTAGTCATTATGATATTTTAAGAAAATTATAACCTTCTTGAATTGATTTTAAATTTGCCTCAACCAATTGAGGGCTTAATTTTTTTGCGAATTTCTCTTTAGTCCCCTTGAGCAATTCGTCCAAGCAAATAATTTTTGTCGCCTTGACCAAAGCGCCGAGCAAAACGGTATTGGGAATATCTTTTTTAAAAAATTTCAAAGCGATATGCGAGGCCGGAACGGTATAAATTCTGAAATTATTGCCTAGTTTCTTTTTGAAACTGTCGCTTGAAGCGTTTGAATTAATAATAATAATTCCGTTTTTTTTCAAACCTTGAGTGACATTTTCAGTTTCAACCAATAAGGGATCAATTACCAAAACAGCGTCCGGTTTTTTAATATCCGAATGCAGTTTAATCGGCTGATCGTCAATTCTGACAAAAGCATTCATTGCCGCTCCCTCTCTGGCCGGTCCGTACGAAGGAAAGGCCTGGACAAATTTGCCTACAGCCAAATTGACTTCAGCAAAAAGCTGAGCAATTGTTTTTGCTCCTTGACCTGCTCGACCATGAATGCGAATTTCAAACATAAGTTATAATACTAATCTATGAATTTTATGAATACTACAAATTACGCTTTAGCGAAACTCACCTGAACGATGTCGCGGAAAAACCTTAGAAAATTAAGGAGTTTTGCAGAAAAATTCATCTGTTTGACGACCTCTTTGGGAGAAGTTATGAATTTTTCTAAAGCAAAACAACTTTAATTTTCAAGGATTTGGAGCGTTGAGTGAAGGCGAATTTCGCGACTTTTTATTGTGGAGTGAGTTTAATTGCTTGAACCGGGCAATTTTCTTCAGCTAAACGATTACAGCCTAAATCTTCAATTTCATCTTTAATCATTTTGGCTTTGCCGTCATCCCCTATTTCCCAATTAATCGGGCAAACTGCCGCGCAAGTTCCGCAGCCAATACATTTTTCTTTGTCTATTTGAGCTTTAAACATATAAAAATTATTTTAAAATTTAAATTATTTATTCTTTAAAAACATCTTTAATTTCTTCAACATTTTTCACAACCTCGTCTTTAATCTCTTTAACTTTCACGGCTGTCTTTTGGGCGGTTTCAAAAACTTTTTCTTTGGCATCAACTGCTTTTTCGCCTATTTCTTCCATTTTTTTGCCCAATTCTTTTCTGGTTTCTTTGCCGGATTTTTTGGCGAATAATACGCCTAAAACTCCCCCTAAAATTGTTCCTAACGCAAATCCTTTAAAAACTTTTTTTCCTTTACAACACATAAATTTTAATTTAAATTAATTAGTTAAACTTTGAATGCTTTTGATAAAATTAATACTCCCCCTGATTTAAGGCATTCCCGGAACATCCCTTTCTTCTTCACTTTTCCATCCTCCTAACAAATGTAAGTGTATATGGTCAATTGACTGTCCTGCTCCTTTTCCAACATTGAAAACTAATTTATAACCGGATTCATCCAACCCTCGGCTTTTAGCAATTTTCTTGGCAACCAAAAATAATTCTCCCATCAATTCTTTGTCTTCAACTTCTAAATGATTTATTGATGGAATATGTTTTGTCGGCACGATCAATAAATGAATAGGTGCCTTGGGCTGAATATTCTCAAAAGCCACAATTTTATCATCTTCATAAATAAATTCCTTGGGTATTTCTTTATTTATAATTTGGCAAAAAATACACATAACAAATAATTTTATTTTAAAAGCGATGGAAAAAAATATTTTTTATGATTTTTTTCTTTTAATTTATCCCACTTGGCTAAAATTGCCACTGCTTCCGAGGCTACCAAGCCGATTTCTTTTTCACCGGTTATTTTCCAATCTCCTGTCACGACATTGTCAATAACAGCGCAAACTGAACCTGCTCGCAAGCCGTATAAATTGGCAATGGTAAAAAGAGCCGAAGCTTCCATTTCTAAATTAGTTACTCTAGTTTGCTGTAAATCGTCTATGGTATGTTTAAAACGCGATTGATCATATCTTTTAAAACCAGGCCTGCCCTCGCCGACATAAAAAGCGTCAGTTGAAGCGGTAATTCCCAAATGATATTTAAATTTTAATTTTTCACAGGCTTCAATCAAAGCCAAAATTACTTCGTAATGAGCAAAGGCCGGATAATTCGCGTCAACATAAGAATGAGAAGTTCCTTCCAATCTAACGCCGGCAGTATTAATAATCAAATCTCCGGGCTTAATATGAGATTGAATTGCGCCAGTAGTACCGATGCGGATAAAAGTATGGCAGCCGATTCTAGCCGCTTCTTCAACGGCAATAGCAGTAGATGGCGAACCAATGCCGGTAGAAAGACAAGAAATTTTCGTGCCATTATATTCACCGGTCATGGAATGATATTCCCGATGATTAGCTATTTCTTTTTTCTTATCCCAAAGATTGGCTACTTTCGCCACTCTCCCCGGGTCGCCAGGTAAAAGCACAAATGGCGCCAAATCCCCTTTTTTGCAATTAATATGATATTGTGCCCCGCTTGGCTGAGCAGGCATTTTAGCTGTTGATTTAACCATACCAGGTAGTAGAACTTTGACAATTTTTGTTCAATTATCAAAGTTTTAAATTATTAATTAAATTATTTTAGAAACCTTTGTTTATTTTATGAATTTTTTGTCCGACCAAAAATCAATAAAATTAAATCTTCGACAATATGTTAGATGCGCAAAATATATACCAGATAAAACTTTCTAGTTGTGAGAGGACAAGTCAAAGTCCACTACCTGGCATAATATTTTAAATACTAATTTTTAATTATCACCGATGAATTCTCTTAAAATTGAATTTTGAGGCACTAAAGATTTATCCGGCCATTCTTTAACTTCTTTCAATAAATCATAAACTCTTTGAGCCCGGATATAAGCATCTTGGCGATTAGGATCATTTTTATAATTTTCAATAATTTCCGGAAAAAACTTAAAAAGGCAATGTTTTAAAATCGGCAATTCATAGGCTAGACTGGTGTTGAAAACATAATCGGCCGTATAAATATAAGGAATAATATTTTTTAATTCGCCCTGCCGCACGTAATGCCAATGCCCGACTGTTTCTTTCGGATTATATGATCTGAATTGAACGTCTCTGATCATTCGTCTTAATAATCTAATATCAGTCCATCTGACGAATTGGCCTTGATTATCTTTCAATTGACAGAGGGTCTCTAAATAAAGCTTGTATTTTTTATCATCCGGCACAATCTCGGTTAATTTATCGTAAATGCCGAAATGAGAATCTATTAAAATTATTTGATTGTCTTCAAGTTTTAATTTGTCGGTTTTTTCTTCGCGGCAGCCTGATTTAAAATCATATCTCGGCACATCAATTTCCTCTCCCCTTAACAAATCGGCCAAATGCTGATTGATTAAAGGAATATCCAGGGCGTAAGGCCCTTCAAAATCATAATCGCTGTAATCGTCTTTTAATTGATAATCCAAACTGTAAAAATAATTATCAATTGCAAGCTTAACAAAATCAATTCCTTCTTTTTTAAGTTCATCTGCAATTCTCTGGGTGGTAGTTGTTTTGCCCGAAGAAGAAGGTCCGCTGATAATCAATAATTTTATCCGATTAAGATTGGCTTTTATCAATGACGCGATTTTTAAAATTTCTTGATCATATCTCGCTTCGGAATCTTTTATCAATTGAGAAAAGATTCCGGCTTCAATATGTTCGTTTAATTTGCTGACCGTGTCACAGGAATGTTCCAAATTCCAAACCAAGTTTTGCCAAATAGTTTTGTAAGGTATATTTTCTATTTCGTTTTTTTCTCTTTTCTCGCGCAATTCTTTGCGTTTTTGCCGGTATAAAATATAAAGTTTTGAAGTTTGGGTATGTCCCTGCTGAATCAATACTTGTTCGACAATATCCTGAATTTCTTCAACCGCGGGAATGGTTTGAGGAAAATGATTTTCCAAAATATCCACTACCGTATCAGAAAGTTTTTCCGCCAGTTTCATGTCATGTCCGCCGGCTTCCTGAGCAGCCTTATAAATAGCATGGGTAATTTTTATTTGATTGAAAGGAACCAATGTTCCGTCTCGTTTATAAATTTGAGTAATTTTCATAAAGAAATTAACTTCCCCATGAAACCGTCTTGATAAAATTTAACTAATTTCACTTTGACTATTTGATTGGTTAAATTTTGCGGGCTCTTAACCCCATCAGAAGTTTGGCGCAAATTTTCTTTTTTAAAATCAGATAGAGCCGCAAAAGCGGCTTCGCCTTTGGATTTTTTATATAGAGAGCTTCCCGATGAACTTCTAACGGGGCGTAAAAAAACTTTAAGATAATTCGGCGTATATCCTTGCCAATATTCGCTTCTTTTGTTTTCAATCAGCGCTTCTGAAGTTGAATTAATGAATATTTTTCTTTGTTTTTCTGATAATTTCTCGCCGAGCTTGATCAATTTATTGCTTCTGATTTTTTTTATTTTATCTGAAATTTCATCTTCAACAAGAGAGGCCTTGGTGCCCGGCCGAGCGGAAAATTTAAAAACATGAATTTTTAAAAATTGGCTTGATTTGACGAAATTATAAGTTTCCTGAAAATCTTTTTCGCTTTCTCCCGGAAAACCGACAATAATATCGGCTGTGAGATTGATATCTTTAATCTGTTTAAGCTGTTTTATTATTTTTTCCAATTCTTGGCGGCTGTAAGGGCGATTCATTTTTTTCAAAACTTCGGTTGAGGCGGATTGAATTGACAAATGAATGTGCGGACAAATTCTCGGATTATTCTGGATCAGTTTAACAAACTCCGGATTAATTAAAGTCGGCCAAAACGACGTAAGTCTTATTCTCTTTATGGCGGTTTTATCTAAAATTTCTCTTAACAAATCTTTCAAATCATATTTCCCTATTTGGTAATTGCCAATATTGGTGCCGACTAAAACTATTTCCTGGCAGCCATTTTTTTCTCTATTTTTAATTTCCTGAATAATTTTTTGTGGCGGCTTGTTTGAAATTTCTTTCCGTAAATAAGGAACAATGCAATAAGAGCAATAATTCCGGCATCCGTCCTGAATTTTAATAAAAGCCCTTGTTCTCTTTTTTAATTCATCTTTGCCTTTTTTCTTTTTAAGGATTTGCCCCAAAATAAGTTTATCTGTTTTTTCTTTATTTTTATTATCAATCCATTTGTCAACTTTTCCGATAAATTCTCTGTCCAACCTCAAAATGGAAGTAAAACAGCCGATAACTATCAAATAAGTTTTAGGAAACATCCGCTTGATTCTGGAAATAAGCTGTCTGGTTTCTTTTTCCGCTTTTTGAGTAACCGCGCATGCTTTGATAATATAAAAATCGGCTTTTTGAAACGGTTCCACTATTTTCAAGCCCCTTTCTTCAAATTTTTCTTTCAATTCTTCCGCTTCAGCCTGATTTAATTTACAGCCTAATGTGCAAATAGCTATTGTCTGCATACCAAAATTATTTAAATTTACGAGTTATTTATAACGAAGAAAATTTAACTATAATTTTGAGTACCCCCTCCTTTACTCCATCGGGGGTCTACCCTTTTACGATACGCCGTAAGCGAAGCGGCTTCGCCTTTTTTCCTAACGATTATCGAAAGTTTATCGTTGAGATAAAGGAGGGGGTAAAGGTTTTGCAGCCCGCCAAACTTTTCGCTTCGCAAAAACTTAGGCGGGACAAAACTCTTTAAATTCTTTTTCTTAATTCTTTAATCAATTTTTCTTGATCAATTGTTTCCTGATTTCCGCTGGACATATCGCGAATAATAATAGTTTTATCGCTCATTTCTTGCTGGCCTAAAATCAAAGTTAATTTAACGCCTATTTTATTGGCCATTTCCAATTGAGCTCGCAAACTGTCTTTGGCTAAATTCTCCGCCACTCTGAATCCTTCCTTGCGCAAATCTTCAAGCAATTTCAAAGATCTTCGCATAGCCAATTCTCCAAGCTGAGCCAAGAAAATTTTTGGCGCTCGTTCTTTGGAAATTCTGATATTTTGATATTTCAATTCTTCAATAATCCTTTCCACGCCAAATGCTACGCCCAAGGCCGGCGTTTCTCGGCCGCTTAATTCCCCGACTAAATTATCATATCTTCCTCCGCCGCCTAAGGCTGACATGGGAGGAACTACGGGAATAACTTCTGCTGGCTTGTCGCCGGGCAGGGATTCTTTATTTTCCCCTTCTTTTTTTTCTTCCGGCTTAGGAGCTTTCTTTATTGGAGCAATTTCAGTTCTGATTGGTAAAATTTCAAATACTGTTCTGGTGTAATAATCCAGCCCTCTGACTAAAAACGGATTTAATTCGTAAGCAACTTCCGCTTCATCAAGGCATTCCAAAACTTTTACAAAATGAGAATGACAATTCTCGCATAAGCTATCAACTATTTGAGGCGCGTCAGTTATCAAATCTTTGCAGTTTTCTTGCTTGCAATCCAAAATCCTCAAAGGGTTGCGGACTAATCTTTTCTGACAATCCTGACAAAGCCTGTTTCTCTTTGATTTAAAATAATTTATTAATTTACTGCGATAAGCCTTGCGGCATTCCGTGCAACCCAAACTGTTAATTTGAATGGAAACCTTAATTCCCAGCTCTTCAAAAAGAGTTTTGCAAAATAAAATAACCTGGGCGTCGCTGACCGGTTTGTCTGATCCTAAAATTTCCAAATTAATTTGGTGAAACTGGCGAAGCCGGCCGGACTGAGGCCTTTCATAACGAAAGAGCGGTCCGAAACAAAATAATTTTATCGGCTGAGACAGATTAAACATTCCGTGTTCAATATAAGCTCTAACCATTGAAGGAGTAAATTCCGGCCTCATTGCCACTTGATTCTGTCCCCGATCAGTGAATTGATACATTTGTTTTTCAACCACTTCCGTAGTCATGCCGGTACTTTTTTCAAATAATGCTCTTTCTTCCAAAACCGGAGTTTCAATTTTTTTAAACCCGTAGTCCTCGGATAAATCTTGAGCCTTCTGAATTACAAGATCCCAATATTTTCCTTCTTCTGGCAAAATATCTTCCATGCCGCGCAAACTTTTCGGCAAATATTTTTTATGCTGGGGAAGCTGCTGAACGGCATTATCTTGATTAACTTGAATATTTTTGATTTTATTTTCTCTCTTAACCTGAATTTTTTTAGGTCGTTTAATCAATTGTTTCTTTTTGTTATTCTTGTTCTTTTTTTTGTTCATTTTTTTTATTTTCTTATTCTTTTTTTTAGCCATATCAAATTTTTTAAAATTTTTAACCCGCCTCCGCCAGCTGGCGGATTTGGCAGTAGATAATTTGAACCTTTTAAATTAAATAGTTAATTATATTATTTAGACAATTAAATTTCAGATTAAAATTTAGGCGGGACAAAACTCTTTAAAAAGTAAAAATTGGAGTTTTTAATAATCCTAAATTTTTAAAAGGCCATCCCCTAAACCAAGCTCTGCCGACAATAGTACTTCTTTTTATTGGTCCGAAAACTCGGGAATCCAAACTTACGTTGCGATGGTCGCCTAAAACATAATATTCATCTGAATTCAATTGAACGTCAACTTCCCCCATCGTAACCAAGCCCGGATTGAGATAACTGTTTTCATTAAACTCAACTCCTTGGGGAAACTGCTGATTATAAACAGAAATTTTATTTTTTGAAATAACAATTCTTTCGCCGGGCAATCCGATTACTCTTTTAATCAAATAATCTTGTGAATTATTGGGCGAATGGAAAACAATCACTTCTCCTCTCTGCGGAGAATGAAAACGGTAGCTCAATTCTTCAACAATCAAATAATCTTTATCATAATAATTCGGTTCCATTGACGGTCCGCTCACGTAAAACGGCTGAAAAACAAAATGATGAATAGGCCAAATAATTATAAAAGCCAAAAGAACGATTTTTACCAAATCTAAAATGAATTCCACCCAATAAGGTTTTGTTTTAAAAAAACTTCCCCTTTTCGGCTCTTCTTCCGGATTTATATTCTCTGGATTTGTCATAGGTGCAAATTTCAGTTAATTTTTGTCTTCCTTATCATTTAAACTTATTTTTCTGACAATTTTAGTAATGTCTTTTTCTATCTTTTCCATTTTTAATCCCAATTTAAAAACCAAATAAAACAGCACTACTACGCTTAAATAAAATAAAACGTCTATTCCTTTTCCGGAAAATCCCAAAGCCGCGACGAATGAATCAACCTGTTTTAGAAAAATAATCAGTAAAGCGGCCAAAATCCAAAAGACCAGCCAAAAAATAAATTCATTGCCGCCTATTTCTTTATTCTTTTTCTGCCAAAAAAGGCGGGAAACAAAGAATAAAATAATAACCAATGCGATTATTTGTTGAATCATATTTTAATTCATTAACTTAGCCAAAAATAAATCTTTAATAATTCTGAATCCGCCCGTTCCCCTGCCATTTCCTCTGAAAAGACCTTGTCCAAAATCATGATAAATAACCGTGATCGGAACTTCTTTGATTATTAATTTATTTTTAGAAACTTTATACAATATCTCGCTGCAATGAGCCATGCCGTCATTTTCAATCGTTATTTTTTCCAAGGCTTTTCTGGAAAGCGCGCGAAAACCATTCTGAGGATCGGTTAAAGAGACATTAATTAAAATTTTATTAACCAAGCCGGCCAAAGGAATAATTATTTTTTCCTTAAACCAAGGAATTTCTGATTTTTTACCCAAAAAACGCGAGCCAAAAACCGCGTCTGCCTCGCCGCTTTGTATAGGCAAAATAATTTCTTTTATTTCGCGGGATAAAAATTGCCCGTCCGCGTCAAAATGCACGACAATATCAGCTTGATTGTTAAGGGCGTATTCATCTCCTGTTTGCAAGGCCGCTCCTTGTCCGCGATTAATTAAATGGCGTAAAACCGTTGCACCTTGTTTTTTTGCCAGTTCAAAAGTCCTATCGCTTGAACCGTCATCAACTATCACCAATTCATTTACTAACGGCCTTACCTCATTAATCACTTTTTCAATATTTTTTTCTTCGTTATAAGCGGGAATGATAACGATAATTTTATTAAAATTTTTCTCCATACTGACTTATTAAAGGTTCCAGTAATATTCTGTTGGCTTTCACATAATCAACTAATTTTTCCAAGCCGTCATTTAATCCGACAACCGGGAGCCAATTTATTTTTTCTTTCGCCAAGCGGATATCCGGCAAGCCGAGCGGAGTCATAAAAAGAAGCGGCGGTTTAAATTCAACCTTGGATTGAGAATGAGTGATTTCTATAATTTTATTGGCCAAATCAACCAATTTATATTCTTCTGATCCGCCCAAATTTATCGGTCCGATTTCATTTGAATCCATCATTGAAACAATGCCTTCAATAACATCGCTTACATAACAAAGCGAAGTTGAAAAATTTCCATCTCCGTAAATAATCAAAGGCTGTTGCGTAAGCGCCTGTAAAACAAAATCAGGAACCATTTGACCGTCAAAAAGCGTTTCACGCGGGCCATAAGTTCTGAAAATTCTGACAATCTTAGTATTTAATCCGTACATTTCCCGATAAGTCATCATGGCTGTTTCGGCAAAACGTTTTCCTTCGTCATAACAGGCTCTTGGGCTGATAAAATTAACAGAACCAAAATCACTTTCTTTAAAAATGGGGTTATCCTGGCGTCTGGAACCGTAAACCACGGCCGAAGAAGTAAAAAGAATTTTCGCTTTATACGATTTTGCCATTTCTAAAACATTAATCGTGCCGATGGAATTAGTGTGCAAGCTTTTCAATCGCAACTGATTAAAATTTTTGGCCGAGGTTGGAGAGGCTAAATGAAAAATTTCCTGAATGCCGTGAATTTTAATTTTAAAATTCGCCAATTCAGGAGATTCTTCAAAATTTATCGGCTGATTAATATCATGCTTGATAAAACGGAAATTCGGATTCTGCAGAAGATGGCTGATATTATTCAAGTTTCCGCCGCCAACAAAATCATCCACGCAAATAACATTATTATTTGTTATCAATTGGTCGCAAAGGTGAGAACCGATAAAACCGGCTCCGCCCGTAACCAAAATATTTTTTCTTTCGCCCGGATAAAATTTTTGGTCTTTATTTGTTGGCATAGTTTCAATTTAAAATTTTAAATTTCCAGCCCGAGGCTGGTCCGCCTTTGGCGGAAAAATTAAAAATTAGGTTATCTACTTATTCGCTTATCAATTTATTTTTAGTATCGTTTTCTGTTGTTAAATGGACGACCTCCTGATCTTGGTCGATCATCATTGCCGCGATCTCTGTCAGCGGGACGAGGTTGATCGCCGCCTTCAAGCAAAGCTCTCATTGAAAGATTAATTCTGCCTTGTCTGTCAATTTCCATTACTTTAACCGGCACAATATCGCCGACTTTAACCAAATCATCAGGATGTTCAACGCGATAGTTGGCCATTTCTGAAACATGGATCAGTCCTTCCTGACCGCGCACAACTTCGGCAAAAGCGCCAAAATCCATAATTCTGGTAATTTTACCTTGAAAAATTTCACCAGCTTTAACTTCGTGAGTGATATTTTTAATCCATTCAACCGCTTTATTTTTTGATTCTTCATTTAATGAAGTAACCATTACTGTGCCGTCTTGTTCAATATCAATCGTTGATCCGGTTTGAGCGACGATTTCATTAATCATTTTTCCGCCCGGTCCGACAACGTCTCTGATTTTATCCGGATTAATTTTAATCATAGTCACTCTTGGCGCGTAAGGTGAGAAATTTTCTCTGGGCTTCGGCATAACTTGAGTCATTTTTTCCAAAATTTTAACCCGAGCATTGGCTGAAGCTTGGAAAGTTTCTTTAATCACGTCAAAAGTCAAACCTTTTGTTTTTGTATCCATTTGAATTGCAGTAATTCCTGTCGGCGTGCCGATAATTTTAAAATCCATTCCGCCCGGTCCGTCTTCCAAATCTTGAATATCGGTTATAACTTTATATTTTTTAAATCCATTATCCCCTTCTTCGGAAGCCAAACCAACGGCTATACCGGATACTAATTTTTTAATCGGAATACCGGCGTCCATTGATGACAAAACCGAAGCGCAAGTCGCGGCCATTGAAGTGGAACCGTTTGAAGAAAGAACTTCTGAAACCAATCTGAGAGTATAAGGAAAATTTTCCTTATCAGGCAAAATCGGTAAAATTCCTTTTTCCGCCAAAGCGCCATGACCAACTTCTCTTCGTCCGGTTTGTCTTAAAGGTCCGGCTTCTCCGGAACAAAACGGCGGGAAATTATAATGATGCATATATCGTTTACGGCTGCTATCTTCCATGGTATCCAAATATTGTTCCATGCCCGGACCGCCCAAAGTAACGACTGAAAGCACTTGAGTTTCTCCTCTGGAAAATATGGCTGAACCGTGAACTCTTGGCAAAACTCCGACTTGGCAGGAAATCTCTCTGATTTCATCAAGTTTGCGGCCGTCAATTCTTTGATCGCGATCCAAAATGGCTTGGCTGATTTCTTGATAAATTAATTTCATGGCATATTCAAAGCCCTTGCCTCTTCTGTCTTTGCCGATATTTTTTTCAATTAAAACTTCTTCCAATCGGGCAATCATTTTTTTCTTGGCGCCCAATCTGTCTTCTTTGGTTTTTAACGGATGATCAAAGAAATATTTTGGCATTTCCGCTTTAACGAATTCTTCGGTAATTTTTTTAACTTCTTCTTTGGCAACAATATCTTCCGGACTTAAAGGAGACACTAAAACTGTTTTTGGCTTGCCTGCTTTTTCTCTGATTTCTTCAATAAATTGATTGATTTTTTCAAATTCTTCCGCGCCCAATTCCATTGCCTTATACATTACGTCAGCTTCTATTTCTTGAGCTCCGGCTTCAATCATTAAAACTCTTTTATTCATTCCGCAAATCATCAAATCAAGATTACTGGTAGCTCTTAAAGTTTGAGTCGGGTTAACAACAAGTTGTCCGTCAACCTGACCGATTCTTACGCCTGCTATCGGTCCGTTCCAAGGAATATTGGACATATGCAAAGCGATAGAAGCGCCGAGAAGCGCCGGTATATCAGGATCATTTTCGTGATCAATGGAAAGCACGGTTAAAATAACTTGAACCGAGCGTCGCATGTCTTGATCAAAAAGAGGACGAATGGAACGGTCAATTAAGCGTCCTATTAAAATAGCCTCGTCTGGCGGACGAGTCTCTCTTTTTATAAAACGAGAACCTTTAATTTTTCCGGCTGCGTAGAAACGTTCCTCATATTCAACCATTAAAGGAAAATAATCCATTCCCTCTTGGTCTTTATCGCCCATAACGGCGGTGGCTAAAACGGTTGTTTCACCGTATTGAACCGTGCAAGAGCCATTTGCTTGACCGGCCACTTCGCCGGTTTTTACAATTAATTTTTTGCCTGCTACATCTATTGTGAATTCCATAGTCATTTTTTTTAACAATTTATATTTATTTTATTTGATAATTAATCATTTCTTACCTTTAGCAAATTTCGCCTGAACGATATCGCGGAAAAGCCTTAGAAAATTAAGGAGTTTTATTGAAAAATTCATCTGTTTGACGACCTATTCGGGAGGAGTTATGAATTTTTCATAATAAAACGAGTATAATTTTCAAGGATTTGGAGCGTTGAGTGAAGGAGAAATTTGCGGCACTCGTTATTTGTTGTTGTTATATCTTTTAATCAAGAATTTTTTGATGTTCTTACTTAAATCCGTAAACTCGTCTACCATCTCGCTTAATTTTGATGAAGTGGTTTGTCCAAAAGCCAATAGTTCCACTCTGCAGCCCTTATTTTCTCTTAAATACGAAACTAACGGCATAAAATCTCCATCGCCTGTCACCAAGATAATTACGTCCACTTTGTCGGCTAATTTAATCGCGTCAACTGCCATTCCCACGTCCCAATCTGCTTTTTTCATTCCGCCGGAAAAAATTTGCAGATCTTTTATTTTCAATTCAAACCCTTGTTTTGAAAGCGCCTCAAAAAAAGTTTGTTCTTCGCGGCTGTCAGATTTGATAACATAAGCGATGGCCCGAATTAATTGGCGGCCACCGACGATTTCTTCCAAAACTTTAGCAAAGTTAACATTGGCGTGATACAAATTTTTTGCAGAATGATACATATTCTGCACGTCAATAAAAACTCCTATCCGCTGATCTTTATGTTTGATCATAATAAAATTTATTATTTTCTTCTAATTTTTTTGATAATCTTCTCGTAACTTTTTGGGTCGTTAGCTTGAAGATATTTTAAAAATTTGCGTCTTTGGCTGACTTTTTTTATCAAACCGCGTCTGGATGAAAAATCATGAATATGAGCCTTCAAGTGTTCGGTCAAACTTTCAATCTCTTTGGTTAAGAGACCGATTTGGACCTCAGACGAACCGGTGTCAGTTTCGTTAATTTGATTGTCTTGGATAATTTGTTTTTTGTCTTCTTTTTTAAGCATAATTTAAGTTTAATTATAATATTATTATATTAGCATATTACGTTATCTTTGGCAACCCGAAATGATCATTTATTCTGCTTCTTTTAAAACTTCTAAAATATAAAAACCTCTTTTTTCTCCTGGGGCGGAATCAACCTTGATTTTGACTTTATATTTTTTACCCGGATCAAATTTAAAATCTTTGGGAAAAATAGCCAATTTCCCCAGTTCCCATGTAATAGTTTTAATTTTATTTTCTTTATCGCGTGAAGTTCGCGGAGTGACTACGAATTCTTTGAAACGCAAATCAATTGCTTCTGTCATTTCTTTTAAAGATCCTTGTTTTGGAATTTCGCCGCCTAATTTTTCAATCAGTTCTTGAAGTGAAATAGTTAAGGGTTTTTTTTCATCTTGCTTTTTAATCCACATATTCTCGCGAACATTTTTTCCCTGTGAAAAATCAATCTTTGACAAATCTGCCTGATTAATTGAGATAAAAAAACTTTCAAATCGCGGAGAATATAAAATATAACCGTCATAACCGGCAGCCCTGACAGCCTGATAACCGGCAGCTACTTTCTTATCTATATCAATCACTACCTCGCCGAATTTCGTCTTAATAACAAATCCATTTTCTTTTAATTTCTCAATGGTTTCCAGAGAACTTTTAATTGTTCCTTTTTGTTCCTTACTTTTTTGGACAAGACCATATTTTTCTAAATCTTCATCAGAAAGAATTTCTTCAGGTGAACGGCCTTGCTGAAAATAATCATATAAATTATCAAAACTAAAGAATCTCTGGAGTCCCAAAACCGTGCGGTCGCTTACGGCAAAAAGTTCTTTAGCATTAGGATATTGAGCGCGGTCTATACGTGAAACAAATTGCGTCAGCTTATCTAAAACAGGATTTTTTTCTAATATACCTTGCGCGACTAGAGCTAAATAGACCACTCTGCACGTTGGCATTGTTTTCTCGTCTGATTCTGGGCCGTGATGATCAAACCAAGCTGTTTCATCCTCTTCTGAAACCACCAATCCTGTTTTCTTGCCAGTATCTAAATTAATTGCTCCGGGAACAAATTCGCCAGGCGGCACATAAGCCACGTCATCAATATTACAACCGGCCATTTTTAAAAGTCCCAAACTAGTTTTCCCGTCCAAATCAGTAAAGGGTAATAATTTTATTCTTTTTTCTTTTTGATCAAAACGCAAAATCCCATGAACAGCAAACCCGCGCCAAAGTTCAGTTGTTTTTTTTCTTAATTTCTCTTCGCTTTCTTCTTGCGTTTCGCCTCCAATCTCTTCGTAAGATTTTATCCGATTTAAAGTAATTTCCGTTGCTTTTTTAGCAAACTGGTCTAAAATAGCCTGATTTTTTTCGCGCTGAGATTTATGATTCTCAAATACTTGTTCTTGATTACGTTCTTGATTCATAAATAAAAACTAGATTTAATCCTAAACTATTAATTATATTATATTATATTAAAAAAATGGTTTTATGTCAATTACCCATCCTAAAAATGGCGTCTGCATATGTGTTAAATTTCACTAATTGATTAATAGAAAAACTCTAAAATAAAACCGCATCTTGTTTTTAAATAAATAAACAAGATGCGTAATTTTTATTTTTTTATCACCATTATCTCCTTTTGCTTTAGCAAAAGGTTTAAAACAATTTCAAATATCTTATTGGCCTTTTCTTTTTCTGTATAACCAATTTCTATGCTCTTCTGAAGCCGCTGCCGTTTTGTCTCGCCTTTCTCCATGTCTACTATCAGAATATAATCCTTTTTCATATCCGTTATTGGATTGGGTTTCTGATCATTAGGAATAGTAGTTGTGTTTATTTTATTTTTTTCCAGTTCTCTTTCAAGCCCATGTAAAATCTTATTGTAAACTCTTTCTTTAGTATGGCTTACTTTAATGTACCCGAAACCTTCAATTCCTATTTTACCATTTACCAAAAAGGCTTTGCCTGTATGGCTTATAATAATCACAGCTCTATAAATTTTTCTTCTTGCCATTCTTCCTCCTTTTTATTTACCCAATTTGACCAAAATTTCTTTCTTGAAATTTTATCACAAATTTGAGTATTAATTGTTTCTAGTTTATTATATTTTTGAGAATTTGTCAAGCCCAAACTTGACTAATATTTTTTTATCAATATTATTAGAAACATGACAAAATTAAAAACATGGCTGAATTTGTGGCTACCGGTTATTATTTGGGCCGGATTGATTTTTTATTTATCCTCTATTCCCGATTTAAGAACTTCTCTAAGCCAATTTTGGGATACTGTTTTAAGAAAAATCGCCCACATGGCAGAATTTTGTATTTTATTTTTACTGTTGTTTCGAGCGCTTGATGGTTCATCTAAAAAACTCCGCCCGAGGCGGACCAGCCTTGGGCTGGAAAAAATGTTTTGGGCGCTTTTATTTTCCATTCTTTACGCTTTTTCTGACGAGTGGCATCAAAAATTTATTTTCGGCCGAGTCAGTTCTTTAATTGATATTGGTATTGATTCTTTTGGAGCGATTATCGGATATATTATTAAATCTTCAAGCGCCGTAAAATCTTGACACAAATAATTTATTCTGTATAATATGACGATATGGCTGAAAATCTCAAAAATTTAATCACTGAGTTTCTGGAACATTTGGAAATTGAAAAAGGTTCTTCCGATTTGACTGTCAGAAATTACAAATTTTATTTGGAGCGATTTTCAAAACAAACCGGCGCCAATTCGCCTCAAGAAATAACTTCGGATGTTGTCCGCCAATACCGCCTCTTTCTTTCCCGCTTGAAAAATTCCCGTTCTGAAAGCGGCCTTTCCACGTCCACTCAAAATTATCATTTAATCGCTTTAAGAAATTTTCTAAAATATCTGGCCAAGAGAGACATTAAAGCTTATGCTCCGGAAAAAATTGAACTGGCAAAAACCGGCGAAAGACAAGTTTCTTTTTTAGAGGGCGATGATTTGGAAAAACTGCTTGAAGCGCCGTTTCAAATAGAACAACCGGATATTATAAAATTGCGCGATAAAGCCATCTTAGAGCTGCTGTTTTCCACCGGCTTGCGCGTTTCGGAATTGACTAATTTAAAAATTGATGATATTAATTTAAAAAAAGATGATTTCAGCGTTTGCGGAAAGGGTAAAAAATGGAGATTGGTTTTTTTATCAAATCAGGCGAAATATTGCTTGAAAAAATATTTGGAAACGCGGACTGACATGGAACCGAATGTTTTTGTCAGGCACGACAAAGCGGGAGCCGATAGCGCGAAAAAAGAAAAAGGACAAAAAAATAAACCGGGCCTCACTCCCCGTTCCATTCAAAGGCTGGTTAAAAAATACGCCAAAGTAGCCGGCATTACCAAGAAAATCACCACCCATACTTTGCGCCACAGTTTTGCCACTGATTTATTGGCCGGCGGCGCGGACTTGAGATCGGTTCAAGAATTATTGGGACATAAAAATATTA
>Ga0265297_10003657_pt1 | contig 27208 bp, 36 predicted proteins | sample Munlanlwell13791_FD_192502 | JGI IMG/M metagenome (GOLD analysis project Ga0265297, IMG submission 192502) | Leachate microbial communities from a municipal landfill in Southern Ontario, Canada - Leachate well 137-91 | ecosystem: Engineered > Solid waste > Landfill > Unclassified | place...
GCTGCGGGCCTGTCGCCCCCCCCCCCCCCCTGTTGCCGGACCGCATGGCGGGGCATAGCCGCCCCTATGTCCCGCTGCGACAACATCTTGCAACAAAGTGTGGTCACGGTACAGAAAGTGCTTGACAGACAGACATCACCGCCATACATTACACCTACAATCCACACCACATTCACACATCACGGGAGGCCCCTATGAAGGTTGTCGGCCTGTATATTGAGAACTTCCTCAATGTCAAGGTAATCCACATCGTCCCCACATCCAGCATCATCCGTATCGAAGGCAAGAACGGCACCGGCAAATCCAACGTCATCGATTCGATATGGTTCGGGCTGGGTGGCGCGCAGGCATCCCCGGTGCGCCCGCTGCGCAAAGGAGCTCAGTCTGGCAAAGTCGTGATAGACCTTGGCGAGCTTACCGTGGAGCGCAAGATCACAACATCCGGCACCTACCTCGAAGTGCGCGCTGCATCCGGCGCGAAAATCCAGCGTCCCCAGGAAGTCCTCAACAAACTGTTCAGCCTGGTCAGCTACGACCCAGAAACCTTCATCAATGCCGATGATCGGGAACGGCGAGAAGTGCTGCTGCAGGCAACGGGCAAGTCCGCCGTAGTCGCGGACATCGACGGCCAGCGCAAAGGCCTCTACGACAAGCGTACGCTGGTGAACAGGGACGTGGCGGCAGCACACGGCTACCTCGCATCCCTTGGCAACATCACCCGCGTCGAGCCTGTGGACGTGTCCGACCTCACCAACGCCTACAACCACGCCACAGAAACGTTATCCAATATCGCGGCTGTGGAGTCGAGGCTCAGTGCATCCACGTCCAACCTTACTACCATGAAGGCGCGACGGGATATACTGACGACCGAACTCCGCTTACTGCAGGACGACATTGACCATGAAGCCGCTGCCAACGACCAGCTGCGGAACACACTCGCCGCAACGGTCAAGCCCGACCTGTCGGCACTCGCGGACCGCATCAGGGATGCCGAGTCCACCAACGCAGCAGCCCGGCACTGGAAAGACGCAGAAGCGGCGCGTGCCAAGCTCTCCGCCCTCGAAGCCGAATCCTCCAACCTCACCGCTGCTATATCCATCCTTGATGAGCAGAAGCAGGCAATCCTGCAGGAAGTGGCGACGTCTGTGGGCGCCATATCTATCACTGATGCCGGCGGTATTGAGGTGGGCGGTACGCCGTTTGCCGACCTCTGCACCAGCGAACAGTTGCGTGTGGCCATGGAGGTAGGCGCCTCCCTCAACCCCAAACTTCGTGTCCTGCGCATTGCCAACGGCAACGTGTTCGACGCCGAGGGCATGGCAGCCTTGGAGTCCTTTGCCGAAAGCCGCGATATGCAGGTGTGGATCGAGCGGGTAGCAGATGAGGCCAGTGGCATGGGGGTGTATATCAGGGACGGGGAAGTGGAAGGGGACAGCCAATGAGACCTACCCACATACGCATACGTGACGGGAAGTCTGTGTTTATATTCGCCACGGCAGGACTGTGTGTATACCAAGAATCACCAGACACCCCAGTACGGCTGTTTTATTCCAGTCAGCCCGACGAGGCTTCATGGTCATTTCGTGGCATCAGTGCCGCCTACATAATGGCCGCGCTTGATGAACAGACCGGATACATACCTACTCTGATATGCCTTGCTGCGGAGGAGGAGGAGGAGGGCGGCAATGCTTGAACTCGACCACATCTACAACATGGACTGCCGCGTAGGACTTGCCACTATGCCTGCCGAATCCGTAGACTGTATCGTGACCAGCCCTCCGTATTGGGGATTGCGGGATTATGGACTTGAGCCGCTGGTGTGGGATGGCAAGGAGGGCTGTGAGCATGTGTGGGGAGACAATATCCTTTCCGCACCAACAATACAATATACAGGGAAACACACAAAGCGATTAAACAAGGGCTGGGCGGATAGTAATAAGAATCGTGAAATAAAGAGTACATCGCAAGGCGCTTTCTGTTCCCTCTGCGGCGCATGGCGCGGGTCGCTGGGGCTTGAACCGACATTCCAGTTATACCTTAACCATCTCATGCAGGTCATGGCAGAATGCAAGCGGGTGCTGAAACGGACGGGCACGATGTGGGTGAACTTGGGGGATTCGTACAGCAATGAAGGGAAGTGGGGCGGGAAAAGCGGGAATAAGAATAGTACATCGAATGCCGCTAATATGCCGCGTTATAAAAAAGACTACGGTGTACAACAGAAATCCCTCTGCCAAATCCCCGAACGTTTCTCCATCGCCATGACCGACGAGCTTGGGCTTATCAAGCGCAACACCATCATCTGGTACAAGCGGAACTGCCTAAATGGGGGCACTCGACTATATGCCAAAACACAGAAAGGCACGATGCCTTCCTCACTGAAAGACTTGGTGCGGCTTGCCCCCGATACCGTTCAGTTGTGGGATGGCGAAAAGTGGAATCAGGTTGTTGAGTGGGTGGAAAACACCGCACCGACAGACATACGCCTGATAACGATACGTAGTGGGGAAACCATAACCTGCACGGCGGATCATAGATTTCCCACAGCAAGGGGTGTACTTGCCGCAAAAGACCTTGTTGTGGGGGATGTTATACAATCCGCACAGTTGCCAGACAACAACAACGCCGAACCAGAACGTTTACCCGCAGATGTAGGGTGGTTTGTTGGGCTATACTTGGCAGAAGGCTCCATGAGCGGCAAGTGCATTCAGATTGCAGGACACGCGAACGAACGGGACAGATATGATAAGTTAAGTGAGTTGGCGCACTATTACCATGGCACATGCACGTTCCACCACAACACAGGTGATTCGGCAACGATAAACCTTTACAGCGATGTTCTGCGTGGTGTTCTGGATGAATACCTTACGGGCAGAACTTCCCATGACAAACATCTATCATCAAAAGCATGGTCGCGGTCGAATGAGTTTTTGTTCTCGCTATTACAGGGCTATCTGGATGGGGATGGACATTGGGATGAAACCAACAGACGGTGGAGATTGGCATTTACAAGGAATACGCAACTGGCGCGTGACCTACGTTGTATAGTGGCGCGGCTTGGGTATAAGATACGGATAGTAAACGGTGTTGCTACCTGCAATGGCAAAACCTTTCCCGTATATCGGGGGGAGTTAAGAATGCAACACAATGCACATCACAATACCAAGAGTCCCTATGAGATTGTGGCACTCGGAAAGGGTAAAAACTGCGGAAGGTTTTGGGACGTGGTTCTTGCAGATGAGCCACACCTGTTCTCCACGATTGGAGGAATGCTCATTCACAACTGTATGCCGTCCAGCGCCAAAGACCGCTTCACGGTGGACTTCGAGCCGGTGTATTTCTTCGTCAAGCAGGGGAAGTATTGGTTTGAACAGCAGAAGGAACCTATTGCAAATTCCACAGAGCGGCGCGTTGCGCTCGCTAATAGTCGCAAGGATGAAGCTGACATTCAAAGCACCAGTGTCCGAGCGTACAAAAGATGCGATACAGCCGCCGTTTCTGTGGATAAATACAAAGATGGAAGGGATCATCTTGTGTGTGCTCCATCCTCTGATGGTCGCAACCGCCGCTGTGTTTGGGACATCCCGACACGCCCGTTCCCGGAATCGCACTTCGCCGTGTTCCCGCCTGACCTCGTCGAGCCGATGATTCTCTCCGGCTGTCCCCCTGACGGTATCGTTCTCGACCCGTTTATCGGTTCCGGCACAGTCGCCGCCGTCTCGCAGAAATGCATCCGCCATTACATCGGCTTCGAGCTGCAACCTGACTATATCCCGATGACGGAAAAACGCACACAGTTTCACCGCGAACAAACGAGGCTGGCACTCTAATGGCAACACGGAGAAGCAGCAGGAGCGGTTCCGGGCAGGGCTGGGCAAGGCTACCAACGACCGGGAGTGCGAGATGCTGCGCGATGGGCGCATCGACGGTGTCGAGGGCGACCTCCTGTCCCAGACGGTCGTGACGATGAAGACCAGGCTCGACGATCTCCTCGCCGAGATCGCGGAAGCGAGCAGGCGATGATGACAGACGGCGGTATTAGGATACGGTTTACCAATAAGGGGGATGTCGTGAATTCCAACCGTGACAGGGTGGTGTATATCGCCGGGCCGTACCGCGACGCGACCGGTTCCGGCATCGACGACAACATCCACCGTGCGCGAGAGATCGCCAAAAAATACTGGCGGCTCGGCTATACGGTGATCTGCCCGCACCTCAACAGCGCTCACATGGACGGCCTCATTCCCGACGAGGAGTTTCTCGCGGCGGGGCTGGAACTGTTGAAGCGCAGCGACATCGTGGTGCTGGTCCCGGGCTGGGAGGAATCGAAAGGAACGCAGGAGGAGCGGGCGGTTGCGCTCCATTTTGGCAAGGTGATCATAGTCGAGGGGTGAATCGGTTGAGGCCGGGGGTACAGTGCTTGTCTACTACAACGAAATCGACCCGTTCTGCATCGGCTGGCTCCGTGAACTCATGGAAGCCGGAGTCATACCGGACGGAACGATCGACGACAGGAGCATCGAGGATGTCAAACCGAGCGAACTCGCAGGATACGACCAGTGCCACTTCTTCTGTGGGGTTGGAGTGTGGGCTTACGCGCTCAAACAAGCCGGATGGGGTGACAGACCAGTGTGGACAGGAAGCTGCCCCTGCCAACCTTTCAGCACGGCAGGCAAAAGAGCGGGGGTTGCTGACGAGCGGCACCTATGGCCGAGTTTCTTCCATCTTATTTGTCATGTCCGACCTGTCAGCGTCTTTGGCGAACAGGTTGCAAGCAACGACGGACTCGCTTGGCTCGATACTGTACAAACTGACATGGAGGGAGAGGGTTACACCTTCGGGGCGGTTGATACCTGCGCTGCAGGCTACGGTGCGCCGCACAAACGGCAACGGCTATACTGGGTGGGTAAGTCCAACGGCGCAGGACGGGAGCAGGGGAGGGCTGCCGTCAAGACCGCACGACACGGGCGTACCGTTGAGTCAGCAGGCGGCGCTGGCTCCGTGGCCTTCCCCTCTTGCGAACAAGAACAGCCCACAACAGCGGGGGGACTTCACCCCGAATCTGGCAAAAGTGGCATCCTGGGCGACGCCGAAAAGACAGAATGCGAACCAGCCGGCAATTCACGGACAGGGCGGAATGGATTTGCAAACCCAATGCCTGTTAACGGCTTCTGGCGCAACGCCGAATGGCTCCCCTGCACGGACGGCCTCGCGCGGCCAGTTGAACCCGGCTCATTCCCGCTGGCTCATGGGGCTGCCGCCCGTGTGGGACGACTGCGCGGCTATGGTAACGCAATCGTCGCGCCGCAAGCGATAGAGTTTATCAGGGCATTCATGGATATATCACAGGGGGGTGAATCATGCCGGACATCGGAACGACGCTGAAGCGGTGGCGCATCGCGCGCGGCCTCACACAGAAACAGGTTGGAAAGGCTGTGGGGGTGAGCCAGTTTACCATCGCGAGCTACGAGCTCGGGGTAAACCGTCCGCCGCGAGAAAAACTGGAGCGGATCGCTGCCCTTTACAGTCTTACGGTTGAGGCGTTGACAACGGAACCGCTGCTGCTCACGCCCGAACTGGAAGCCGCGCTCGGCAAGTACAAGCGGGCGAAGAAGCCCGAGCCGGAAACGGTGAAGCTGCGGAAACCGGAGCATGTGACGATCCCGACTGTTCCCGAGCCGGAAACGGACACGGACGGCCTCTACGAATCGGCGGCGATGCGGATCAAGGCCGCTGTCTGTAAGGGCTGCCAGGCGCGCGGTCGCGGCTGCGACACCTGCCGCCTGGAACGGTATGTCCGCCTCTGCATCGATGTGGTCAATGGGGTGGTGAACATGGGCGACGGCCTCCACCGTGCCGGGACGCTAATCGAGGACTGTATCGCCGACGCGAACGCGCGGCACGACAGGGAAACAGGGTTTATGCAGCGCGGTCACGTGGGACCTTCGACCCTGATGGAGTCATATAAAAACATCTGCACCCAAAAACGGCTTACAGATGACGACATGCGCCACGAAAGGTAGTGCGGAGGTGGGGGGGGGGCGGTAATGGGTAAAATATCCGGTATCGACTATGTGGACGCTTCCTGGGGTCCGTGGCGCGGCTGCACGAAAGTCTCCGAGGGCTGCGCTCACTGTTATGCCGAACGTCAGATGAAGTGGCATGGCATGGATTTCAACACGGTCAAGCTGGCGGCGGACGCGACATTCGATGCGCCGCTGCACTGGAAGGAACCGAAGAGGATCATGGTGTGTCCGTGGGGCGACTTCTTTCACCCGGACGCTGATGGGTGGCGGTTTGAAGCCCTCTTAATTATGAAAATGTGTCAAGATGGTACACTCGGTACGGCAACGGGCAAGTACGCAAAACACACCTTTGTCGTCGTGACAAAACGCCCGGAACGGATGGTAGATTGCCTGTATGGAAGTGGTGCGAAATTGGGATACTTTGCGCATGGCGACTCGTTGAATAACACTTGGCTCCTCGTCACAGTCGAAAACCAGCGCCGCGCCGACGAGCGCATACCACAACTGCTCCGGCTCCGCGATTACGGCAACTGGCCGGTACTCGGTGTCTCCATCGAGCCGATGCTGGGGGAAGTTGACATAACGCCGTGGCTGGCACAGCTCAACTGGGTGATTGTTGGCGGCGAATCCGGGACAGGTGCGCGTCCGATGCATACCGATTGGGTGCGCAAGGTCAGGGATGATTGCCAGGCGGCGCATGTGCCATTCTATTTCAAGCAGTATCACGGAACTCGACCGGAGACGAAAGGTCACCTCCTCGACGGGCGCGAATGGAGGGAGGAGCCATGCCAACGCAACTGATGCCAATGATAGCATGCGGGAAGGACTCAAAATAATCGACTACCTGTTCGACATTATCGACGATTACGAGCGCGGACTGCGCGATGAGGCAATTTGTAAGATCAAGAACCCGGGAAAGTACATGAAGGAGATGCCATGACCGAACTGAAACTGAAACGCTGCCCGTTCTGCGGCGGCGAGGCGGTAGTTGATTCCGTGCCGGACATCAACTTTGAAAGTGGAAAGAATTACTTCATCCGCTGTCGATGCTGTGCCGCAGAGGGTGGCTGGGGAAAATGTCAAGCGGTAGCAGAACACAAGTGGAATATGAGGGTAGGGGAGGCGAAACCATGAAAGCACTCACCATACAACAGCCCGATTACCAGAACAGAAAGGCGGGGCAGTGAAATGGGCGACGAGAACGAAAAGAAACTGACATGGCGCGAGAAAACCACAATCGATATTCTGTTGTTTATCGCAGGAATTTTAACGCCGGAATACGCCACGGAAATAAATAAATTGTCCGCTCATATAAGCGTGAACGGTTGACGTAACAGTGCGCCCGTGGCGGAATCAGGCGCTACCGTGAACGGTTGAAATACGCAGGCTGGCTCTCCTGCCAAGGATACCTACACTGCGGACGCGTGGTGAACGTACTAAAACGGAGCCTTGATAGAAGTCCTATTGCAGGTGAATCCTGCCGGGCGCACAAGATAAACAAAAGAGGAATGCAATGAAAAAAGAATACGCAGTATACGCAGGCAATACAGTAAGAATCATATGCATCGCAGAAGGCTATGCAATGGTGAGGAGAAAAGGGGCAATGCCCTTTGTTGTCAAGGTAAAGGATTTGGCGCGGGCAATCCCCCGAAATGAAGTTGACCCTTATTGACCTGCCGGGCGCACAATGAAAGGGAAACCATGACGAGACTTGCCCGATGGAAAGAAAAGTACAACAAACGCCTGAAAGAAATCCGGGCGGAAATCGCATCATGGCCTGCGTGGAAAAGAGAAGCGGCGTTCGGAGTCAAGAAAGGGAAACCATGAACTATGTCGTAGCGGGAAATGAAAAGCAATACGACGACTTCGTTAGAAGTAAATGTCGTAGCGCAGACGAAGCCAAAACGTACAAGCACATATCCGTAACGCCACCGACGAGCAGGCGCGGTTCCTGCTCACAGCGAAAGAGGCAAAGGTGAGGAGGGTACGATGAGTATTAAGGATGGAATATGTCCACAATGTGGCGAGATATTGGTTTATCCGAGAAATGGTAGCCCATACTGTGAGGATTGCGGGTGGCCTGATGAAGATTTTGATGAAATGAAACAGCCACATGAATGTCAAGATGTTGGGTTTTAGGAAGGCACAAGGAGGGTACGGTAATGGCAAAGTATGAGATTCGGGTAAACAAGAAAGGTTTGAAGGGTCGAGATTTATGCGGCTTCATCCGCTGCTGTAATTGTCCACCGCTTGTTGGCAAAAAGCGCGGGATTGGTTGTCAAGATCGGCTCGACAGGCTGTTACGTCGCGGCAAGGTCACGCTGGTTATCGAGGAGCGGGAGGAATAATGGCACATGCAGAGAAATGTCCCGTTTGTGGCGGGACTGGGAAAATACCGTGCGCTGAAAAGTGCGGCAGCACGGCGTCGCAAGATCTCGTAACGTGTCACGGTTGCGGTGGTACGGGTTGGGTGACGGTTACGGATGCTACCGACTGGCAGATTCCCAACATGGTGATGCAAAATGTCGAGGCTGGTCTCTATGTGGTGCGAATCACAGGCGACACGAAGCCGATACGTGAGCCGGAGGAATAAGCCGCATGTCGGCACAGTTGAGGTTATCACAGGAGGGAAATCATGACATGGTCACTCGTAGTACTGCTGATCCTTTTGCTCCAATATCGCGAATCGGAGTTCTGGAGGCGTATGCACAACGAGGCGTGGAAGCTCACCCATGATTGGCAGTCGCTTGCGCTCGATGCACTCGACAGAGCTACCGAGTTCAGGCTGGCGTTGGAGTCACTGGCGGAAAAGTCCGGCGTTAAAATAAGATATGAAAATAATGCCTCGGTGACGATTCGAATGAAAGATTTGGAGCGGGTGAGAGAAATCATCAGGAACGCCATTCCCGATGTGAAATTCAGCGATGAGGGTGAGTCATGCAAACGGAAATGATGCTACGGTTGTTACGGAATGACCCGACGCGCAAGAGCGGGTACAGGGTTGTCGGCTACATGGCTATTACCGCATTTGGCTGCTATGATGGCGACTATGCTGAAGGATGCTGCCACAAGATAGATGGTGATGGGGATATTCTATATGACGCTTTCGACCTCGGCATCAAAGTTGGGAAAAAATGGTGGTTCGAGGGGGATATATTTCTCGACCCGCTTCACGGTAAACGTCACCAAATCATATATGATGCCGAGAAAGCCTGTTGGATGGAAATTTGCGAAGATTACTCCGAGCCACTTGAACTGTTTACATGGCTACTTGAACGTGCTGTCAGAATGGAGCGCATCGGCAACATCCACGAGGCAAGAACAATGGAGGGAGAGTGAGGACATGGTGACAGAAGTAATTAATATCACACAATGTAGTGAATGCCGGCATGTAGACCACACAGGGGCATTCACCAAAGGCGGAGCTAAACCATGTTGTAGTCACCCCGTCACAGTAGCCAGCAGGGGAGATGATTGTTTCAACCGTGTTATACCCTATCGGCGTATTTTTGAGGGGGATGTGTCATATTGCGTACCAAAATGCATACCAAGCTGGTGTCCGTTGAAAGAAGCAGTATCGGATCAGGCACATCATGGTGCGTGAAGGCGCGCCCTACCTATGTGGCTCTCCCCGAAAACACCAAACACAGGACAGCGGACAGCGTTCACTGCCCGCTGTGCACTGACAAAAGGAGGCACAATGACCACTACAATCTGTTACCGGATCACGCTCACAGAACAGTTGCTGGGGACGGTGCCAAAGAACCCCAACATCTATTCGGAGTATGTGGAAAGCAAGAAGCCGGTGGCAGCGCCCGCACCTGACGTTGCTGCATCCGACGAAATCGACACCGTGCCGATCAGCGACGAGAAGGGGTGTACGGGATTCCACACCACCGACACCGGCCTGTTCCTGTTCAACTACCAAGTAAAAGGATTCCTCAAACACGCAGGCAACGTACTCAAGGACCAACTCGGGATCAAGGCGTTGAAGTCCAAGATAGACGACTATGTGTTCGTGTCCCCCCGGCGCCTGTACATCACAGACACGGAAGGCCACTCCATCACGCAACCCGACGGGGCACTGGAACGCCCCCTGCGCGTCATGACGCCCCAAGGCATGCGGGTGTGCCTCACCAAGTCTGACTACGTGGAGGCGGGGCGCGCAGTGGACTTCACGGTGCTGCTGCTGCCCCACAAGGAAATCACGGAAGTGGTCCTTGACCATATCATGGAACACGGCCGGTTGATGGGGCTCGGGCAGTGGCGCAACGGCGGGTATGGGCAGTTCACAGTGGCCAAGAAAGTGCCGTGACGGCTGTGCATACCAAAGTATAGTACAGCCTTGGCATTGTGAATCGTAGTTCGGCATAGCAACGGCGGAGCAATGTTCAGCGGAGTATGGCGAAGGCATTGTAATGGCAAGCAAAGTTAAGTGAGGCACAGGCACGGCACGCCAACGGCATTGCTTTGTATGGCGCGGCATAGTACCGCATGGGCGTGGTTTTGCATAGTAAGGTTACGCGACGACGCACCACAGCATGGCATAGGCAATGCAGGGCAGTGAACTGACAACACGCACACACACACACACACACAGGAGAGTAGCATGCAAATATACTACGCAGGCACATACGGACGTGAGCGACGCATAATCACGGACAGAATACCCGACATACTGCTTGATCCCAACACCCCCAACTTCTACGTTGCGGGGGGCGCCGTCATGGCGGCATTTTCTGGGGTGCCGAGTGCCGACCTCGACCTGTTCACCGAGTTTGCCGTCACAACCGAAGCACTTATCGAACACATACGTGCGTCCGGATGCACGCCCGCACTTGTCACGCCCGCCGCCACCACGTTCCGCATCGACGGGTGTCTCGTGCAGTGTATCCAGAAGGTTCATGGTGAGCCGCACGACGTATTGGAGCTATTTGACTTCACCATAATATCCGCCGCCTACCGCCCCGCGGACCGTGCATTCATCCTTCACGATGATTTCCTGCGCGATCTGGCCGCACGCCGCCTCATCTACATCCCTGGCGACTATCCAATCTCGTCGCTGTGGCGTATCAAGAAGTATCTGGCGCGTGGATTCAAGATACCCGCCACCGAACTGATCAGACTCGCCCTTACCATCCATGGCATCAAACTCGAAACCTACGAGGATCTGCGTGCCCAGTTGGAAGGCATTGACATGCTATTCCTGAAAACACTCATTGACAGTGTTGCTGCCAAAGGCAACGCTACTTGTGACGTCCGGGAAGCCATCAACTATATCGACGAGGTGCTCAACGACAAACTGTGCGACGTCGAAGAAGGGGGTGGCGACCTTGTATAGCACCCACATCACATTCCACCTGATCCGCGCCATCCGCATCCGCATCCAGCAGTGGCTGTTGCAGCGCGCCCTGCGGCGCCTGGACAACTTCGATCGCTTCATGGTACGTGAAGGCTTCACACGCAAGCAACGGCGGCAGATATGGCGGGACTTCATCGCACACCAGGCAGTCAGGCACGAGATATTCGGCACACGCGACACCAGAGAGTGAGGTATAAGGGTGCCAAACCTTACAGACGTAGGCAACGCAGAACGGTTTGCTACGGCTAACAATGGCATGCTGCGGTACTGCCCCGACAACAAAACATGGTATGTGTGGACAGGGGCGTACTGGCGCGAGGACAAGACACAAGAAGTACTGCTGCGTGCAAAGGCTGTGGCAAAGTCCATCGCAACGGAGTACACAGGCGATAACAGCGACACTCAGACGCAGTACTTGCGTCATGCCCGCCGCTCTGAAAGCCTGAAGGCTCTTGAGGCCATGATCCGATTGGCGCAGGCAGAGAGTGACATGGTGATGGCGTTGGAGTCTATGAACCGTGACCACTGGCTGTTGAACACGCTGAGCGGCACCATTGACCTCCGCACTGGCAGCATCCGATCCTACATCAAGGACGACAACATCACGTTGATGGCGCCTGTCGCCTACGACGCAGGTGCGGATTTCGGGCTGTGGGACGAGTTTCTGCTGCGTGTGATGCCGGACGACGCCGACCGCGAGTTTCTGCAACGGGCGGTGGGGTACTCACTCACAGGCAGTTGCCGCGAGGAAGTGATGTTCTTCATACACGGCAGGGGCCGCAACGGCAAGTCCACGTTTGTCAACATCCTGCTGGATATGCTGGGTCCATATGCCGGCCAGGCCAACCCAGACGCCTTCCTCGTCCGCCGTAGCGACGGGCCGCGCAACGACCTGTACAACCTGTTTGGCAAGCGGTTCGTGGCGGCGTCGGAGGCCACCGACGAGTCCAAGTTCAACGACACCCTTATCAAGCAAGTCACGGGCCGTGATGTGGTGACGGTCAACCCGAAGTTCAAGGACGAGTTCAGCTACCTGCCAACATGGAAGTTATGGTTCACCGCCAACCACCGCCCGGCACTCCACACCGTCGACAGTGCCATAGCCGCCCGCGTCCTCCTCATCCCCTTCACCATCTGCGTGCCTGCAGGTGCCCGTGACCCACGCCTGCGTGACCGCATAACGTCAGATCCCGCTGAGCGATCACGCGTCCTGACGTGGGCGGTGGAAGGTGCCAGCAAGTGGCTCGCTGACAGGTTGCAAGTCAGCAAGTCCGTACGCAACGCTACGATGCACTACCTCAAGGAGCAGGACGTCGTGGGGCAGTTCATCGTGGATTGCTGCACCCTTCACCCCGACGCCGTGGTCACGAAAGGCATGTTGTATCAGGCATTCAGTGGCTACTGCAAGCGAAGCGGCATAACGCCATGCTGCAGCATCACGACGTTCGGCAACAGGCTGGTAGAGGCGACAGACAACACACTGCGCAGCACACGGCACAGGGGTGACTGGGTGTGGTTCGGCATCACCCTCACGGCAAAGGCATCATTGAGGCCGTCGGATCACGAAAAGGTGTGAGGTGGGTTTGGTCGGGCGCGCCTATATAGTATTATATACTATATAGGGGACTGACGGTGGACAGCGGTAAACTACAAAGGACACACACATGACATGCCAGACGAGGTCACACGTGCCGAAAACACCCTTGACAATATGTGAGTGTTCGTCAAATACACACACACTGTCAACACACCTTGTCAACTGTGAACGCACACCACATAACCGTTTATGACACCTTGTATACCAATTCACTATTCTGGTAATAGACATGAAAACGAATATATATATATATATAGGGAATCGTGTCAGTGTGTCAAGTGTGTCAAACTGTGTTTTTTGTGCTTGACAGTTGTACTGCAAGGTGGTACATTTGGCGTATTGCGTGAGGCCAAAGCACACACTTTAACATGGTAGAGGAGGGGGATGGTGGATGGCTAAAATTGCAGTCGGAAAGTCGTACCGGCTCGACCCGGGTCTGATGGAAGCCGTGGACCGATTGGTCAAGGCGAACCCGGGCAGGTATCCGCATGAAACCGCGTTTGTTGAAGCGGCACTCAAGAGGCTGGTTGGCGAGGAGCAGCGAGTAGCCAATACAGGGAAATCAAACGCTGCAGGCAAGGAGGATTAAATGGGGAATGTATCTCTCAACCCGAAAGACTACCGCGAAGGCGGCGGACTCATCGACGACGTGAATGCACGCATCACACGCATGCGGTTCGTCATGACGAACTATGGCAAGGAAGGCGCCGAAATGGTGCCGGTATGCCAGATGACGCTGACGGTCGACGACGGGGCAGAACACAAAGAACTTCTGAGCGTGGGCAAGGCGTCGGAGTGGGCACCGGACGAGGACGGCACCGGCCTCAACAAGATAGGCGGGCAGTCCGGACTGGTCAAGTCGTCGAAGTTCGGCGTGTTCTGCGCCCGGGCCGTGGAGGCGGGATTCCCGGAGAGCCGGCTGGGCAACGACGTGACGGTGTTCGAGGGCATATACGCCCACTTCAAGCGCGAAGTGCAGGACTACGGCGACCGCATCAAGAAACGCAAGAGCGGCGATCAGGAGTTCGAGCACACCGTCCTCGTCATCGACAAGATTCTGGAGGACAAGAAAGGCAAGGACGCAGGGAAGAAGGGAGTGGCGGCGGCTGTGCCCGACGAGTTCAAGGAGAAACTGACAGCCGTGATCGTGGAGAGGCTGCAGCAGAATCCCGAAGGTGTGGCGAAGAAAGACATCGTTACGGCGATTGCCAGTACGTTCCGCGGTGCCGAACTGAAAACCGCCATGACGCTGTTCAACAACAAGGAGTTCCTGGCGGGGTCCTCAGCGTGGGTGATGGACCAGACAGGGTCGGAGTTGCTGCTGGTGCAGTAAGCCGGGGCGTGCAGCATCCGCAACACACATCGTGGCGACGCGCCGGAGCCGCTGCCAAACGGCCTCCGGGCAGGTCTGGCGTCCGGCGCCGAACCACGAATGGATAACTTGGGGAGGGCAATGTGGAAGTAACAGTGGCAAATGAGGAGTTTCCGTGGCATGAGCATACAGATAGGAGTGGGACACATCTGTCGGATGTAGTGCATGCATATCTTGCATACATTGGAGTGGACGCGGACAGCGGCAGGTATGTGGCTGGTACGGAGGAGGAGGTCAAGAAACGCAGGTTGATGTTTGAGAAGGGGTTTCTGTGGGAGGATGCGCTCAGCAGGGCGTTTGGCAGCAGGATGGCACACAGACCCGTCGAGAGCATCGAGCTTGATGGTGTGAGAATGAGTCCGGATGGCATCGGGGTGGATGCCGAAACGGGAGAGGTGTGCGTAGAGGAATACAAGTGCACGCGGATGAATCCGGTACGGGGGCCGGACACAGTACCCCGGTGGATAATGCAGGTGAAGGCGTATTGCAGGGCGTATGGGACGACGCTGTGCATATTCAGGATATTTCACTATGCGCATGACGAGTATAAGGTGTACAGGATACGGTTTACGCAGCAAGAACTTGAAGAAAACTGGGCAGCAATAATAAACTACAAGCGGCACATAGAGAAGGGCGGCAGTGATGGAGGACAAGGCCAAGTTGGGCAAGACAGATGAGAAAGGCGTGGCGTTGCCGGCTGGGTTCGAGCGGGTGAAGCAGGACATGCGTCGCAAGCGGTTACTGGTCAGGATCAGCGGGTTGGAGAAGATGGGGAAGACGCACTGGGCTCTGACGGCACCGTCGCCGATTGCGTTCTTCGACATTGACAGGAGTGCGGAGGACATCGTGTGGAAATTCCTGTCAGAAAAGGACATATACCACAAGGAATACAGGGGGTCGAGGGAAGGCGACGAAGAAGCATACAAGGCCGCATGGACTGCGTTCAAGCGCGACTACTATGCGGCACTGGATGCGCCGGGTATCCGCACCATCATTGTGGATACAGAGACGGAACTGTGGGAAATGGCGAGGCTGGCGGAGTTCGGCAAGCTGTCGAAGGTGCTGTCGAGGGAATACGGGCCTGTCAACAAGGAGTTCAGGGAGGTTATTGACGCGGCACAGAGCAGTGAGAAGAACTTGGTTATGATAAGCAGGCTCAAGAAACAGTATAGGGATGACAAGTGGAATGGCAGATATGAGAGTAGGGGGTTTGGGGAAACGGGGTTTCTGGTGCATGTCAATGTAGAGACGACACAGAACGAGGATGGGGTGTTTGTGTCACGCATTGTCAACTGCAGGCATGATCCGAGTGCCAACGGCGAGACGTTCGAGGGGGACATGAGTACGTTCCAGTTTGTTGCGTTGCGGGTGTTCACGGGGAGCGCGTACACGGACTGGGCGTGAGGAGGGAACATGGACTGGGTGATGATGGCGGTGGTGGTGGCGGCAGGAGTGATCACAGGCGTGCACGAGGGGATGGTACACGTGCAGCACGGCGACAGGATGGAGAAGGACGTACGGCTGCTGCTGTGCGGCGTCAGGATGCACAGGTGGTATGGGGTGTACCATGTACTGGCTATGGGGATGCGTGGCGCGCTTGTGGCAGTGGGGGCGGTGGCGGCCGTGTGGTGGAGGCCGGAAGACACACAGCATGCGGTGGCTGTGGTGTTGGCATGCGGGGCTGCCGCGTGGGAAGCGTGCGAGGTCGGGTATGCAGTGGGAAGGTATGGAAGGCCGTGGGCGAGCGTGAACGGACACGTCTATGAACACGTGACGATACTGGATGTCAAGTGGTTGACGTGGGATGTGTACGGGTGGGACGTGGTGGTGGTGCATGCGGCGCGGATTGCTGTGGCCGTTGTGATGTTTGCAGGACGGGGGTGGGTATGAATGTGAGGCCATACAGGGTAACGGAAACAGACAGTTTGTGCAAAAAAGTCAAGGCCGGAGCCATTTGCGAAGTAGCTGTTGACGAAGAACACATACTGACACAACTGGCTCGCATTGAGTCGGGCATACAGACGTTACAGAACAATATAGACACGCCGAGTGCCGCCGTGCTACTTGACATGCTTGTAGCTGTGGGGGAGATCAAGAAGTTGGTGATGTTGGTGAAGGCTGTACGGAGCAAATTGTTTCCGGAGGAAGGGGCGTCATCGGCAGCCCCATGACGCAGCGGGAAGGAGGAGTATGGGTGTGAATGAACACGGATTGGCAACTAATCTGGGGGCGTGGTCAGCGACGACGGGGACAAGCGTATACACGTCGACGTATGTGTGGCCGTCCTTGACAACCACCACCCAAGTTACAAACACAGCAACCACAGGAGAGGCATATACGGTGTGCAGTATGTTGACGGCAGCGTACCATATCAAATACGGGTTGAATACATATAGCGGACCCGTCATAGAGGATGCCGGGTGCCTGTCGGTTAATGTGCACGGAACACTCAGACCACAGGCACCCTACCGCCGCCCGTGCATGCGCAGAACGCTGTTATTGTTGGGGGAGTAGCATAGTGATGTACAGTAAACACACAACAAACAGGAGGGTAGCATGGACATCAGACCGTACAAAGAAACCATCGGGATGAAGAAGGAAGATCGCAAGGCAGCCACGGCGGATGCCAGGATCGAGTCGTTCCGGCGCAAAGCTGCGAAGATGAAGGCAGCACTTGAGGAGGAGATTGCCAACATCACGGTCGAGGTACAGAACATGTGCATGGCAGACGAGCCGAACCTCGAAGCCATACTGGACAAGCTGGATGACAAGGCGTTGCTGGAACGTCGCGTAGTGCGGCTGGCGGCGCTGGTGACGCAGTTGTTCCCCGTCGACGAGGTCAAGGTGTGATCACGGTCGACGACCGCATCGGGGCAAAGGAACTGGTGCCCTACATGCCACGCCATCTGGTGGAAGTGCGCAGGTTGGATTACGGGGATGCGTGCATGCAAGGGAATGGGGCAGGCGGCATGCCAGTGTGTATTGGCGTAGAGCGCAAGCGCATCCGCGACCTCGTGAACTCCATGACCAGTGGCAGGCTGTCAGGGCACCAGTTGATCGGGTTGTGCAACACCTACCACGTTGTGGTGCTTGTGGTGGAAGGTCGCTACAGGCAGGCAGGCAACGGGGTGTTGGAGGTATGGTGTGGGCGGGACGCAGGGTGGCAGATACTGGCACAGGGCAGGCACACCCACATGTTCCGCGACATCATGGCGTTTCTGCACACACTGTCGAACGTGGCAGGCATAAAGGTGTGGCATACGGCAGACGTAGCGGAAACGGCCGCATACATTGCCAGTATGCACTATTGGTGGACAGCGAAGGAGTGGGAGGAGCACAGGTCGCACACCGACCCGTATGACGCCTATACAGGCAAGGTGCCACTGCATAAGCCTTCGGTGAAGCGCATGGTGGCGATGCAGTTGGCGTCAGGCATTGGTTGGGAACGGGCAGGCGCAGCAGATCTGGCATTCGACAGTGTACGGGACATGGTGAATGCGGATATGGCGGCGTGGGAGAGTGTGGCAGGGATTGGACCCACACTTGCGGCACGCATCGTCGACAACGTGACACATACAAACGGGGGGAAGCGGTGAGGGGGCTCGAAGGCAAGTACGTGGGCGGGGAAGGCCGCACGCCGTCATTCATCATGCTGGTGGGAGAGGCGCCTGGAGTGGAGGAGTCCAAACGTGGCAGACCGTTTGTGGGGCAGGCAGGAAAGGAACTGACAGTGTATTTGCGCCGTGCTGCCATGATAGAGCGGGGAACGGTGTATGTGACCAATATGGTGAAGCGGCACCCTCCGGACAACCGTGACCCGACGCCTGCCGAAATAGAGGAGTATGGGGGAATACTGGAACGTGAAATCGCGGAGTGCATGCCGACGTATGTGGGGGCGCTGGGGAGGATTGCGGCGACGTGGTTTATGCAGTGGCAGGAAGCCCCTGTCATGGAGAGGGTGCACGGGTTCGCCTATGCGTGCCCCCGCGTCACAGCGCTGACTGGCAAACCTGCATGGGTGATGCCTATATATCATCCGGCGCTGGGGTTGCACAAACGCCCCATGATGAAGCAGATAATGGAGGATTTCACGGCGTTTGGCGGGTTGGTGAGAGGCAACAAGACGGCTGTGTGGACGCAGAGTGCTGAGGGGGTGTACGTGGTGGGCGGTGGGGCTTAATCGGGAGGGAATGCGGTGCACGGCATATACACAGTTGTGGTTATGCGGATGGTGAGGCAGGCGGCAGACACCCTCGTAGAGTGCGGGGCCGCGCTCGGCACAGAGGATGAGCAGGTAAGGGTAGCGTGTGTTGAGGCAGTAGCCGCACTGGACGCTGTTCTGGCAGCACTGCACAAGATGGGAAAGCCAGCAGTATGAGGACGGTGGACTGGATATACTGTGGCGCCGTGGTTGCTATGGTGGTGATAGGTACGGCGTGCCTGCTGGTTTCGTGGGTAGTGGTGGCATTTGCAGTGGATGTGGATAGGTATAGGCATAAAGCCGTACTGGCGGTGTGGAGAGTTGGGTATGCCATACGGCAGATGCAACTGCGTATTGCCGACGCCGTGCTTGGCAAGTCTGTCATCATTGATGACATTGGAGGTGTGGATATGCACAGTCAGGAAATGCGGGCAACAATAGTGGGGGCGCCGGAACTTAGGTACACGGCGCATGGCCTCGAACTTACAACGTTCTCGGTGGAGACCGCCGGCGTGGACGGTGATCAGGAGTGTGTGGCGTTTGGCGACAAGGCAGTGGACATCATGGATCATGCAGCATTCGGGATGGCGGTGAAGTTGTACGGGTATGAGAAAACGCGTACGTGGCGCACACGGGATGGCAAGGAACATTCCGCGACAAACTTCGTGGTGACGGATTGGTGTGTGGTGCAGGGGGGTGCGTAATGCAGATGCCGGATGGTGTGGAGCGTGTCGTGGCAGTAGATACCGAAACGGTGGGGGATGCGCCATATATGGTGCAGTGGACCGACACGCCCGGGTGGGCAGAAGTACTGTATGCGGATGGGCGGAGTGATCTGTCCGGTGTGCGGGATGCGCTGTCCCGGGAGGGCACGCTGACGGTGTTCCATAACGCGCTGTTTGACATGCGCGTGCTCAATGCCGTCGGCATAACGCCATGGAGGTGCACGGACACCATGTTCATGGCCTATCTGCTCGGGTATAATGCCATTGGACTGAAAACGCTGGCGTATAGACTGTGTGGTATGGTGCTGACACCCTACGCCACCGTGGTAGCAGACAGCACAAAACGCAAAACGCTGGCATACCTGAAACGCGTGATGGAGCAGGAATGGCCAGACCCAGACCCCGTGCCATACCGCAAGAATGATGGGGCGTATGCGGTGAAGAAACCGCGCAATATCGCGTGGAAAGTAGCGAGGTTGCTGAAAGACTACGAAGAAGGGAAACAAGGTACGGATCTGCGCAAGCGCTGGCTGGATATGGATGGGATACAGGTGGTTGAGGACGCACTTGGGGTTGTGCCACAGGGCAGCTTGGATGACATACCCGAAGCAGACGCGGTGCGATACGCTGGTATGGATGCAGACGCAACACTGCGGGTACATGGGGTGCTGTGGCCACAGATTGTCCACAACAGGCTTGAGGAGCCGCTTGCCAGGGACATTGCGTGCGTAAAGATGGTCACGGACATGATGCAGACGGGCATACAGGTGGATGCGTCTGTGTTTGCATCTATACACGAAGAACTGACACACCGGAAGGACGTGATAAGTGCCTGCATAGAGCAGGATCTGACTGGAAAGTATATCAACCCGAACAGTCGGGACCAGGTCATGCTTGCACTGGCAGACGCCAGAATCAGTGTGGCCAATACGAGTTCCAAGGCATTGGATAAGTTGCGGGACAACAAACTGGTGAGTGCGGTGCAGCAATACCGGGAGTTGTCCAAGCTCGACAGTACCTATGTACGGGCACTGCCCACGTTTGTGAAGCCAGACGGGCGTATACACACGTTGATCGGGATGACGGGGACAGTGACGGGCAGGCTCACGAGTTCCAATCCAAACCTTATGAACCAGCCCGTGCGCACAGCAATGGGCAGGGCAATACGCAAGGCGTTTGTGCCCCGTCCCGGGTGTGTGCTGTTGTGTGCTGACTATTCGCAGATCGAAATGCGCATGGTGGCACACTGCTCAGGCGATAGCAACTTGGTGCAGTTGTTTAAGGACAACAAAGATGTGCATGCACACACAGCAGCACGCATGTTCGGTATAGACATAAGTGAAGTGGATGACAAGAAACACAGGTATCCGGCAAAGCGGACGGGGTTTGGCATTGTGTATGGCATTGGGGCACAGGGATTGATGGATGTGTTTTATCACGAGGGGGTGACGGCGTTTGGCGAGTGTGACTGTGAAGCGTTCATAGACAAGTGGTTTCAGGCGTATCCGGGGGTGCGCGATTACATGAGCGATGTAGCGGCTGAGGCAAGGCGGTATGGGTATGTGCGGGATATGTTTGGGCGCATCAGGTATGTGCCGGAAGTGTATTCTGGCGTCAAGTCGGTGCAGGCAGAGGGGTTGAGGAAGGCAGGGAATGCGCCGGTGCAGTCGGGTGCGCAGGGTGTGATAAAGCAGGCTATGGCGGATCTGACCCCGATATACATGGAGTTGCAGAAATCGTTCGTGTGTGACCCGGTGTTGCAGGTGCATGACGAATTGATATGGGAGGTGAGCAGTGATTGGGTAGAGGTGGCGGCACCTGTGATTGCAGACACCATGGTGAATGCGGTGAGGTTGGAGGTGCCGGTGGCAGTGGATGTGGAGATTGGCAGAGAGTCGTGGGGTGAGTTGGAAGCGTATGGCAGGTGGATGTCCACAACGTGAAAGGAGTATGCGGCATGAGACTTGAGGAGTTGGTGAACGAGGAGCAGAGACTGGCAGCAGATGAGGCAGCCACGATGCGGGTGGAGGCGGCAGACCTGGAAGACCGGGTCAAGGCGCTGAAGGAGAAAGCTGCAGAGAAGGTGGGGCCGGTGCTGGCGGTAGTGGGGGATCACAAGGTAGTGGTGCCGGGGGCTGGCACGTTCAGTCTGCAGATACGCACGCCCACATCGTTCGACCAGGACAAGGCAAAGATGCGGCTGGGCGAACTCGGCGTGTCGGCGGCAATCATCAGGCAGGCGTTCGAGGATGCCACGACGGTGGGGGCGTCACAGCCGTCTGTGAGGTTCGTGCGGGAACGGGAACGGGAACGCAGGTAGGAGGGGCACACAGCCTGTACGGAGTGTGGTGTGTGGGTAGTAAACAGTAAACACGAAACGGAGGGAAAACATGCCAATCGAACCGCGCGATTTCAAGGAAATGCCATTGGAGCCGCCTGCAGTGAATACAGGGAACCGCGATCCATGGGTGCACCGCAGTGATGGTATGCGTTGCAAAACGTGTATGTGGTTTGTGGCCAAAACCAAGAACATCGGCAGGTGCAGGCGGCATGCCCCCACCATGTCGGGATACCCGGTAGTGTTCACGCAGGATTGGTGTGGGGATCACAAACTGGACGAGAATGCGTAGGAAGTGAAGTATACTACGTTATACGGTGCGGGGGTGTCGGTGTATGGCACCCCCTCAGTATTTGTGCACTGGGCTACTCTGGACAGACAGTTTACTTCCCGCCCATCTTCTGGATAATCGGCATAATGTTCTTGACAGCGCGTTCGCCGAACAGGAAACCAAGCACGAGAATGTTGATGGCGAAAAAGGCGCTCTCAAGCCTCGATCCGTCCGGAATATTCCAACCGCCGCTGAATATCTGGTAGTCCATGATGAGGACAAGGATGCCAAATGCCGGGCGCTGGCAGCCGCGGAGGAACAGAATAGTGGATCCCAGATAAGGCACCTTGGACAGATCGCTCGCGGTGCCCTCCATGTCCTTGATGCGCTGATTGAACTCGGCCTCGGCACTGTTCACTTCCTGCAGAAGTTCGAGTTCATGCTGATGGGTGATTTCGGTCAGCTTGAGCTCAAACGCTTTCCTATCGGCATCGCTCATGCTCGGCGGGAAATAAGCCCGTACCGTGTCGACCAACTTCGTGGCAAATCCGCCCGTCAGAAACTCAATGATCTTGTCAAACATACAAACCTCCCTGTCAGGTTAGTTTGGTGCCAAACGTGGATTCGTACTCGGCAACGCCGTGGTCGCTGCCATCAGACTCACGCCACCAGAAAGCAACGTGGTTTGTGTGGTCGCGGTCGTCGAGGTGGAGGCCGGGCGCCTTCCAGCGCGGGTAGAGCCCGATGCCTCCCCACGGGAACTGTTTGGCGAGTGCGTACTGCTCATCAAGCGGCACATCCCCTGGTCTGCGGCTGTAGAACACAACGTCGAGTGCCATGCCCTTGCCGTGGTAACGCGGGTCGCCGACACGGAACGAGCTGTTGATGCGGTGGGTCCATTGGTTGCGCTCGGAAGCAGCCGCACACATGGTGTTGAACAAGTCCAGCGTACTGACACGCATGCGTTCTGGGTAGTCAAGCTGGTCGAGGCGTATGTGCGGCCAGCGCCCAGGCCACTCAGCAGGATCAATGTCAACAGCGTATATCCACGCCATGGTCGCCCTCCCTCATTTTCTGCGCGGTTGGTGTTGTGTTCCGTTGCCTTTCACAGTACTGACAAGCAGTGCCACTTGCGTAGTCAGTTCCCCCACGTTTGTCTGCATACCCGTAAGGGATGTTTTCACGTCCGCGAGGTCGGACCGCACCGCCTTTATGCTGTCGTGTATGCTGTCCCTGAACTCCTTACAGTCCTCGCGCTCCACCCTGGTGCTTATTGACGCGAATGCTTCGCTGAACCGCGTGTCAGTGTGGGTTGTGTGGTCGTGAAGGTCAGCCTTGCCGTCCTTGGCGATGGCCATGACATGTGTGTCTATGGCTTCGATGCGGGCGGTGTGCTGGCTTGTGATGTGGCGGGTAACGGCGTAGCTGCTCACGGCAGCAGCAGCTGGAACCACAACTGCAACGACTGTGCCGATGATGAGCAGGATCATTTGGGTGTCAGGCATTTGGCTTCCTCCGCAATTATTTGCCAAGTGGGTCATTGACTCGCATCGTGACCATATCTACGTAGAACGCAAGTGCTCTGGCGGCTTTGTCCACGGTTTCGCGTGTTCCCTCGCCGGTGTCGCCGGCTGCCCACACCAAGAACCCGGCGGCTTCGGCAGGATCAAGCCCATAGAACGGGTGCATGGCCTTGAGAGACTGCCCGAGGCCGCGCGCCGTGCCACCGAGCATGAAATACTTTTTGGCATAGGCATCGGCGGCTGCGTTGTCGCCATACCGTAGTGCCAGACGGGTGTTGTAGAGCGCGTTGGACTTTTCGTCCATCCAGAATCCCCTGCCCCCCTTGCCAATCGACTGCAAGTAGCGCATGCGCAGTGAGTAGAGATCGTTGTAGGCGGCCTCGCCGGGGTCGACACGGTATGCAAACAGTTCCGTGGGAAGGTTCTTGACATATCCGCGATTGGGGCGGTTCATGATTGCGTCAAACTCGTTGCGGAGTCCGAGTGTCTGTGCCAGATACTGTGCCCTGTCACGGACGGGGCCGGGGCGAAAGGCGTCGGGGTACAGTGACCGTTGCAGTGCTATTTCCACAATGGTTTTCTGCACAGGCCACAGCCCCTGCACGACTTGGTTGACTGGCGACTTGACGAACATGTCATAGGCAACATCCTTCACAGACATGCGGCCATGTGCCAGTTCGCTGGCATAGAAGGGTGATGCTTCGAGCCCGAACCATGACAGCAGGTCGCCGAGGGCGCCGGGGCGCGTGAAATAGTATATCTCACCGGACTCGCCGCGCCCCAGTACGACATGCGGCTGCTGGCGGACGTAGGCGGGAAGTTCGCGTTCCTCATCGGGAAACCTCAGCATGTTCCACGCCTTGACGGCAGCAGTGAAGGCGGCTGCCATGAGTACGAACTTGGCGACGCGCACGGCAGCGAATGTACCACGTACGGCGACGCCGGGCAGTGTACGTGCGAGTGTGCCAGCAGCGCGGCCGTCGGCCACGGCGTTGCGGAGCAGTCGCTGGTAACGGATAAAGTTGACTTCTTTCCACGACCAGAAGGGGAAGTTGTATTCACGCAACGCTCTACCCATGACACCCACACGGTCGTAGGCGCCCAGCAGGTCGTTGGACAACCAGAAGGCCTTATCGTGTGGATTGCGCAGTGCGTCTATTTCGTGGCGGAGTGATGCGCCATAAGACAGGGGCTTGCCACTGCCTGCCTGTATCTCGTCGAGGTACTGCAGGAATGCGGAATAGCGCAGTATGGACTCGCGGAAGTCGGTAGATATGCGTGCGGTGCGCCAGTACAGTGACCAGGCGCGCCCAAACGCCGCCGTGCGTCTGTCGTAGCGCGATGTGAAGTTGTACAGTTCGTTGACTGCGTCGATTTCCTGTGCCTGCATGGTGCCGATATTGCCGCCCCTCGTCACCCATGCAGCCATGTTGCCTGTGAGTGGGGTGTGGGATGTGTATGCGGCAAGCAGGTCGCGGATTGCCTCTGGCACTTTCTTGAACACACGCGGATTGCCCACGAACACGCCGTCTGCGTCGCCTGTGAGGTTGCGTATGTTGTACTTTGCATACCTCGTAGGACTTATCAGTGACCACATTTTGAAGTAGCGCGTTATGGCACGGTCGGCTTTGAACAGGAAGTTGTCAGAGCGGCGGCGCATGAGGTTGTTGAGTGTGGCGGCCACTTCTTCCTTGATGATGAGCTGGCGGCGTTTGCCCCCCATTGCGAGTATAGTGCGGATGTCGTCGGCCTTGACGGGGATGTCGGCGTCCGGGTCTGACATGTCGGCTTCCATGATGGCAAGGGCGACACGCTCCGGGATAGAGTATGCGAGGAAGAACACGTTGCCTTCGCGGGGCTGCCAGATCACGTAGCCTGCAGGTGCGAGGTCCTTTATGTCGTTGAGGTCGTGGTATTGCCTGCCCTCTGCTTTCGCGGCGGCCTTCACCCTGTCCGCAATGTTGTAGGCTGTTGAGGACACGAGTTTGAGCGTTTCGGCGATACGCGAGTCGACCCACATCGTGGCAAGCACTTCGGTTTCGGCCTGCAGATAGTCGGCGTTGATGTTGAGTGTACTGCCTTTGCGGGCCTTTAGGTGTCCGCGACCCGTGGGTACGTGGAGCCTGTTGCCGGGACCAAATATCTGGCGTGCGTTGGCATACTCAAGCACCTGATGCCTGTAGTAGTCTTCACGGCGCATGCGCTTGTCCACGTTGAAGCCAACATCTGCCATGGCCTGTACGTACTCCTTACGGGCGTCCTGCCACATTGCCTTGCGGTCGGCAAGGGCGTCCTGAATGAACTTGTTGCTGCTCACTTCCTCAGTGATGCGGGCGTGTTCCGTAGCGAGGGTTTCGGGTGTGAGACTCCATGGCAGTTCGGCGTTCGGGTCAGCCTTCAGCGTCGCCACGAGGTCGTCGAGCACCACCTTGACATTGAAGCGATAATAGTCGTCGTCGGACAGCACATCAAGTTGGGTGTATAGGCGCCTACCCACAACTTCCATTGCAATGCCACGTGCCTTTTCCAGTTGCAGCAACTTGAATCGCAACCGTGCAAACTCACCAGTCTTTGGCAAGTGTTCGTACTCGCGGGTGACTCTGTTGCCGAGTGTGTGAAGCAGCCCCGTGACTTTATCGAGGAGCGGCACACGGGGGATGCCACGTGATGCGTCATATTCTGACTGCACAGTTGGCGTGGCAAACCTGTACGGGTTGCGCGGGCCCCGTCCTATGCTTATGTGGCCAGATTCGCCGCTGGGCTTGCGGGAATACTGGGCGAGGCGGCCTGTGGGGATGCCACTGCTGGGCTTGGCGACGCCACCTTGTTCTCGTCCGGGCTGACCAGCCACCCGCGCCTCTCCACCTCCTGCCGTGCCAAAGCTCTGTGCGCCTCCACGAACTCCCGCTCGCCTTGTGATTCGTAGTGTCTCGGACAGCATAGCGCGATCGGGGCGTAGTCGATTCCCCGCTGCGCCCAGTGTGCTGATGCGATCGCGTATGATTCCGATGCCCACGTCGTGTTTGGTGTAGATGTCATTGAACGCATCCTCCAGTTGTGCCTGTTTGTGACTGCCGATAGCTACTACGAGCCTGAACACCTCGCGCCAAAATTCCTGTCCGTGGTCGGCGTCTGGCACCCTGATATGTGCCTGTTCATGTATGATAGTCCAGACGGTTATGCGACCGCGGAGCACGTTCGGGTCGCCGCCGTGTGCAATCCAGTTCGCAAATTCTGCACTGTCTGTGGCACTTTCGTCAGCCGCGAACGGGTTGAGGGCGAGAATGTGGTTGCCCGTGACAACGGGGTCGATGTGGGTGCCGAACACCGACGGGTCTACGGCAAGGGCGTACTCACACTCTGGTTCGCCAATTTCATCCATCATGGCGCGGAACTGGTCAAGGGCACGGCCAAGATCACTCATGAGGTCGGGGTATGACTGTAGGACGTCGGACGCGGCAGCACGTTCCTCGTCGACAAACGGATTCAGGACGCGCATACCGCCGACCCAGTCACCCTCGTTGACAACGGCGGCAGTGAGAAGGTTTTCGGCGGCAATAAGGCTGTGTTCCCATTCCCTCAAGTCATCCGTGATAATAGATTCTATGCGTGCTGCCTGCGCCTTTGTAAGTTCCTTGCGGTTTTCGAGGAACGGGTAGGACTCACTGACCACGTCAGGGGTTTCGCGGAAATTGACGTGGACGCAGAAGTCCGGCCTGTAGCGTACCCCTGCAGGCTGGTAGCTCCACTTGCGCACCCCCACCGGAATGCCCTTGTTGTATATCGTGATTCT
>Ga0265297_10003658_pt1 | contig 27207 bp, 32 predicted proteins | sample Munlanlwell13791_FD_192502 | JGI IMG/M metagenome (GOLD analysis project Ga0265297, IMG submission 192502) | Leachate microbial communities from a municipal landfill in Southern Ontario, Canada - Leachate well 137-91 | ecosystem: Engineered > Solid waste > Landfill > Unclassified | place...
CATCGTGGTCTTTCTGAAAATCATAAAATTAGTTACTTAAAATGGTTTTGCTACTTCAAAACTATCAAAAATAGCAACACTTTTTGAGTATTATGCCCAAAATGACAGCAGCAAATGTTGATTCTCTAAAATCTCTTTCTGCTCGCTTACGAGCATTTTTCGCAACGCGATTAGCCTCAGCAGGGTTATTTTTAAGGCGCAGAATAAGATTATGTAACTGAGATACATTCCCTGGCTCATAAAAAAACACATCAACACCATCTTCTGCATAATCAGATGTACCAGGAGCTCGAGATACAATTACAGTTTTCCCCATCGCCATTGCTTGCACAAGAACCGTCTGACCCGTGTGGTACGCAGTTGCCATTAGCGGTATTACAACAATACGCGCCCCTGCCATAAGCTTTACAAACTCATGATGTTCAATTTCTTCCAGATATGTAACATTTGGATTTGCAGTAATCTCAGACGCAATTGACTTGTACTGCGAAACACCACCAACAACAATGAGTTTCTCGTCCGTATTATTTATGGCCGAAAATAATGTTTGAAAATCTCTCCCGTATCGTCCAGCAGAAAATAAATAATCACCGTGTGAAGTTGTGACATCAAAATAACCATCACCTGCGGGAAGATAAATTAATATACTTTTCACTTTTTGATTTGTTATTTCACGCCAAAAATTCACACTAGATTGTGATAGGCATAATACTGAACTAAAAGATCCAGCTAGCCAACGGATACCACAGCGAACAAAAATATTCATGTCGTAATACATCTTAGTTGAACCAACATCTAGCACAACGAACCTTGCAGGCATTATCATGTTTCCTGTCAACTTTCGTATAAGCGCAAGAAGCATCGCATATGTTAAATTCATTACAACAATTGCAGAATATTTTTTGAGCCAGCGCCTATGTGCCAACAACACCCTGACCGGAGAAAAAATTTTGAACACATACGGATACGGGTATGGATACGGTTCTGATATTACACAAGAATCAATATCAAAACGCTCATTTAAAAAACGCTCAAACGAATAATTAGACGCATTATTTTTTTCCGTCTTTCCATGGATAATCAAGATGCGAGGTTTATTCATAAGCGGTAGATCTGCGATCATTTCCAGTAATAGTTAGATGAAGCAACAGTTAAAATACACTTTCTTATAAACTTCCCTCTCGTTCATTACCTTCGTTCAATATTTTCTTACCAAAAACAAAACCCATAAGACCGTTGCTAACAACAAAATATAAACCAAACATAAAACTAATGATAAACCCCGCAAAATGATTTGTAAATGAAATAGCTATGGCAAGCGATTTTTCAATACCAAACAATGAAAGTGTACCAACCGCACCCAATTCCCAAATACCAAAAGAACCTGGCGTTGATGGTAAAATGCTTACCAACATTGGAACAACCAAGTAAAGAAATATTTTTGAAACTGACAACTTTATACCAAAAGCCAACAATATTAGATACGACTGTGCAAAAGCAAGTATCCACATACAAATACTATAAAAGATTGTGATATATAACACATTTAGTTTGCCAAACATCTTTAGCCCATCATTCAACAAATGTGTCTTTTTATAAAGCCAACCTTCTTTCCCTGAGAGAAACCCTGCTATTCTTCTGTGAAAGAACACATATAAACCCAAAACAACTAAACTGAAAATAAATAAAATTAAAGCAAGTTCAAACATATTCTTTGAAACTACAAAGAAAAATGAAGCAACAATAAAAATCACAAGTAACGAAATAAAATCAACAACTTGGTAAGCAATTACCGATGATAATACTATCGCTTTACTGACCTTTTCTTTTTTCCCAAGATAAACAACTTGAAATACATCTCCAGCACGAAATGGAAGAATATTTGAAAAAAACTGTGCTATGTAAAAAACAGAAAGAAGCGACCTAAATTTAATTTCTTTTACATCTGCAAGCATAAATCTCCACCGAAAAACCTTAACCAATGTAGTTAAAACCAAAAACAGACAAGCAAGAGAAAAAAAGAAAAAATTTACTTTAGCAAACGATTCTGCAATTTTTGAAAAATTCGCACCAAGAGAAAGATAGTATACAGCAACGACCAATATTATTACGCCTAAAATAATTTTTATTGTTTGTTTAATCATAATGTGTATAGTAATTTTTTATTTTCATTTACAATATTGTTTTTACCACCATTTATATCCATGGTTGCAAAAAGAAGCTGAGATTTAGAAAGCAACATAGAAACTGTTTCATCAAGATTATTTATTATCATAACTTTTTTGCATATATACCAACAATTGATGATAATGACCTGAAAATTGAAAAAAATCTGTCTACTATGTCAACAAACAAGTATATTGGCAGTGGCAAGTCCTTTGGAGTTGTAGAATAAAAAGCAAATTTTTTATTTATACAAAAATTATTCATTTTCAATAAATCACACAACGCTTTGAGTGTAAAAAATCTTATATGCTCGGTATTGTTTCCTGAATTTAACAAAAAAGGTTTCCCAGCCCCATTGTTTTTGAAACTAACAGAACAGGAAAACGGATTATATCCAAAAAGTAAAAATATACGAGCATGCCATGCCGCTAAGTTTGGGGTAAGAATAAGAACACTCCCTTCGGGTTTTAATGCCCAATATATGAACTCAACTATACGATCTGGGTCAAAAACATGTTCAATGACATCACCGCAAAAAATGAAATCAAAACTACTACTTTTAAATGGAAATTTATCTTTATCCATATCTGCGCAAACAGCATCAATACCACGAGCTTTGGCTTTCTCAACTGCTTCCTTAGAAATATCAATACCATAAATATTTTTCGCACCTATTTTTTTAGCAATAACTTCCGTTAGACATCCATCACTACAACCAACATCCAAAAAACTATCAAACTTCTTACCATCAAAAAATTTTAATATTTTTATAATTTTATGGTCACCTAATGGTCTATTACTGTATTTAGTAAACAACTCATTATATATTCCACTCTTTTCCATTTTATCATCTCCTACTGTTTTTTAATAAAAGCAAAAACACCACAGAAACGACCAACTACCCAAAACATTCATCTAAAAAATTGTATCAAAATGGAGCACAAAGCAATTTTCTATCTTTACTTAAATAAAAATTAAAATTTGCAACTGAAAAAGCAATCAACGACATAAAAGTAAAAACCAAATATTTCTCAATTTAACAGAACCAATAATACTATTAATATCGGTATTTTTTGATAGCAAGTAAACTGCTAAACTAAACAATATTATACTTATTAAAGCATGTAACCATTTATTTTTTATTATCCCTAACAAATTTCATTATTTTTAAAAAACACGCTTGACTAAAGACAATAAACAACAGCAATAAATATCATTGTATTTAAAATAATTCTTATTATTGTTTTGTCATAATGTGTTTAACAACTTTTTAATCTCATTTACAATATTGTTTTTGCCGCTATTAATATCTATTGGTGTAGAAAGAAGGTGGGATTGAGAAAGCATCATAGAAACTGTTCCAGCAAGGTTATTTATATCCCACACAACTGCAATGTTTGGCCTATTTTCACTCTCAATAATTTTACAAATCTCACTTTGATGATCATTGAAATGTTCCTTGAATTTTGCAAACCGAGGAACAATAACTGTTTTTTTTGAATATTTTTTCGCAAGAATGAGTGTTCCAATACCCGCATGGCAAATAAGTAGTTGGCAATTTCTTATGAGATTTTCGGATTCATTATATGCTACATATTTTGAATATTTACAATTTAGTGGTTTGTAATTAGAACAACCAGTTTGAACATAGAAATCTAATCCTGTAATTTCTGCAATTAAATCGATACTTTTTATGAGCCTATCAAATCCTTGCACCATACTACCAACTGTTACAAATATCATAGCAACCCACCAACATATTTTGCCTTTTTGCCATACTTTCCAAGCAATGTTTTCCATTGTACAATAAACAAGTCAGCAATCGGATAAACCAATTTACCAGTTCCTGATGGATTAAACACTTGAGCACTACATTCAACATATATTAATTGCGAGTGATAGAATAATTTACATAAAAGGAAAAATGGAATTGCGATTTCTGCCCCTGTTGAAAAAACAACTGCAGGTCGAGTGCGAAAAATTATTTTTATAGTGTTTAGCAAGAATATTCCCATATTAAATACTCCGCCAAGTGGGTTAGGGACTAAATAAACTTTATTGAAACATTCTGATTCTAAAACATAGTCATCCCTATAAGTTACAAGTGTTTTATCGAACCCATTGAAGACATCAACTAATTCAATTAACTCCGTGAAATGCCCACCTCTGGCACAAACCATCAATACATTCTTACTCATACGATTGCGACTCCCGGAACCTATTATGACAAATTATCAATTAAACATCTTAAACATGAATTTTAAAAGGTTATTTATAATCACATTTTTTTGCATATATACCAATAATTGATGAGAATGATTTGAAAATAGAAAACAATCTATCTGCCATATCTACAAACAAATATATCGGTAATGGCAAGCTTTTTGGAGTTGGAGAATAGAAAGCAAATTTTTTATTTACAATAAAATTATTTATTTTAAATAAATCACATAACGCTTTGAGTGTAAAGAATCTTATATGTTCAGTACTATTTCCAGAACTTAACAAAAAAGGTTTCCCAGCCCCATGGTTTTTGAAACTAACAGAACAGGTAAACGGATTATACCCAAAAAGCAAAAATATACGAGCATGCCAAGCAGCTAAATTGGGTGTAACAATAAGAACTCGTCCTCCAGGTTTCAATGCCCAATGTACGAACTCAACAAGACGATCGGCGTCAAAAACATGCTCAATAACATCACCACAAAAAATAAAATCAAAACTATTGCCTTTAAATGGAAAATCATCTTTATCTATATCTGCAGTAACAGCATTAATACCACGAGCCTTTGCCGTCATAACTGCTTCTTTTGAAATATCAATTCCACAAACATTTTTAGCACATATTTTTTTTGCGATCACCTCTGTTAGACAACCATCTCCACAACCAATATCCAAAAAACTATCAAATCTCTTATCATCTAAAAATTTTAATATTTTTATGATCTTGTGCTCATCTAGTGATCTGTTGCTGTATTTGGTATATAATTCATCATAAATTTTATTCTTATCCATTTTCACCTTCTATTGTTTTTTAGAAAAGCAAAAACACCATAGAAACAACCAACCATCCAGAACATTCCTCTTAAGAATTGTACCAATATGGAGAACAAAGCGACTCTTTTATCTATCCTTAAATAATAATTAAAATTTGCGCATGAGAACCCAATTAATATCATGGAAATAATTAAAAAATATATAAAACCAAATCTGATGAAAAAAATTAGCGGGAACATTAAAATAAATATAGCAGATGAGGCAATCTGAAACTTTATATACCACGGAGTATACACATCGCCCTTTGTTTTAGTTGGATGATTTCTATACAACTTTACCCGATCAAATGCTCGCCAGAATTGATTTAGCAGGTATTTTTTTAAGTTTTCAGGATGATAGTGACCAACAATTGCCAAAGGCACAAAAACAATTTTATACTTATTAGATATTTTATAGGTTAGATCCCAATCTTCACCGCTGGGAAATTTATACCTTTCATCAAAACCATTAAACTCTTGCAAAACATTTTTCTTAATTGCCAAATTATATGAACCATGCGCATCAATGCAACCTTTCACATTTCTGTATTTTGACTCTATTTCTAAACCAATAAATTTTGCAAGTAAATTATTTTCATTTAGTGTTCTATAAGTTCCACCAGCAGCCGCAATATCTAAGTTCTCAAACGGAGCAATAAGTTTTTCTAACCAGTCTTTGTTTGGTTTGCAATCACCATCTGTAAACACACATATATCCGCATTGGAATTTTTCCAAGCAATGTTTCTTGCAGCAGCTGGTCCAGCATTTTTTTGATAGTAATATTTTATTTGGTTGTTACATTTTGCATATTGCTTTATAATCTCTGCGGTTTTATCCGTTGAACCATCATCCACAATTACAATTTCATCAGTTTTAAGCGTTTGTACAAGTAAATTTTCAATCAATCCGCCAATTGTACTTTTCTCATTATAAACGGCAATATTAACTGCAATTTTAGTACTCATCTTTTAACTCTTAACTTTTTTACGAAAAAATAATTTAAAAAACTTTTTAACCCGTAAAACTTCCTAATTATGTCATGAAAGCTTCTAACAGTAAATAACATCTTTATTATCTGTACAGGTCTTAAATAAAACTCTCTAAGACCTTTGTCTATGTAGAAATCAATTTTAGATTTTGACATTTGTGGATATGAGAGCAATGTAACTTGTTCTTTTTTGTCATTTACCCAATCTTCCCAGTTGGTAGCAGTCAAATATTTTTTTTCTTTTGCCCATTTGTATAACGGTGTTCCTGGATATACGGCAATGCCAGATATTTGAATAGTGTCCAATGGTAAACTTTTTGCAAAATCTATTGTTGCCTGAGCACTTTGTTCTGTTTCCCCTGGCGCACCTATCATAAAACACCCATGAATAACAAAACCAAGCTTGTGTGCGTTATAAGCGAATTTATTAGCCATTTCAATAGTTGTTCCCTTTGCAACTGCCTTCAACTGCTCATTAGTTCCAAACTCAAAACCTACCATTAACATTCTACAACCTGCTTTTTTCATTAAAGGTAACAAGTCGAGTTGCACATCAACTCTAATATTACAACTCCATTTTATTTTTTTATGAAGGCCTCTGGCCATTATTTCGTTGCACACATCTATAACATGTTTCGGATTGGCTGTAAAAGTATCTGTTTCAAACATTATCTCCTTAAGATATGGAAATAATGCAATATCATATTCAATTTCATCAACTACAGCTTTCGCACTTCTTACCCTAACATTTGAACCATTGATTACATGCCTCTCTCTACAAAATGTGCAAGAGCCATGGCATCCTCTTGCTGAATACAATGTCAAAAATGGATATAGTTTTCCTGCATCATGGTACCAGTGTGGATCAATGTGTTTCCATGCGGGAAATGGCAAAGTATTTACATCAATTGGCAAAACAGGAGGGTTATTAACAATATCACTCTCACACCTATAAGAGATACCTTGTACCTCTGAAAACTTTTTGTCTGCCGAAATTTCGCACAAAGCCTTTTCTGGCTCACCTCTGGCAATTACATCCACACTACAACCCGCAATATCAAATGTATTCTCTGGTTCAGCTGAGACATGAGCCCCTACAAGTACATTAATACAGTTTGGATAACTTTTTTTTATATCAAAGGCATAATTGATATCGTTATATATACTTGGTGTGGTTGTATGAATTACAGCTATATCTGGAGCGAATTTGATTACTTCAGATATTACTTCTTCACTTGTCATATTCCTTGCAGCGCCTTCAATAAACTTACACTTATGACCATCTCGCTCTAACATAGCAATCAAAATAAGCGCCTGTTCAGGATGCCTCTGTACTCGCCCCCTTGATTTAGCGGCCCAGCGGGCTGAACGAACAAAATCATCACCATAAGGTGGATTTACATAAACTATTTTTTTCATTTATTCAATTTATTACCATTTAATTTTTGCTCTAAAATTGCAACCTTTTGAGCAAGTGTTTTTTGGTTATTTGTCAGTTTTGATATTACCGTTGAAAAATGCAAAACAATTAAAAGCAAAAACATAACAGCAAGAAAAAATAATGCTGAAATTGGCAACGCGGCACCTATAAGTTTTGTAAACCAAAATAAAACTGGTGGAAATAGTGAAACCAAAAACAAAAAAACAGCCGTTACAATCCAAAGCCACGAGTACTCTTCATTTAACTTCTTTCTTCTTACAAGTTCAAAAACCAGTATGAGAATACCAACACTCACAGCAATTGAAAGTACTAAATTACTTAAAGTCATTTTGTTTTTCCCCTTAACAATGTAACCGTAATTGAAAACAGCATCTTAAACACATAGTAATACGCACCCAAACCATGATGCAACGGCTTATCTTTTGTATTTTGGCTCATAAGAACAGGAACTTCTTGTATTTTAAAGCCAGCGATATGCGATTGAATTATTAAATCGGCATCTGGAAAGTTTGCGGGATATTGCTGTGGCTGAGCATAATACTCAATTACTTTTCTGTTTACCGCACGGTATCCGGAAGTTGAATCAGTTATTTTTGTTTTTGTTATTACACTTGCAAGCGTGTTAAATACTCCCATGCCTATTTTTTTTGCAAACTCAGCTTTGTACTGCCCAACACCCAGAAAACGCGAACCAATTACTATATCGGCACTTCCGTTTTTAAGCGGTTCCAATAATGACGGTAGAAATTCCGTATCGTGTTGACCATCAGCATCTATTTGTACAACAAAATCATAGTCGTTATATTTTGCAAACAGGTAACCGGTTTGCCTGGCGGCACCATCACCAAGGTTAAACGGATGACTAAGCACAATAGCGTTTAGAAGCTGACACACACTGCAAGTTAAATCTTTTGAACCATCATCTATAACAGCAATGTCGGCATTTGGCATTACCTTTTTTATGCCGTTTATTACTCCGACAATGCCACTTGCCTCGTTGTAAGCAGGTATAATTACAAGAATTTTTTCTTGCATCAAACAAACTCCTTAAAAACTTGGTTTGCCAAAAGCATACCGCGCTTTGTAAGGCGTATTATTTTGCCATCTTTCATAATAAGTTTTTTACTTAATAAATCATTTATGGCAGTGCCGTATTTATCCATTACTATATCAGAAAGGTCAACACCATCGCGACAACGCAGGTTTAAAATTATGTGATCAGTAAGGTTTGTTTGTTCATCTATCACTTCTTCTTCTACAACGGCACTGCCTGTTGAATTTATTTTTTCTATGTACTCTTCAATTGTCTGAGTGTTTTTAAAACGCATACCTTTTAAGTGCGATGCCGCGCCAGAGCCGAGCCCAATGTACTCTCTATTTTTCCAATAAATCATATTGTGCCTTGACCTGAAACCATCACGCGCCCAATTTGAAATTTCATAGTGCTCATAACCCCGTTTTTCAAGCATCTGCTCTGACCATTCATAAATTTCTGCCTGCTTGTCTTGATTAACTTTAACTTTTTGAGTATAAAATGGCGTGTTTTCTTCTATTGTTAGAGGGTAAAGTGATATATGTTGTGGTTCAAATGTCAAGGCGTCTTCAAGTTCACCTTGCCATTCAATTATAGTCTGGTGAGGAAAACCATAAATTAAATCCAAGCTTACATTTTGAAATTGTAGTTTTTTTATCTGCCTAAAAATTTCACGAACCCGTTCAACAGTGTGAATGCGCCCAAGATATTTTAGGTTGTTATTATTTAAAGACTGAACACCAATACTTAAGCGATTAATTCCCCAAACTTTAAGGGCCCTCAACTTCTCTTCGGTTGCCGACTCGGGGTTTACCTCAACCGTTAACTCAAAAAGTCCGGAATAACCGAATATTAAACGGACATTATTTAGTAAATCAAGCAATTGCTCTGTTGAAAGAACGGTTGGTGTTCCGCCCCCAATATAGAGAGTTTCAATTTTGTATCCTGAATATTTTGCCATCTCCTTTTTTAGAGCATTAAGATATGGGGCAATGAGATATTCTTTGCCCGCAAATGATGCAAAATCACAGTAATAACACTTTGATTTACAAAATGGTAAATGTATATATAAACCGTTCATTTTTAATTATTTATTCAAGATGTTTATATTATTTACAAAATTTTATTTAATCAACCGCCATCTATTTGCTGGCCAGTATAGAAAAAGTGGTTTGCCTTTAATTCTATTTTCAGGTAATGGCCCCCAAAAACGCGAATCAAATGATCTATCTCTGTTATCACCCATTGCAAAGTAACAACCCGCAGGAACAACAACTGGACCAAAATTATCTCTTACAACATCAAGCGCCATATCGGCAAAATCACCATTTTCCCATGCTGCCTGATAATCTTTTTGGGTTTGGAAAACTTTTGGGGACTGATAAAAGTTCATATCTTCAAAATTTAGATAACTTTCCTCTACCGGTTTATCATTTATGAATAGTTTTTTATTAACTACTTCAACCTTATCGCCACCGATAGCAACACACCTTTTAATAAAGTCCTTTTCAATTTTTTTTACCCTTTCTTCACCGACAAGTGCTTTAATTGGCGCCCTAAAAACAATTATGTCGCCTCTTTGCACTTTGCAAATAGGAAATATCCTCTTGCCATCGGCAAGAGGAATATGAAAACCATAAATAAATTTGTTAACGAATAGATGATCTCCCTCAAGCAAGGTCATACGCATACTGCCTGAAGGTATTTTAAATGCCTGAAGCAAAAAGTACATTATTATTGCGGCAATTATTACGGCCGACCAGCCGGTTTCTATCCACTCATGTGACCACATAAAAAACTTATTGCAAGCTAAAACTTTATTAACATTCTTTATATGTCTTAAAACACGTGCAATAACATACAACAAAATACCGGCAAGTAATAACTTAAATTCCATTTTAGCTCCTAATCATTTAATTTTAATACTGCAACAAATGCTTCAGAGGGTATTTCAACCCTGCCAAATTGACGCATCTTTTTTTTGCCTTCTTTTTGTTTTTCAAGTAGTTTGCGCTTTCTTGAAATATCACCACCATAACACTTTGCAATAACATCTTTTCTAAGAGCTTTTAGCGTTTCACGACAAATTATACGGTTACCTATGCGTGCTTGAATTGGTATTTCAAACATATGCCTTGGAATTATTTCTTTTAATTTCTCGGCTATAATTTTTGCCATATGATAAGAACTGTCTTTGTGCGCAATAACAGAGAAAGCATCTATTACTTCTTCATTTATCATAAACTCAAGTTTTACTAAGTCCCCAGGCTTAAAACCGATATGTTCGTAATCAAACGAAGCATAGCCCCGAGAAACGGATTTTAACGAATCGAAAAAACCAATGATTACCTCTGAGAGGGGCATTTCATACTTTACAATAACTGTTTTTGTGTCAATATAACGCATATTCAGTTGTTTACCGCGTTTTTTTTGGCATAGGTCAAGCACCTGACCAATATAATCAACCGGGCATATTACTGTCGAAATAACATACGGCTCATTTATCTCTTCAATATTTGCTTGATCTGGGAAATTTGCGGGGTTTGCAACTTCAATAATTTTGCCTTTTGTTGTAATTTTATAAACCACATTTGGAGATGTAATAATTAGGTCAAGGTTAAACTCGCGTTCAAGGCGTTCTTTTACAATTTCCATATGTAAAGAACCCAAAAAACCACAACGAAAACCAAAGCCCAAAGCCGACGATGTTTCCGGCCAGTAAAAAAGCGACGAATCTGAAAGGTGCAGTTTTTCAAGCGCCGTTTTTAGGTTATCATAGTCCGAGGTATTTACAGGGTAAAGACCGGCAAAAACAAACGGTTTAATTTCTTTATAGCCAAGATGCGGCCGGCTTGTTGGCCGCGATTTTTCTGTTATTGTATCGCCAATTTTTACATCATGTATATCTTTTATGCCGGCAACCACATAACCAACTTCTCCGGCACTAATAGTATTTGAAGCCACAAGTTTTATTTGCATATACCCAACCTCAAGCACATCGTAAGATGCCCCTGATGATGCAAATAAAATATTGCTTTTATTTGTGATTTTACCTTCAAGAACCCTTATTAAAATAATTACGCCTCTATATGGGTCGTAAAATGAATCAAATATTAGAGCGCTAAGCGGTTCATCGGCACTTCCGATAGGGGCAGGCACTTTAGCAATAACTGCGGCTATTATTTCCGCAATACCTTTGCCTTCTTTTGCGCTTGCGAGAAGTGGTTCATCTTTTATATTTAATGCCTCTTCTATAAGCACCATTGAGTTAAGAATATCCGCTGTTGGCAAGTCAATTTTGTTTATAACAGGGATAATTGTTAGGTTTGCATTACGGGCAAGAATTGTATTGGCGAGTGTCTGTGCTTCTACACCTTGAGATGCGTCTACAACCAAAATTGCACCTTCACACGCAGCAAGTGCTCTGGAGACCTCATAAGTAAAATCCACATGACCTGGGGTGTCAATTAAATTTAACATATACTCTTTACCGTCTGGAGCGGTATAGTTCATTCTTACAGCTTTTGCTTTTATTGTTATTCCGCGTTCTCGTTCAAGCTCCATACCATCCATAATTTGAGCGCGCATTTCTCTTTTAGATACAGTACCCGTAAACTCAAGCAAGCGGTCTGCAAGCGTACTTTTGCCATGGTCAATGTGTGCTATTATGCAAAAATTTCTTATTTCCATAGTTATATTTTAACCCGCATTTTGCAATAGGTTCAAAAATCAAGGCGAAAGGACATGCCAAACCCTATTGCAAAATTCAGGTTTAAGGTGTCGTGTGCTTTTTGAAACGCTTGATAAGCTCTTCTCTATTTGGCGATTCTAGCAAGTCATTTGCAAGCTCCCTTGCTTGCGCGTAAGAAGTATTTCTAATTATTTTTTTTATTTTTGGTGCCTGAACAGGTGAAACGCTAAGTTCATTTAAACCAAGCCCAACTAAAACAACCGTAAGTGATGGGTCTGCTGCCATCTCGCCGCATAGTCCAACCCACTTACCTGCCCTATGAGCGGCTTCTACAACATTTTTTATTAGTCGCAGTATTGCAGGGTGTAACGGATCATAAAGAGATGCCACATTTTCATTTACTCTGTCAATCGCAAGGGTATACTGAATTAAATCATTTGTGCCAATTGATAAAAAGTCGCAATGCGCGACTATTTGATCGGCCGTTAAAGCCGCAGATGGCACTTCTATCATTACACCAACTTCTATATTTTCATCAAATTTTTTACCTTCGCTTCTAAGCTCTTCTTTAGTTTCTTCTAAAATTTTATTTGCCGCAAGCAACTCACCCAAACCTGAAATCATCGGATACATAATTTTAATTTTGCCCTCGGCTGATGCTCTTAGTATTCCGCGTAGCTGTGTTTTAAATATTTTTGGATATTTAAGTGAAAGCCTTATGGCACGCATCCCAAGAAATGGGTTTCCCTCTGTGGCCACACCCTCTAGGCCCATACCTGAAAGTTTGTCGCCACCAAGGTCAAAAGTTCTAATTATTACACTATATGGCATCATTTTTTGGGCTATTCGCGAATAGTTTTTATAATGTTCTTCTTCGCTTGGCATTGAGCTTCTGTTAAAGTAAATAAACTCAGATCTGTAAAGACCAACCCCTTCGGCCCCATGGCTTAAAACCGATGCCGTCTCACTTGGGTTATCTATGTTTGCACCTATTACAATTCTATGACCGTCGATTGTTTGAGCCGGCAAATCTTTAAGTTTTTCTAACTCTTTTGTCTGCTCAAGTTGTATCTCTTTTTCATGCCTGTAGTTTTCAAGCATTTCAAGGCTTGGATTTATTACTACAATACCCTGATTACCATCGACTACTATTGTGTCACCCTCTGAAATTTTTGCTGTAACATCTCTAAGACCTACAACCGCGGGAATTTCCAAACTTTGGGCGAGTATTGCGGTATGTGATGTTTTGCCACCTATGTCCGTAGCAAAACCAATTAGCAAATTCTCGCGCATAGACAATGTATCTGATGGTGTAAAGTTATGTCCAACCACTACACCTTCAGTTTTAATATCTGCTATGGTGCGCCTGACCCCACCGGCGAGATGGCTTAAAAGTTTTTTACCTACATCGGCGATATCATGCTTTCTTTCACGGAAGTACTCATCATCTATCATCTCAAAAGAGTGAATAACCTTTTCAAGAACTTCACTTAAGGCGTACTCCGCGTTTATCCCGTCACTAATTATCTTTGTTACTTCCCTTGTTATAAGCGGGTCTTGCAATATTAGCAAGTGAGCATCCGCAAGGCGGGCATATTCTTTACCAAGCGTTTTATATATTTTTTCTTTTGTTACAAGCATCTCCGCATTTGTTTTGGATAATGCATCGCCAAAACGTTTTATTTCTTTTTTAATATCGTCTTTTTTAATCTCTCTTTTAGATGTATTAAACTCTTCATCTCTAAACAAGATTGCCTTACCAATAGCAATGCCAGGCGATGCAGCAATACCGTGTAAAATAGAAACTTTTGCGTTCATAGTTAATCCTTTTTCTCTATTCGCCAAAACCATTCTCAAAAATCCCAACTAATTCGTTAATTGCTTCATTTTCATCGCTACCATTTGCTAAAAGTTTTAACTGTGTGTTAAAAGCCGCCGCAAGTGTCATAAGGCCCATAATACTTTTGCCATCAACTTCTTGACCATCTTTTATAATTTTAATTTGAGAAGAAAATTTTGCGGCAGTTTGTACAAATAATGCCGCTGGCCTTGCATGCAAACCAAGCTTATTTTTAATTGTAACAATCTTTTCAATCATTAATGGCCCCTAATACAAAATAGTAATATGCCTAAAGCTATTGTAGAGTAAAAAATTATGTTCGGTGAAACCCTACGCCCAGTTAAATAAAGTGTTCCTGTAAATATACAAAGCAAAACAAGCATATGCTCTAAATTGAGGCCAAATTTAATGAAATAAACCACTAATGCGCAGACAAGTATAAAAATTCCTAAAATTTTAATAATTTTAATTGCTTCTTGTATATCTATCTCCGAAATTATGCCAATGGCCTTTTGCGGATATGTATAACTCATGCTAAAAGTCCACCATCTGAAAAAAATATGAACGATGTTATAAAAAACAATGAAACTTATAGGAATAAACCATGCCTCTCTGAAATATCCGTCTTTATACAAGAAAAGAGCAAAACAAATTGCGACAAGAGCCACAAATGGCCGCCATATTGCCCAAAAAAATGTATCACCAACTGCCGCCAGAGGGCCAGACATATTCTTTTTTAGCACTGTTATACTTTCCGGCGAAATATCGCTTTGACCATGTTGCGCAAGCTGGGTTTCTTTAGAAGCAATAACACCCATAATTATGCTTACCATATAAGGATGTGTATTAAAAAAACCAAGCTGCCTTAAAACAGCACTTGAACGCTCAGCGGGTGTTTTATATAGGTGCCTGATTAATGGCATCATTATATAAGCAAACCCAACATTTTGCATTCTTTCGTAATTCCATATTGCCTGTAGAAAAAAAGACCTTGCAAGCATTTTTATAAATATTATGTTTTTTAATAATCCGCGCTCATTACTTTCTTGCATTTTTACCGCCATCAATTAAAGATGTAAGTTTTGGACTAAAATTCCTAAACATAATCCCAAGCGCCATTATGGGCAAAAAACGCCATGAGAGAAAAAGCCCGTACATAACTTTGCTTGGCACCATAGCAAAAACCTCGCCAACCAGCCACTCACCAGCAATAATAAAAGCGAAATAGAAAACAAAGGCCTTCAAAAAAAATAAAACTATTCCAATAAATATACCTTTGCTTACTCTGCCAATTTTACCCGCTTTAACTCCGTTCTCAACCCAACGCATAACTAAAACATTTATTTTTCTTATCCACATGTCTAGTAACTTAAAAAACATTGCAGATGGTAAGGCGAATATAAGAGCTAAAACCATTACCGCATTATTATTGGGCATAGTTTTTATGCCCCATATAGTGGCAAGTATTGCAACAGTTGTAATATCTGCCGGCACTGCGGCACCCATTGGCAAAATACCTATCCATACAAACTCAACGATAATGCCAATCCAAATACCTGATGTTAAATCACCCAAAATACAGCCAAAAAGAGGGGCTACAACTATTGGCCTTGAAAACATAAACTGACCAAAAGGTGTTATATCTAAACTTATTAAAGCGGCGATAAAAGCTAATAAAACTATTTCAGGCATTCAAGCTTACTCCGCGGTAACTTTTATACTCAAAACCTTTTCTTTATCTAAAGCGTTTAAATTAAAAACCATGGCTAAGTTTACACCTTGGTATGTTCTCTCAAAACCACTTTCAGACAGAGAAACGGTCTCAAGCGCATTAACCCAAAGGTCAAAGTTAACATCTGACTCTATTTTGTAACGCAAACCGGAACATTTATCTATTACTTGCCAGCTTTTAATGGATTTATGCTCACCATATAAGTTGCTATCAAAACAATAAAAAGCCGCATTTAGCTCGCAAGCATATTTTGGTAACTGTTGCATACTTTCTTGATAAGTGAAATTATATTTAACCGAGAACCCATTTGTAATTGGCGAAAGTTTTTTGCGCAATGATAACGCAACAGAACCATTTGCGGATTGCACAGAACCACTTTTACTTAAAACTATGTTTTTGTTATCAACTGTATAAGCATAACTTGCATTTTGAAAATTTCCCATTTCTTCAAATGTATTGTTTGCAAATGACTCACTTGTAACCTCATCACCAAAAAAATGATCAAGCAGCGAACTTTTTTGTGTTTTGTCGTAATGTAAATATTTATCTAAGTTATTTTCTTTTACAAATACAATATCGTGAATGGTTTTTACATCTTGCTCGTAAACATTTGGGTTTTCCAAAAATTCTTTTAACTTTTTGTGATATGCCTCATACCTGCGCGCAAGCACATTGCCAAGGTTTATACTTTTATCAAGGATATCCCACTCTATTATCGAGCCACCAAGGTTTGGGGCTACATACAAGTTTTGTTTTTGCGACTCAAATATTAATTCATCAAAACCATCGGCGTTATAATCAAATACAGACCACCGTTTAAGCGGAGCAACTAAAGCATTTAACTTTTTTTCAGCGTCAAGGAGCTTTCTATATACGCCATTTCGCAAATGAGGTGAATACAGTCCGCCAAAAACACCATGCCAATAAGCGCAATTGCACTGCCCGGCATAAAGATCATCAGTTGCCATAAGCAAGGAACTTTCAGCATATTTACTTCTCGCACTCTCTAGTTTTTGGCTTACATAAAGCATTTTTTTATTCATGGCGTTAGCTTCCGGGTATTTGGCAAGAAAGTTACGCCAGAAACCGCCACGAAGAAATCTTTTTACACTATTATCGTCGTGAAAGCGTTTTGAAAGCAATTCAAAGGCATTTTGTGCCGAAGATGGCAAAGCCCACTCAGACATTTCAAAATATGAAGCCGTCGGCAAATAAACAATGCCCCTTGGGGGGGTTTTTGCCAAAACATCACTAAAAGTAGCGGTTTCTATCCAATGCGCATTTGAGCTAAGCATATCCAAAAACGCATTTAGCCACCCATGTTCATAAACATGCATTTTTGTTCCAGGCCAAAGGCCAAATTTTTCACCGTCATCGGCCATAACAGCTACAGGGTTATCACATTTTTCAAGAAGTTCTTTAAAAATATCAAGTGTACTTTCAGGGTTTTGAAACGGAATCGCATAACGAAGTTTTTGACTTATTGGAAATATACTCAACTTTGCGCCTTGGTCTTCTGTTATATAGTAACCGCAAAGCTCATCTGGATTTAGACCCGATGCCGCAAAATGTGCATCGTCAACCACACTATAATTCATGCCTGCATCAACAAGTGTTTTTGCAAGTTGTGGTTCCCAAACCCTTTCAGCAAGCCACATACCCTTTGGCTCTTTGCCAAAAGTTTGAGCAATGAAGTTATTTAATTTTTTAATCTGCCCCAAGCCGTCATTGTTAGGAATTGAAGGCAAAATTGGTTCGTAATAACCACCGGAAAGAAGCTCAAGCTGGCCACGGCTCACCATTTGTGAAACTTTATCAATGTAGGAAGGATATTCCTTTGATATAAAATCCCACAATATACCTGTACAATGCAAAACCCATTTTATGTTTGGTCTGCTATAAAGAGCATCAATAAACGGCAGATAGGCATCATTATAAGCCCTGTGAAAAACTTCATCAAAGTTACCTATCGGCTGATGATTATGCACAGCAAAAATAAAAGTTACTTTTTTCACTTTATACCTTTTGACTCTAAAATAATGTATTGAGCTACATTTACTCTTTCATCATTTGGCAAAACCCTACCCTCAAGTTCTACATTCAACTCAGAAATATTATGCAACGCGTCAACATCATCATTATCAACTGAAACATTTTTTAATATTTGTCTTTTGCCTTCAGTAAAATGCATACCGCCAACATTAACAGAGTGCACGCTTACCCCACGCTTTAAAAAACGTAAAACATCTTGTGGGTTTGAAAAAAGCATAAAAACTCTTTCTTTTTCATAAGCACCCGATAAAACCATATCAGCCGCCGCATGAACCGTAAGCGTAGAAACCTTTATTGTTTTTGGCACTGCCATAGCAAAAAGAACCTGTTGCATTTTATCTTTTGCAACCTCATCAGATACAATTGCAACCACATCTACTTCCATATTTTTTAGCCAGCCTTCAACCACTTGGCCATGAATTAAACGATCATCAATTCTCATAAAAACTACTGGCATATACTCTCCTGTGCTAGTAACAAATTCTTATTACTATTTTAATTTCTCCAAAAACATTTTTTTTGCATTTGTAATGTTTTTTATTCCATCAGCAATAATTTTTTGGGTCAGCTCCTCACTCTGCATTGTGCCTCTGTGCAAAAGTGCTGATATAAGCATATACAAATTTACTCCACTTATTATTTCAATGTTTTTATTTGCTGAAAGCGGAAGGCAAGCATTGCATGGTGTGCCACCTAACATATCCGTTAAAATAATAGCACTATCACCACTTTGGAAACCTTTTATTATTTTATCTATTCTAGTACTTAAAGATAAAAGTGTCTCTGTGCGTTGTAATGATAGTGAGTAAACATTTTCCTGATGACCAACTATACTTTCTGCTGTAGCAATTAACTCCCTTCCAAACTCGCCATGCGTAATTACTAAAATATTAAGCATTAGTACTCCTGGTATAATATTCATTATACCTGATAATCTGTGTAATTAAGATATCTTGAATCTTATAGGATGCCTTTTAATTATCTCAATAACATTTTTTGCAAGTTTTAATGGATCATGCCTTATATATTTACCCTGCACCAACATATCGGCAGCAACAACTTTAAACCTAAAAGAACCACCGCTTTCAATTTTTGGGCTCAATGGGATAGAATTATTTTTGCTATAACGCTTAAGTATTGATTTTGAAATAATGCTTTTGTTGGCAAGCACATAGTCAAATATATTTTCAGCAGAGTGCTTTTCTATTGCTTCAATATGTTCACGAATAGTATATCCGGTACTTTCACCAGGCTGTGTCATAATATTGGCAACATAAATTTTTATTGCCTTTGAGCGTTTTATTGCGTTTGTTACACCGTCTACAAGATAGTTTGAAATAATTGAAGTGTATAAAGAACCCGGCCCGCTAACAATAGCATCAGCAGAGCCGATTGCATCTAATACAGGATTATGTACTTTAACTTTATTTGGAACTATTGAAAGAAGATCAATGCGTTTTTTACTTTCTGAAATTTTGCTTTCACCAAAAACTATACTACCGTCAGATAACTTCGCCTTAAGTTTCGCACTGTCAAGAGTTACTGGCAAAACTTTGCCTCTTATAGCAAGAACTTCAGCGCACTTTGAAATAGCGTTATCAAGCCCTCCGGTTATAGCAGTCATTGCGGTAAGCAACAAATTACCAAAAGAATGACCAGAAAGCGGGCCTTTTGAAGCAAACCTGTACTCAAACAACCGAGACATAAGGTTTTCTTCTTCAGAAAGTGCAACCAAACAACTTCTTATATCTCCAGGCGGCAAGACACCAAACTCTTTTCTTAGCTTTCCGGAACTGCCACCATCGTCTGTAACATTTACAACAGCCGTAATGTTTGAAGTATAGTGTTTCAAACCACTTAAAAGCGATGCTAAACCTGTGCCGCCACCTATCACGACTATTTTATAGTTTGTATTTTTTTTCAAATGAATAAACCTTAATTGTGAATATCCCTATGATAAACTTGTGACATGTAACCTTTTTTTCGCAATATAAAACCTATTTTTTCTGAAACTGCAACAGACCTATGGTGCCCACCAGTACAACCAAGCGCTATAGTAAGGTGGCTTTTGCCTTCTTTAATAAAATTAGGGATTAAAAATGAAAGCATTTTTTCTAAAATTACTATAAAATCTTTCGCCTCTTTATGCTTAAAAACATAATTTTTAACACCGACATCTTTGCCTGTTTTATATCTAAGCGAAGCAACATAGTTTGGATTTGGAAGAAAGCGAACATCAAAAACCAAGTCGGCATCTAAAGGCAGACCATATTTAAAACCAAAAGAAAGAACAGAGATCTTCATTTTTTCTAATGTCTGATCACTTAGTTTTTTTGTCAAAATTTCTTTTAGCTCGCCTCCTGTGAGGTGAGATGTGTCAATAACATCATCTGCTAAATAGAGAATTTTTAACATCATTTTTCTTTCGGCATTTATTCCTTCACTGATCCGCCTTGCTAATGGGTGTCTGCGCCTTGTTTCAGCATACCTTCTAAACAATGTTGCATCATCTGCGGTAAAGAAAAGAATTCTGTGCCTAATGCCGCGTTTTTTAAGATCATCAACTATTTTTTCAATAGAATCAAGTGATTCTTTGCCTGCTCGAATATCAAGACCAACAGCAACTTTATTTAGCTTTCCGCCAGATTCAACACACAAATCCGCAAATTTACTTACAAGAGAAACTGGAATATTATCAACTGCAAAATATCCCATATCCTCTAAATTTTTTAGCGCCAAACTTCTGCCTGCACCAGAGATACCTGTAACTATAAGGAACTGTCTGCTCATTTTTTTTCACCACTTTGCTTTGCCATAATGCCAATTAATCTTTTGTTTAACTCTTTTGCAGGGTTTAGACCTTTTTTCTTTAACCGTTGATTTAAGCTTGCCATTTCAATAAGAATAGCTAAGTTGCGCCCGGGCTTAACAGGAAAAATAACTTCCGGAACATTAACATCGAGTAATGTGGTAAATCTATCGTCGATACCAACCCGCTCGTAATTATGAGTGCCATTCCAATCCTGCAGGCGCACCACAAGCTCAATTTTGCTTTCATCTAAAATAAAACCAATACTAAACATATTCTTTACATCAATTATACCCATACCACGTACTTCTATATGATGTTGAATTATTTCCTGGCTTTTGCCTATAAGTACACCGCCAGAGAGTTGCCTAAGCTCAATAACATCATCGGCAACAAACATATGCCCGCGCTTCATAAGTTCCAAAGCGCACTCCGACTTACCAATACCGGCATTACCCAAAATTAAAACACCAAGGCCATAAACATTTACAAGTACACCATGCACTTGAGTTGTTCTTGCCATTTTATCTTCAAGATAAAAAATCAACTCTGCCATAAGCCCAGATGGCTTTAATTTAGAGTGCAATAACGGGCACATACATTGTGCATGCACCTGCATCATTGACGGTAATGGTTCTAATGAGTGTGTAAGTATTACACAGGGAAGGCGCTGGTAAGAAAGCAACTTTGTAAGAACTTCAACTTGTCTTTCGTGTGAGAGTGTTTTTAAAAATATATATTCGGCAAGACCAATTATTTGCAACCGTTCTGCTGGGAAGTGTTCAAAAAAACCAGAAAGCGCAAGCCCGGGCCTGTTTATCTCTGAAACAGTTATCTTTCTACAAAGACCTTCAACACCACTAAGAAGAGAAAGTTTTAGGGCTTCATTTTTTTCATTAAGCAATGTGCCGACGGTAATCTCTGCCATAGACCCCTTATATATTGAGGCAGGTTTTAAATGCTGCTCGCGGCGCTACTTAATACTCGTCTTCCTTTTCAATAATGCCAACAACATCTTTTACTGTTTTCGCGTCTCTGAGCGCTTGACGGAAAAACTTATCTTTGAACAAACGAGTTATTCTTGCAAGAGCCTTAAGATGCTGGCCTGCAGCATCAAGCGGACCTACCAATAAAAATATCAAATAAACTGGCTCACCATCTAAAGAATTAAACTCAACACCGTTACTTGATATGCCAATTACTCCAACTTGCTCTTTAACTGCATCAGTTTTACCGTGCGGCAAGGCTACACCTTGACCAATACCTGTAGAACCGAGTTTTTCTCTTTCGAGAATTGTTTTTGTTATCTCATTGGAATCTTTAATTTCGCTTGTCTTCGCCAACGAATCAATAAGTTCTTTTATTGCCGCCTTTTTATCGGTGGACTTTAAATCAATCACTATTGCCTCAGGGCACAAAAATTCCATGATCCTCATAAATCAATAAATCCTCCCCTCTTGTTTTTATAAAATTAAATTCTCGGTTCTACCAAACCAAATGTACCGTCGCCTTTGCGGTAAAGTAAATTCAACTGATCTGAAGATTCATTTAAAAACATATAGTAATCATAACCCAAAAGCTCCATCTCATCTATTGCCTCACCAAGAGTTACCGGCTTTACATCAAAGTGTTTAACTTCGCTTATTTTTGCCTTCTCACTGTATTTTAAAGGAACACAGTTAAGCATACTTTCGGTCATATTCTTTAAAGATACTGCACGAGTTTTGTTTTTTACACGGTGTACTTTAACTTTTTCTTTATGTTTTTTTAGTTGTTTTTCTATTTTATCCAAAGCAAGGTCTATTGCCGCATACATATCGTTGGACTCATTTTTTGAACGGAAAGTTGATTTTGTAGAAGTAATAATTATTTCGGCAGATTGCTGAAACTTTTTTTCAACAGACAATATAACTTGTGCTTTTGCTGGTGAGCTAAGGTACTTATCATACTTGTCAAGCTTTTTTCTTGCATACTCTGCTAAAGCAGGTGTTAAATCCAAATGTCTTGCTGTAATTTTTATATGCACTTGCTTCTCCTATATTATTCGCGCCACCATTTTAACCCGAATTTTGCAATAGGATTTGGAATTCGTCAAAAGATATGGGACATTTTCTTCCGCAAAAATCTTGCGAATGGAATAACCATTCGCTGCAATCTTTGCGTTAAAACTGCCTCCATCTCTTTCGTCTCGGTTCTCAAACCTATTACAAAATGCGGGTTTAACTTTAAGCAAAACGCCAGTTTTTAAAACCAGCTATGGCTAAAGCCAAAGGTGCCTCGCTTATAATTTTTTAAAACATATAAGTTGTATACGGTACTTTATACTAAATAATTACTTATAATTCAAAGATTATCTTGAATTAATTACAACTTGAATTTCTCGCCCAAATAAACTCGCCGTGCATCGGGACTTTCAATTAACTCTTTAGCATTGCCGGTAAGCAAAACCTTTCCTTCAAAAATAATGTATGCTCTGTCTATTATCTCAAGTGTTTCTCTAACATTGTGATCTGTAATGAGAATCCCTAAGCCCATTACTTTTAAACGACCTATAATACCTTGAATATCTGCAACCGTTATTGGGTCTATGCCGACAAAGGGTTCATCTAAAAGCAGGAATGACGGATCTGTTATTAACGCTCTTGCAATTTCACAGCGACGCTTTTCCCCTCCGGAAAGTGTAAAAGCAATTTGGTCTTTGAGCCTTTCTAGGCCAAGATCAGCTAAGAGCGCACTGACTTTGTTTACCCTCTGAGTTTTTGTAAGCGGCATTAGCTCTGCAATTACCATTAAGTTTTGCCAAACTGTCAAATGCCTAAATATTGATGGTTCTTGCGGCAAATAACCAATACCCAAACGAGCCCTTTTATACATTGGTAAATTTGTTATTTTAGTGGAATCAATAAAAACATCACCTGAGAGAGCAGTAACAAGCCCTGTTATCATGTAAAAAGTTGTGGTTTTGCCAGCACCATTGGGACCCAAAAGCCCAACGATCTCGCCTTGTTTGACTTCTACATTTACCCCATTAACCACAAGGCGATTCTTGTAACTTTTTTTTAGATTAACGCTTCTTAAAGTTTTCATTGTTTTTATCATTGAAATTTACCGTACCATCAACATTGCCGTTAAAAATTATCTGTTTTTTTTCAAGTTTAATGGTTGCGGTGTCGGATAGTATCTCTGCACGGTTAGCTAAGCCATCATCAAATACAACAAGAGGCCTTGGCACTCCGCTAAGCACAATTTGCTTTTCTTTTTGTAAAAATAAAGCACTGTTTGCCTTTGCTAAACCTGAAGAGGTTATTACTTCAACATCACCAAATGCCACTATACTTTCTGAGCTTTTGTTTAACATTATGTTATTAGCGAAAAGCGTTGCATTTGTAAGAGAATCTGATGAACTATAAACTACCTCTGAGCGATTGCCCAAAAGCTCGCCACTTTCAGTTGTCATATTATATTTGGCGCTTTGCGAACGAGCATTGAGTTTTTCACCTATTTCAGTGGTTGTTTTTATTTCAACATTGCCATAAGCACTTAACAAATTACTTTCTTTATCTTGAATTAACTGATCTGCAACTAAAGTGCTGCTGCCTCTTCTAACAGATGCCCCACCATCAAATTTTATTTTTTTACCGCCAGATATTATCTCCATCTTTTGGCCTTTAATAAATGTTTTTGGCTTTGTGGCGCAAAATGACGGAGTTAAATATAAAACAACCAACGCTACGCTTAAGAATTTTATCATTCTATTGCCAATTCTTGATTTTTTATAATAATACTTTCAAGGTCCGGTGTTGCCTCGAACCCCCTGCCGACGATTTTTTGCCCTTGACGTACCAAAACAATTTTACTTTCTGTAAATATCTTTTTTTCGGCCGAATTGTACGATAACGACTCAGTTTTTAAACTTTCACCTTTTGAATTTTCAAGCAGGCACTTACCCCAACAGGTCATATCATAAGTAACACTGTTAACCTCGCCCTCATTTGCAACAAGTTTTGAAGTTGCATTCGATTCTGAATAAAAATGAACTATCGGTTTATGAAGTAAAATTTTATTTTCTTTATCTAATACCTGAGCAGAGTCGGCCTCAAGAGTCCAATTTGTTTTGCCGTTTTTTGCATCGGTTACACTAAACTTTTCAATGACCTGTTCGGCCGCAAAACTCTCGCCTCCCTTTTGCTCAACTTCTTTTGCGCAGGAAACAAAAAATAAAAGCCCAAAAAACAGCAGGGATAGCGGGAAGTAAGCAAAAGTGATTATTTTTTTGTTTTCCATCGTTCGTGCATCCATACCCACTGCTCTGGCAAACGCGCAATATGGCTTTCAATAAGTTGTGTTATATGAGCTGTGTTATTTAAAACATCTGCGTCAAAATTGCCGGTGCGTTTTAATTCTATTGGTTCTAATATTACCTTGTGCCTATCATCGCTTAACCTTTCATCTATAGCGAGTAAAACAGAGGCATTTGTTTTTATGGCAAGCGTGGCAAGACCGGAGGGCGTATAAGCTAACTTATTAAAAAAATTCACAAAAACACCTGGCACTGCCGTGTCTTGATCTATAAGCATTGCTATTGACTCATTATTTCTTAATGCCCTCAACATTTGCCTTGCGGCGTTATCGGCAGAGCGCAAAATTACATTTTCACCTTTTGACTGCCTAAAACCAATAAGCATTGAGTTTAACTGCGGGATGTAAATTTTTTTCGCTATTACATTTATTGGCATGCCGCTAAGCGCAAGAGCTGCACCCATAATTTCCCAGTTGCCACAATGAGCGCTTGCAAGCAACACACCATTGCCGCAAGAAAGAGCTTTTTTAAAAGCATCAAGGTTTTCAATAGTTACCAAAGAATTTATTCTTTCCTTAGTGAGCTTTGGGAATGAAAACAACTCAAATAAATTTTTACCCTGGTTTTCAAAGACCAATTTGGCTATTTTGCGTATTTCTTTTTTACTTTTATCTCTAAATGACTGTTCTAAATTTTCTATTGTTATTTTGCGCGCCTTAACTGCAAAATAAAACACAACATTGCCAATTAAAGCACCAATTTGAACAGAGAGTTTGTACGGTAACACAAGTACCGCTTTGGAAAACAATAAAGCTGCAATATAATAAAGTTTTCTAAGTATTGCTTTCATCAAAGATATTTGGCATTCGCTTTATGCCACAAACCCTTTGCCCTAAGCACAATGTCTACAATCTCTCTTAAAACACCCTTTCCACCAGCTTTTTTAGTTACAATGTCAGAGTATTTTTTAACCTCGGAAAAAGCATCGGCTGGGGCAACCGCAATGCCTGCAAACCTGAGGGCAGGTAAATCAACTATATCATCACCGATATAAAGAACATTTTTTGGTAAAATTTTTAGTTTTGAGCATATTTCAATTAAAGCTTCTTTTTTGCTCATGCACTCTTGGTAAAGAAAATCTATGCCTATTTCTTTTGCCCTAAGCGCTACCTGTTTTGATTTTCTTCCTGTTATCCATGCAAATTTTATACCGGAATCTGCCTTTTTTGCAGCGCTAAAGGCATATCTGTCACGTACATCCCAAATTTTTATTTCTTCACCCGAGTGTAAAATTATGATCTCACCGGCAGTTAAAACACCGTCAATATCACTGGCTATAAGCTTTATCCCTTTGGCAAGTTGTTTAACCCGGATTTTGCAATAGGATTTGGAATTCGCCCGAAGATATGGGACATTTTTTTCCGCAAAACCCTTGCTAATGGAATTACCATTCGCTGCAACTTTTGCGTCAAAAATGCCTCCATCTCTTTCGTCTCGGTTCTCAAACCTATTACAAAATCCGGGTTTAATGTTTTTAATCATTATTTATTTTCTTCTTGAGGGAGTTTGTTTAGCCATGGAGTTATATCTTTTGGAATTTGGCGCATATATGGTTTGAGCACAACATTTAACGTGAAAAATGCAATAAGTAAAACGGAGTAAATTATAACAAGCGCACTTATATGCCACTTCCAAGTTGGCTTCCAAAGCTTAACCTGAATTAGAGGAGCTGAGCATTTTTTGCAATTCTTTAAGCCGTCTTTATTTTCACTTTGACATTTTTGGCACCTCATTTATTGCCTCCAAAAAACGGTTTTACAACCTCATCAATACAATTAAGTTGTTCTATTAATACCCCAAGCTCACTTAAAGAAAGCGAGTTTGGACCATCAGAAAGAGCTTTTGAAGGGTGTGGATGAACTTCAACAAAAACACCAGCTATACCAACTGCACTGGCCGCGCGGGCAAGAGGTAAAATATATTCTTTGTTGCCTCCACTTGACTTACCGTTTGCCCCCGGCATTTGTACTGAATGCGTAGCGTCAAATATTACGGGGTAAGTTGTTTTTTTCATTTCATGAAGTGAGCGCATATCGGCAACAAGGTTCCCGTATCCAAA
>Ga0265297_10003659_pt1 | contig 27207 bp, 47 predicted proteins | sample Munlanlwell13791_FD_192502 | JGI IMG/M metagenome (GOLD analysis project Ga0265297, IMG submission 192502) | Leachate microbial communities from a municipal landfill in Southern Ontario, Canada - Leachate well 137-91 | ecosystem: Engineered > Solid waste > Landfill > Unclassified | place...
ATGATGGATGTACTAAAATATGAGCCTTCGACTTTTCCCAGCTACTCTAAAACAGGCTAATGAAATGATAGAGCGACTACACCGTCACCACAAGCCAGTCCAAGGACACCGTTTTTCTATCGGGTGTGAGGATTCGGGGGGGGTAGTGCATGGGATTGCAGTTGTAGGCCGCCCAGTCGCCAGGGCCGTTGAACAATACCGTGTTGCGGAAGTTACCCGGCTGGTAAGCGATGGAACACCTCATGTTTGCAGTATGCTTTACGCGGCATGTGCCAGGGCGGCAGCTGCTATGGGTTACGACAAAATTCAAACTGCCATTCTAATTACAGAGCCCGGTACATCATTGATAGCCGCCGGCTGGAAGTTTGATCATATCATCACCGGCCGGGACTGGAACTGCCCTTCCCGGGGCGGGCGCCGGACGGATCAACCACAGTGCGACAAAAAATCCTACAGTAAACAACTCCAAAGTTAATCCTCGGTAGTATAATAACACCACGTTTTGTATTCCAGGCTGCCTGTTGGTCATCCTGTGATGTTGCAGTATAATTTGAACTCGAATTAATCGAGTAAAATAATCATCGAAATTAGTTCTATTAAAAATCATCTATATATAGCCATTTTTATTTTAGCTTCAAAAATAGCCATTGTGGTATACCGTAATAATATCTAATAAGATACTTATTGACTTTTTTATAAATTTGTGTTTTAATATCAAATATAGATGTTCAATCATCGAATCGTAAATCCTGAGCAAAGCAGCCAGGTAGATTAGAGAGGTAAAAATGACCACAGAACTAACGTGCCAGGATAGGGTTAAGACTCACTTGAAAAGCCGGATCAGCGATCTAGGGCTCTTATTTAGATCGTGGCAGGACGGCGAAGAGGGCACTGTTAAAGACACAGACGGCCAGGAAATAGGAAACTTTAATGAATACGGTTTGTGCTTTGACTACGTGGCCCCCGGAACATTCAACAATCAAAAGCGCGGATACTTCCGGTATCAATTATCCACTGGTGGCCCCGGGGATGAGTTTAGATTTTACACAGACGAAAACTTGAATCCGACCAGGATTGAATACTGGTTTTTAGACTGGTTCGACGGAGCTAAAATTAACCTGAAGGGCAAAGACAAGGCATTAATGCTGGAAATATGGGAGTCGTTTAAAGAGTGCGAAGTGGTAGACAGTGCATTTAAAAAAGCGATGGAAGATTAAAAAGGGGGTAGAAATGGGTTACAGTTATGATAAAAGCGGGCGGTTATGTTGCGATGTTTGCGAACATGCCGGGGGAGTGCGTAAGTACCAATGTCCATTTAATTATTGTCCGGCGATAGCTCTTTGTCCTACATGTCACAAGGCACACCCGGAGTATACGAGCATAATATTCCACAGACAACATGGCTGCGAGAGCGCAAGCGCACAATACCGCCAACTTGAGGCTAGGCAAACAGAGTTATTTAATGCTGGCAAGTTTGTACGGTGTTCCGCGCTCTGGCACCCTAAAATAACCGTGGCGGAAAACGTCAAGGTTATATTCCATGGCCAGGCCGGGGAACAGGCGTATTTTATGAGCCAGGAAACTTATGCTGCTATTCCGATGTTGACACCTGCAACTATTGAGGATTATCAGGCACGCGGGAACGTTATCCCGGCCAAATCGCTCAATATCTATGAACCAGTATAATCGAGGGAACGTCAAGGGGATTGCTTCCCAAAAATAAGTAGGTAAAAGGATAAGAAAAAATGAAAAGAATTGCTTTTGTTGGAGAAGATGGAGTAGCTAAAAAAATTAGAGTGTTCGAGCGAAAAACCGGATGTGAAGTAATGTACAAATGGGGGATTCCACAAAGAAACTGGTGTTTTATAACTGAAAGAGAATGGGACTCACCTAAATATCGCCACGATGAAGACGTGGGCGAAATAACAGAAAGCACTTTATACTAAATAATCCAGTGGGGAGCGCATACTGACCACGCTCAAGTTGGCTGTGCTGGCCGGGTATTCCCAGGGGGGAGCTGAGCACACAGAACAGCGAAACGCTGTAGCAGAGTCCCGGTATTTCCGGCAGCCTGCCGGAGGGAGAGAACGATGGAATTTATTATCGCAGGACATGTCGTAAAAACTTATAGCACAGGGAAGAAGACTGTAAGACTTTCTATCGATGATGAGAATCTTGGAGAAGCTGACACCGTCCAGGACGCTATTGATATAGCGAAGGATTTTATTAAAAGATACAACCCGGCTCCCCCGAAACATGAAGATTAAGCCGAAACCCGGGGATCCGTTCCCGGGTCTACCCGTGAAGCGGGTACCGACGAGGCTGGAGGTAATAAATGAAAGATGGCGATAGATTTATCAGGCAACTAAACGAACGTGCACAAATCAGGCACAGGGAACTAGAGGGAATTATAGGCATATTCTTCAACCTGACCACGCCCTATACCCCGGACTGGTTATACTGGACTGAATACGGCAAGGCGAATCAAAATTAAAGGGGGATGATATGTCAAAACACAAGTCGCATTTATACGAAGTGCAATACGATGAGCTCATCGAGGTAGACCGGGAAGCTGCGATGCAAATATTCAGTGGTACAGAGATAAACCGCACTGGTGATTTCACGATAGATTTAGATGATTTCATGGGCATACTTCAGCGCAACCCACCTACCCCGGAAACACGCCCGATAATTAAAAAGATACACAAAATTCTTCTGGACGGACAGTCTCATACTTTCAACGTGTTCTAAATCCTGAAGCTGAAAGTACAACCGCTATAAAAAAGCACAGAAAAACGACCTCGCCACATGCCCTAGAAGTGCCCTGAAAACTTTCAGACTATATATTATACCCATTACTTGACTATTCAGTACAAACAATGTAGGATTAAAAATACAAGGGGTGAAATAATGAAACCATCGAGACGTAAAACACTGGGACTCAAATCAACGGCTTGTCGCTACTGCGAGCTGGCGGATCGAACCAAGCTACGGCAGGGACGGAACTACTGCAAAAGCCAGGTAAAACCGGAGATAGTCAACGGCCATTGCCAGCAAATGAGACTGAATAACAGTGAGGTTAAGCAATGAACTGTCCAAAATGCGGAGCTGAAATAGATCATCTGGTGAAGTGGCGCAGGGAAGAGGTGCCTTATGATTTTAGAGTGCTGGATAATGGGAATGAGACAGAGTCACCCTCAGACCAGTCGCCGGAAGAATTAGACCAGCTTCCTAGCTATAGTTGTCCGGAATGTGGTGATACTGTAGCATGTAACCGTGATGATGCGGTTAGACTATTTGGCTTCATCCCAGTAAATACAAATTAAAAAGGGGGTAACATGCCTAAAACAATTCAGGAATGGACATGGGAAGAGGCTTTCCAGAAGTTCGGATTCGGGGACGGAAACGAGACAATCCACACGGATGATATTGTTAGTTTATTGGCAAGCATGGGGTGGGGATATAATTACGCAGATAGCTCACATAACCAGTACATTTTTATGCTGGAAAAGGGTGGTGCCGTTATCGAGTTTGACGGTTATGATGATGAGGCTGCTATCCGCGCAAAGCTACCCATGAAATTAGTCGAGGCACTGGATAAAGAGTTCCCGGCAGAATAATAAGGGTAAATAATATATAAGGGGGCAAGGACAGGACTAATGCAGAACTTCTATAATTCCTTCAGGCCACATCAATTCGGACAAGTCATGGGACAAGATCAATCACTGACAATATTGAAGCGCCAGGCAATCAATCGCAACTTCTCACATAGCTATTTATTCCATGGGCCTAGTGGTACCGGGAAAACGACTACAGCGAGAATACTGGCAATGGCACTATGTTGCGAACACATGGAGGCCGGGGAGCCTTGCGGTAAGTGCATAAACTGCGAGCAAATTATCAAGGGAAGCTACTGGGATGTGGCTGAAATAAATGTGGCTAACTTCCGTGGGGTCGATGACGTGCGGAGCTTATGTTATAAAGCCTACTTATCGCCATTCGGACCGTATAAAGTGTTCATACTTGATGAAGTGCATATGCTCACCAAAGAGGCCGCTAATTGCCTTCTCAAGTTACTGGAGGAACCACCGGAACGGTGCGTGTTCATTCTCTGCACAACCGATATCTCAACATTACCAGAGACGCTTTTAAGCCGATGCGCACAGTTCAAATTCAATAAACTGGAGTCCGTGGATATCCGGCGCAAACTGGACTACGTATGTTCTCAAATCAAAATAGATGCTGATAAAAAGTACCTGGATTTCATAGCGGAAAGCGCACAGGGAAACTGTCGATCAGCCGAGGGATTACTAGAACAAGTTGTGTGTCTGCAAACAGTATAATCAATTTACGCTACCCGGTAAGCCACCTTGCCGGGGTGCGTTAGGGGATTATTTCCAATATGGAGGTATTCATGGGTGAATTAGATGACTTTTTAATAAGCCGCGGATATGGGAAGCCTAAACCGTCCGAACAGCCGGCAACTTCAGTACAAACCCAATCTACAAAGGATGATACCGTTAAATGGCTAGAGTTAATCCGCCCTACCACGGTCGATCTCATTCTCGGGCATAAGGGACGCGGGAAGTCCGGGCTAGGGTATTTTCTGCTGGACATGTGCGAGAAGCATTACAACCTCACTCCGCACGTAGTTAATCTACCGGATGATAAGCACCACCTGCTACCATGTAATTATACCTTCGGTAATCTTGAGGATGTAAAGAAATTCAGAAATTCTGCGGTCTTAATAGACGAGGGAACGTGCGAACTGCCAACCGGATCAAAACTAGAAGTATTGCTCAAGGGGTATCAATCGCTTTCCAGGCAGCGTAACCAGATCATAATAATCATCTTTCACGCATCCAGTGATGTCGGCTCCCGAATACTGCGCGGTGTTGATACGGTGATGATAAAGGAGCCTTCCAAGAGGCAAATTCAGCATGGTAGTAAGGATAAGTGGTGGCATGATATCCTGATGGAGGCCAAGAGTAAGTTCAAGACTATCGCCGATATGGGGGATGATGTGCGTAAGTACACCTTCATTGACAGTGATGAGCCAGAGTTCCAGGGTATGCTTAGTAATTCAGTACCATCGTACTGGAATGAAGAATTGAGCTGCGCCTTCGGGGAAACCGGGGATAGTGGGGATAGTGGGGATAGTGATGATGGTACGTTAATGTCCATCGACGGCCAGGCTGAGATCACGGCGGAAATGCGCGCCCGGGGTGTAGCCATGGAAACTGTTACCACGCCAAGCGGTAACTACAGGGTTTTCATGGATCCCTTTGATGCTAAAATAACATGGATGGAGAAATAATGTCAGTCTGTATTCACTGCAGGAAACATTTACCCGGCCCGGATGGATATACAATTTGCCTGCCATGCGCCAGTGAACTGATAGACCATTGCGCTACCAATGCTGAGATATGCGCTCTGGCTAAAGTGGGGATGGATGCACTGGTAGACGAAGCCACGGGGTATCAAAAGATTAGACCGCGTTTTGACCTACAGGAACGCCTGCGGAAATATCATCAAAAACGCCTCGCCATATTCAGCGAAATAGAAGCGAGATTAACGGAGGGGAAACAATGAAAAGGCTAATTATCTTGGCAATCATGGCGGTAGTAGCCCTAGCCACACCCATCTTGGCTGATACATCGGAGGTGCAACCACCTTCGCCTACTCCAATTATCATCCATGGTGATATCAATATGGATGGCAGGGTTGACGCTTGTGACATTACTAAATGTGAGCGTATTATGATTGGAATGGATAAGCCTACACCCGGCGCCGATGTTAACCATGACGGACAGGTTAACTCTATAGACCTGACAAAAGTTGAAAGAATAATTTGCAGACTGGACTATTAACCATGGTCAATAATCGAAGGACCAAGTGGAGAATTACTGCCAAAACGTGCCAATACAGAACTACTGATGCTTCCAGAAATGCGACCGGTAACCCTTTATGTTCGGTGTTACATCCACATATAATGCGCTGCACGTTCTCAAAATGTCCCTTCGCGATGCGAGATAGAAATGAATAAAGCAATACAGAAGATCAGGGACTATGAAGACGAAGGTTATCGGTATGAATTGATGGACGTGGAGGAATCTCAATATACAGATATCGAAACCATGGAATCTGGCGACCGCGTTGTCATCCAAGTGGCCATGAAAAGGGTAAATAAAAGGGGGATTAAAGGGGGTAAAAATGAGCTATCGTGTATTATTTAGTTTTTCGACTGGCATATCTAAGCCAATAGTCGTGCAAAAGGGCACACTGGAAAATATAAAAGAGCGCGTTCATCTAACTGAAGAGGCATTAGGTCTTGAGGTCGAACAATACCGTGATAACCCTAAGTACTGGAAATCCACTGAACCCGAAGATGGTGTATCCGATAAACTGTATTGCCAGGTAGCCGAGGAACATAACAATTTTATCCGGTGGCTTTACCATCATTTTACGGACCATGCTGAAGTGCCATTTCCAGGTGATAGTGAGACGATAACGCCGGAGCAAATAGCACCTTTTTGGCATGGCTTAGTGGAAATAGATGTCCCCGTTGAGAGGTGGACCCGGGACTACTACGTTGCGCGCATGGAAGAGTTGTATGAATCAATGCGTGGCCGCGGTGAGGTTATAATATTCGATAGCAAGCCACTTACCGAAAGACAGGCAGCTGATGTAATTAATATATTTGCCGGCTATCTTGATAAACATGATGTTAGACTGGATTCCCCAGGGACAGATTCCCTAGCTGGTGAGGATGACGGCGGGTATTACTGGTGTGAAAAATGCGGGGCTGTTACCGAGCAACACGTCGTCGAATGCAAGAAGCGCAAATGCCCTATAAAAGCAGAGTGGGGAGACTAAGTGTTGAATCGAATCAATCTCTGTAAATACTGTTTGAGCGACTGCAAGAAAAGCACGGTAGCCGGATGTAACCGGTACAACGAGGTCACAAAGGTAGACTTCTTCAGGGAAATGAAGCAAAAAGGAGGCAAAAAGAATGAAAATGGATGATATCAAGCGTCTTATCACGCTACAGCAAGCCGCTGATAACCTCATTATTAAAGAGAGGGAACTTATTACTGTATTGGCAAAGGAATCAAAATGACAGACGGGCAACACACTGACTCTAAAATGCCACTCCGGTGTGGGGATTGCGGTAATGAATGGATTAAGTACTTTAAGTTGCCCATGGATATCAATGAATTTACTCATCAGCTTAATGTGACTGTTCCCCACGACTAAGGGACGAGACCCAGGCTATCCAGCCCGATGTGCCCGCACCGGGGTTTTAGACGGCGGGTATTGATAATACGTTGCCCTAAGTGTCGCGGCCAAAAAGCACTAATGCAGCCATCGGGAGATTTTTATGTCGCAGACTAGGGTTTTCAAGGGGGATAAGTTTACCCACGCTTTCGGTAGCCCGATTCCACATGGTTCCACTGTGTCAGTAGTTAAATTCTACCCACGCCGGCGTGTTATCGTTGAGTATAATGGAGAACAATATTTGACGATGCTGTGGTGCCTAACTAAAATACCTCCATCCTAGAACTATTGCCAAAATTCCCCTGAAAGTGCTACGCTTCTAATTAAATGGAGGTGGACATCATGGCTAAATTTCCCAACATCAAGTATAGAGTTAATTACAATGCTTTCCCGGATATATCCTACATCCCCAATCAAGGTCCCTGTGAAGTAGTGTCCCCATTAGACTATTCATGGCTATCATGGTTCGGGGCGCCACTTCCAGACTTCAGCTTCGCTATTGAACCAGCGGTTACTGGTGGTGAGCGTAAAATAGACCAGGCTATGGCCATGCTGAAGAACGGCGTTGAGTCTATTCAGAACAGTACCATCTTCAGGCAGTATCTGGAAACACTGGCCAAGTTCCATGACTATTCGATTGGCAATATCATGCTGATAATGCTACAAAGCAGGAATGCCACCAGGGTAGCCGGATTTAACACGTGGCGTGACCTGGGTAGGTTTGTTAAGGCTGGCGAAAAGGGCATCATGATACTAGCCCCCTGCTTGCCGCCAAAAGAGGTGTCTTGCCCATTATGTGGCACCAGTGGGCTGGTTGAGAAGTCTCTCCGTGAGCATGTCGCCGGCCAGCACCCGGGGGAGAATGTAGCGGCCATAGTTCGAACAGCTAAGGAAGGCGGCTTAACTGGTGGTGCTATGTATTTCAAGGTTGTATATGTATTCGACATATCACAGACGGGCGGGAAGGACCTGCCTCAAATAGAGGTGCCAGCGTTATCCGGCGCAGCCAATGAAACCCTGTTTTCACAGGCACTGGAGTTGGCACAAACACAGAATGTGGCGGTATCTTTTGAGGCAAGGCAGGCACAGGACCCGGAAATTAAGGGCATGTACTCTGGAATGGATATATGGGTGAAGGGCGATGAACCCCGGGCGCAGCAACTCAAGACATTACTTCATGAACTCTCCCATTATTACACTGAACGTGTGTTTGGCATTGCCCGGGTTGATGCGGAAACCATAGCAGAAAGCTCCGCCTACGTAGTGGCTTCACGCTTTGGCTTCGACACTGGCACCAGGTCATTCCCTTATGTTGCCATATGGTCTCAGGATAAGAAGGTACTGGAAAAGAACCTGGCATCTATTCGCAGCGTGTCCGCACGGATAATCAGCGGATTAGAGGCTATTACAGTGGAGGTAAGTTTGCTAAAAGAATCGGACACAATTAATTACTATAACTATAAAGGTAAGAAGGTTGCTACCCCTGACGGAAATGGTGAGGTATTCCGAGCGGAAAAGGATGCCAAGGGATGGGCTTTCCTTGTGCGACTTGATAACCCGACTTCGCTTGAAAAAGCTAAATATTATCGAGTGGACGAGATTAATCTAGTGAGCCTGTTGAAAGAAACGGTGGTACCCACCGAGTGTTTCCTTTGTGGTAGAAAAATAAGAACACAACAATCACTTTATTACCGCTTCAATGATAAACTCTGGAAAGTAAGAGTATGTTCTATTTGTTATTCAGGTGCTAAAAACAATACACCTTCTACCGCTATTTCATGGAAATACGCGGACGAGGAAAGAGATAAAGCCAGACGATTATTTGAGTCCGAAGGCAAGCCCGTTCCCGCCGAAGTCCTGAAGGATTATCCCGATTTAAAGCCAGTGAGTCTACTGAAAGAAAGCGCCATTAAAACTCCATACCAGTACGGCAGAGAGGCTTTCGGCAAGGGACTTAAGGCAACCCCGCTGCACGATCCTGGTTTCATGAAGGCTTACCCGCTTAAGGGGTCCGTGGGTGAGAATACGGAATACTTTAAAGAGTGGAGCCAGGGATGGCATGAAGCCAATGCTAAATCAACTGAGGGACCGAGCCAATTGAAAGTCAAGGCCACCTATTGAGATTTAAGGAGCAATCAAATGCCTAAATCAATCGAGCCACGCCCAGATACTTTCAGTATTATTCCGCAGTATAGTTCAGTAAATAATCAACTAGTTGGTTTCACTGTTGAGGATCCTGAAGGCGGATTAATTGGGAAGCGTGATGACATTATCACCAAGATACATAAAAAGTTTCCCGAGGCCACACCTCGTATCCTGAATCAAGCTGATTTTAAATACTTCCGCTATAGAGTGGTTATAAACCTAAAGAAAACAACAAAGGCCGGGGCTGATACTTCTGGAAAGCCCCGGCCTTTGACTGATGCTGAAATACTACGCCATGCCGATGAGATTATTAAGAGAATGAAATCCTCTTAACGACCGGTGCCGGGGCGCTTTTTCGTGATGTTGAAGCCGCAGGCTTTACCGGCATCATACAGTGCCTGTTGAACCGCGATGTTATTGCGTCCGCCCATACCCTCGGGCGGTTTGGCGTAGGTCTTACCGGTGAGCTGACCCTTGACGCAAATCTGTCCAGCTCCAGCCCGCCTGGCTTTAATACCGAGTGCGCGCCTCACTGTAACGGTAGGTACTGCCCCAAAACTTCTCTTGGCCATTTTAATAAATCCTCCTATAAAAATTAAGAGCCACGCAAATTAATGCTGGCTCTTTGTTCCTACGTCCTCAAAGGCTCCTGAACTTTTGTCCTTCAGTTAGATACTATACCACCTTTTTAATAGTCTTGTCAAGAGTTTTTAAAGTTGGGTAGTGTAAAGTATTGTATTAACCGATACCGCTCAAGCATAATAAAGCTAAATTTCAAAACTTCGTGTTTAGTTTGCTTTTTTGCGCAGGTTGCACTTTGCCGCTTACATTTCCTGCAAAATTAGGGTGTTTATACCTCTATGGGAACATCGCCTATTCTATTATAGGTTCAATGGTATATTCTTCCTCTTTCTCTTCCTCTTCCGCTTCACCTTGTTCCTCCCCACTACTATCATACACCGCCAATTGTGCGGCAAACTGCAATTTAACTACTTTGGGCACCTTTTTAACGAGTAGTAGTCGCCCCCCGGCGCCCGGTAAAAATTCATCCACTGTACCGGCAGTACTTAGCCCCCTCTCCCTTAACATACTCATAATTTTATTATCTGATAACATTAAATAAGTATCCATAAGTTCAAGTAGATCATCTGTGATTTCCTCGGCACCGGCCATCTTTAAGGCGTACTCCTTTGGGGACAACTGTGAGTAATCCTCTTTGGCCTTTACGTGGTTAGCCGCCTTGGCCTCCTGCCACTGTTTTCCCTTTTTAGATTGCTGTTGTTCTATGATGACAGAAAGGAGTATCTGTATCCTTTTACCAACACGCTTAGGTGAGTTTGATTCAATTATCTTGACCCACACCACTGGTTTAGTGCCCGGTTGCATCGGAGGTATGCTTTCTACCTCAACGATCTCGTCTTCGCCACTTCGGAACTTATCGCCTATTTTTATCGGCTTACGTGTTTTACCGGGTGGAAGCGCTTTATTCGGCTTCATTGAATCTGCCTACCCTCCTGTACCTGTTGTTTGGCGAAGTTCTGCACCTCGCAATCAAACTCACGAAGCCTGGCTTTTAATTTATCATCGCCGGCCTTTTCTTTTATATCATCCAGTTTGGCGCAAATTGGCTCTATTTCCGTGTCGCCATGCTCATCCACTGTTTTCATCAGGTCATTAGCGAGGTCAGCCTTGCCGCGCTCTTCCAGTGTTTCCTTATACCACTGGACCACTGGACCAATCAGGCAAGGGTGACATACTTTATCATCCTTCTTTACCCATTCCGCCATCGGGACTGTGCAGGAACAGACATCTGTGTTTTCTACGGTGACCCCTTCATTGGACATCTTTACCCCCTTCGGCCTCTAATTTATCTCCCAATTATTTACTATTTTCAATCACTAGCCGGACAACGCCGTTATGTAATTCGCAATCACGCTCGAACACCTTCTCTATATTATTTAACATCACTGGTGTAGGATTTTCAATTCCAATCGCACGCGCCAATTCATTCAAGGCTGCATCCTTTTGCCCCGCCTTATACTTTGTTTGGGCTTCAACGTAATGGTCGAGTGGAAGCATTTTTAATCCTCGCCGTCATCATTTCAGTGGTTAAAGTCTGTTCCTGTACCTTGCCAAGCACAGCCACGAATTGCTTGCATGCGTGACAACGGATATATATTTCAGCATCATTCACAATACCACGCAACCCTGTGAAGCGCCCGCAGTTAGAACACCGGATATTCTGTAAGCCATCAGGGTTAGCATCAGGATGTTTAGGTACCATCACTTATCCATCCTGGGCTTATAACTAATATCTGGAAAAGCCGTACTACCACCTTGTAGCAATACTCCGCTTTTGATATCGTCTATGACTTTTATCATAATTTGCGCTGGGTCCACTATCCCGCGTCCCCTCATTTCCTGCATCACCTTACGATAGTAGGCGAAGTATTCCTTATTGCCTACAATTACATCAGCAGTTACATCTTCGTGCGGGGTAGATTTCTTTGCCTTAACTGCCTCCGCCTTTTTAACTGTTTCAATCCCAAGTATTTTATCAATCTCATTCCTTTTGACCTGGAATGTTATGGACATCAAGGCGGCGGCATTCTGCACTGCCCGGGTGTGTTCCATTGTGCCATCAAGAGCATCTTCGCCACCAGCCCAGTGCCCCATTTCATGGTAGAAGGTGGATAGGGTGGATTCCTCATCTTCAAGAACATCCGGCACAAGATAAATTACGCCATCACTATAAGAGCATAGTCCTGATACCTGTGCCCCTGTACGTGGATCCGGTGGAATTGTCGCTGCCAGTATTTGAGGTTTGTTACCTCCATAAGTACACCGGTTGCACTGTTCGGATAAAAACCTTATAAGTTTTAAGTTGGTTTGTGCATTTTTAGACAGGTTTTTATCGAGGATAAACTTAGGTTTTTGCAACTCTTTTGCCCGCAGATCAGCGATGCTTTTATCGGTAGGTACTATGTAGTATAGAAAACTTTTCACCGGATAAGTGAAGTCCTCGCCAACGGACTTATACCCGAATGCCTCCGCTATCCTGGATAGGTTAGGATCGCTCCTTAACACGGCACGCTTGCCATACAATGATTCCCACGCAGAAACCCACGCCGGTTTTTGCTCCTGTTCTTCCTGTAAATAGGCATTACCCCACTGGGCGGTACTTTCAAAACTACCACGCTTCTCCATGGCCCTTAACGCCTTAACAGCTAAATCTTTGTCTGTTAAATTGGCCCATAATTTAGCTATAGCAGTGCGCATGGCAGAGTTATCGATTTCACTGATACGGTCAGGGTTAAGCTCAAGATTCCACAGATTATAGCTGTAATCAGATGGGCTCTCTAAGTCCCTTACATAGATATCGCCAACATATAACCTACCCTTGGGGCTAGTATATATTTGCTCTCTTCTGTCGAAGCGCCCGACTGATTCAGGATTACTATATATCGGCTTGCCCAGGAATGTAGTGAATCTATCTTTGTAAAGTTCGCCTGTATAACCCTCGATGGTCACTGTGGTGCCGGTACGTGTCTCATTCTGCTCTTTATATATAAATGTGAGCAGGTTGGCCTCAATTCTACCCGCGGTCATTGGGGATGCGTAAGCGCGGATAATCACACTGCCACTTTCAATTACAGGGATATACCCAAGCCGTACCGCCGTGATGCAGGCAAATTTAAGTCCCTCACCAAACCTACCACGCAGGTCCTTCTCCCCTTTAGACTCACGCAACAGCAGGCTTTCAGCGCCAAGCCCGCGCCCTTGGTCCTGAATAACTAAACCTTTTGTGGATAGTTTTATAGTTGGAGGTATGCTGATACCAGCGTCATCATGCTCATCGAGGGAATTCTGAAAAAATTCTCGTATAAAAAACCAAGGGGTATCCCAGTGACTTTTATAGGAGATGTCGAATCCCGGCTGAAATACCTTCCACCCCTTGCGCTTATAAGCGGTGAGTTGATCGGGGGAAAGGATATTCATTTTTTATCAGTGCCCTGCCCATTCTGTTTCCGGCGCCGGATTTCCTCAACCTGCTGCTTAACCAGCTTGTCTACACCTGATGTTTTCATGCTAGTATCGATTTCCTGTTTGGTATCACCTTTTTCCATCATTCCACCATCCCTTTTACTTTGGCGAAACTATCATCAACATTGGCAGCCGGGTTCTCCATGCGCCCAACCTCAACACCCTTTTTGAACACCACTGTTTCGCCGGCTTCTTTTACGCCCAGTTTATCGGCAATACCCTTACACGCATCGCAGTCCACGACATACACGGGTACCCCAGATTGTTCCAGGCTTTGCAGTTTTTCAAGGAAGTCGTTTAGCGGAGCTCCACCTTTTTCGGACCAGGTAGCGATAACCACCTTTTCCTCTTTATTCTTCAAGTCATCAACCCAACCCGGATTGCAGGTAAATATGTTAGGCATTTTACGCTTCGCTCCTTACTGGTACTCCCCCGGGTAGATATCTTATCTCCGGAAATTTCTTTTCTATTTCAGCGGCACCTTTTTCAAGTAATTTCGACTCCCCGGGGTCAAGGTAATCAATAAGACGGATAATCTCACCGGCGTGAACCTTTTCCTCATCGGCAATATCAAGTAATGCCCCGGCGACTATTTCGTTATCCGTTGCATCTGCGTGTGCCGTGTAAAGGTGTATCGCCTCTTCTTCCGCAGCCAGGTCAATCCGTAGTGCCCGCACAAGGTCAAGTGTGTTTAATGGTGTAGATAGACCCGGGAATGGATTTTGAAACGCCATAATTATACCTCCACCTTAATATCAATCATCCTGTCCAACCTATCCCATAACTGATAGGCGGTAGTTTGTCTCCATTTTGTTTTTCCGCCGTCCTTATGCGCCTGAATGATTGCCCACTTTTTAAATTCCTCGAGGCACTTAGGGCAAACCACTACTGGTTCTACTGTCATAACTTTACCCTAAATATCTCCCCGTAGCTTCATCAAAAGGTGCGAATAATTTAGGGTTTTCGTAGTAATCATTCAGTGCAGATTCTTTGGTCGGGAATGGTTCGGCATAAGTGGTCGCATAAACCCGTCCCCTTTTATAAATCTTGACTAATTTATGGTTCGTTCCCCAGTCTATAATTTCCACGTCAACACTGGGCAGTTGCTTACTTTGCCTCACCGAGCCAGTAAAGCTATTTATCTCTGGCCGTGTAGTGCGGACAGTATCGCCGATATACACCCCTTTTGTCTCAGGGTCATAGCCAAGCAGCCATGTGTTATCATCGGATATCAATACACCGCGCTCGGCATCAAATTTACCCTTGCCGAAGGCACGTAAACTTTTGTCAGTCAACATACTACATCCTTGCCGTAGACGCGCCTCAAGTGACTCTTCGTCATCAACGACCTCTATGGGAGGTCCTTTGAAGGGTGCATTAAATTTCAACTTCTTGGTCATGTTATCCCCCCTTTGATTTCATAAAATCGGGTAGCCTCTTTGGTCCACCACAGGTAGTACAGGGCTTTCCGGCATCAACAGCCTTACGTAATTTCGAGCAGTTACCGCTTTCCTTCGGGTATCTCTCAGTGTATTGTCCCGATTCTACAGCCTCTTTACTGCCTATATCCTGAATACTCTTTGCCCAGGCAGCTAGTTGTGTGTAAATTTCCGTATTCTTACCCTGGCGCGATGCGATTGGAATTGACTCGACTGCCAGTTTCTTTATCAGCCGGGAGTGTTTCGCCAGGCAATCACATGCTTTCCCTGCAATTTTTCCGCCAGCGGCTAAGTGTGCCTCCAGTACCGTCATTTCGTCTACAATGCTATCTATCTGGTATTGTAATGTCTCTGCATCGCTTACTCCGGACTCGGTAATTATATCCTCTTGCTTTGCTACTTTCACCGGGGGCATTATGCTATCCAGCGGGGAAACCGTGATTGAATTAACCCGCTGTCTTGTACCCCTCAGACTGATAGCCTCCCCCAATGAGTGGATATCCTCAGCCATCCCATGTATCAGTTTCGTGGCATCCTCCATGGGACCATGGAGCGGGTTTGCGTCCGCGATTATCTTAGATAACCGTGGTGGGCGCGGTAACGACGGTGGCCTCGGCAGGCCAAGCCTTTCGAATATTGAGGTCATAATTATTCCCCCTTTATGTTAATGTAGTCCAAAATAATGGTTTTAGTCAATAGTTTTAGTGGCTTCAGGCCAATCTTTCTTAGCTTGTCTTAGCAATTCTTCCAGTTGATACGTGACCCCAGTGTAAGACTTGTCTCCATTGAATAGTTGTTCCGCTAATTTGCACAGTGGGCAGAAGAGCACAAACGAAATAGAAAAGAAAGCCCAAAAGGGCTTTGCCGTCTGTATCCCCAGTATTGAAATACGGGGTTTTAGACGGTGGGTGTTGATAAATTTCATTTTCTTCAATCACCATACATCCTTCGATTTTATATCCACAGTTAGTACACTCGAATATTTCCGTCACGGATAATATACCCTGCCATTTTCAATCCTTCCTGCAACTCAGGCATTTCCACTCTATCCTATCTTCGCGCCTATTAAAACTAAATGTCCATGCGGTAGGTCCAGTGCCCAGATTTTCCGTCTTGCCACAAGTAACACAGGTAACTGAAACCGGAGACATTTTGGGAGATACGTAGCCGCGCCAATCAACCTGCTTACCGGATATTAACTCCAGTTTCTTCCACGCCTGAACGCAGTGCTGGCACAGTTTCTTACCCCTATATTCTATCAGTAAGCTATCAACGTGGTTATCGCCACATACCACACCACAAGCCTGACACTCAGGATGTTTTTTAACCGGAGATCCGCAAACATCGCAAACCCTGGTAACCTTGCGATACTCGGTGTAATTAATACACCGCGTGGTGCCGCAATCGCCGTTTTTATTCCAGTGACACCCTGATACTATGCATTGATGTGTAGTAGCGTACAAGGTTACCTCCACGTGCCTAGCGGTACTGGTTAAATTTTATTCCTGGTCTCTTGGTAATTGGGTTATTATCATCGCCGCCCCCATAAATCTGTATACGGGCAGCCGGCGTTACTGTCCCCTTTTTACCCAACTCCTTCCGGCAAGTGTCGCAGATTTTTATCTTGGCATGGAAGGGGCGGTCACCCCGTGTAATATCGCTGACATTTTCGGAGTAGAAAATCCTCTGGCAAATATCACACTGGGAAACTACTTTTATATCATCGTCATCCTGGTTGCCTGGTTCTACTACCTGCCTCATGGGGGACTCCTTCACCTATTTACTATTTTTGGGGAATCGTTTTGCGCATTTGCCGGTTTTAATCCGAATGACCTCCGGGGGTAGCCCATATTTCTTTTCAAATGGCCCCACCTTGACATCACTCCGGTCTTTTATTACGGGCATATCCACACTCCTTGGTTATTTTAAAACCCACTTTAGCGGAAATATTTCTGCATTTTTCGGTAAGTAGAGTGGGTGCCTGGGTTGACCTGACTTAGTTAGCCCAAATATGAAGGCATCGGTGAACATTTTCATCACAATGTCGCCACGTCCCATGTACTCCCCATCATTTCCCCAGCATAGTATGGTTATCTGACCTCATTCTTTTTGTATGCGACGGCTATTCTATCTACCAACTTACCAAACGTGGTCATATTATCGCCCAGCCACTCCATTTTCATTCGCATGGTAACATCATATCCAACCTCAACACCCTCCGGTATTTCCCGCAGGCTAGTATATTTTTTAACCAACTGTGCCAGGATAAAAGCGCGGCTGAATCCCCGGTCCAACATCCACTCGATATATTCCCGCACCTCATCCTTGTGTCCGTTGCCAGGTATACCGTTTTCATCCATGCATTAAACTCCTTGCTTCTATTGAGGCGTTAAGCCCACAGTTTTAAAACCGGATGATGCTCTAATACCAGCTTGTCCACTGTCTCCGGCGACTTCGTGTAATATGTGTCTGCAATTTCACCGCTACTGGATATTTTCCACCGCAGAAATATGTGGGCGGCCAGTACCGGCTCCATTTTCAACTGCGGTAGCCCTGCAAAGGTATCCCTGATTGTTTCCGCCAGGTACCGGCGGAATGAGTGCCAGTTTTTATGATACTGGTTTTCTACACCAGCTTTTTTGCAAATCCTTTTGAACATGGCGAACATGTAGAGTTTATTATGCGGAGTGTCAAAGTCACAGGCTTTTAAATGTGGCACTAATTCTTTTGCCAGCACCTGCCCGCGCTTCTCTCCGCCTTTCTCTGTATCGACAAAAATAGACATCCCGTTGTAATCTATGTCCCCATTCCTAACCCGCCACAGCTCGCCGGCGCGCAGACCATATACAGATGCGAGACACAGGTACGCAGTTTCATCAGTAGTGAGTTTCCCCGACCGAGCAGCTATAACCATGCTCTTAATTTCCCCTGCCGTAATAGATGGCTTGGTTTTATCCGATTCATCCACCCGCGGCATGTCCCTTTTACCCCAATCCCACACCGGGGCACGTGTATTAATAGCCTTCAGAATCTTTGCGGTGGCGCTGGGGTCGTCTGGATTTATCTGCCCTATGACTTCCTCCCTCTCCACCTCATGTGCCGTCCTGGCCGCGTCGTAGACCCTCTTAACAGCACCCATCGCAAATCTAACCGTGGTCGGCGCATAGCCCTCTTTTTCAATTTTCTTTTTAAAACTGGTGGCCAGCGCTCCATCCCATTTCGATACGGGTATTTTTTCAGTATATTTCAGAAATTTGTCCATCCAGAAGGTCTGCACATTCACAGTGTCGTGGCTGGAATTACCGAGGCTCTTCAAACGTTGTGCGCGTATTGCTTTAGTTGTAACCATTAATTACTCCTATATACCCGGTAATCTTGCTATATTTAATTGTTTTTTGGGCTTCTTGGCATCATTCTGAGGGCCGTATGTAACACTCAGGTGGATAATGCGCTTAACCTCTTCAATGGTCGGCGCTTTCATAAGCTGCCATATACCGCGCGCCTTACGCACATCCCCAAGCCCCATATCGTGTACCTGTATACCGATCATCTCCGCTATTTCAGATGGGCAATCTTCTGCGTGTGCCAACATACCAACGACCACATCAATAAATTCCTGGCGTGTGTACTCGGGAAAATGGGCGTGGAAAGCGAACCGAGATAGAAATTCCGGTGTCATTTTATCAGAACGATTACACCCTGCGATAACACTGGTATTCAAGGTTATGCCCCTCGTCCTGCCGCTTTTGGTTTCCAGTATCTCCCCCTTCTCCATCAATCCCAGCATCACCGAATAACAGTAGCGGTCAAGTTTATCCGCCTCATCAAGTAAAAGCATGTTGGGTCTGAACTCGAATAATACATCGGATAATCCGGCTGCGCTGGTACGGCTCCCGAAGGCCATATATGCGCTGGGCACTACTGAACGGATTGCATCAAGCATCAACGATTTTGCGCACGCCGGCGGGCCCTGCAAGAGTATGCATATTTTTCTCTGCGATGTTATTGCGTCCGCCATCATCTGCTTAAGGTCATCAAAACCAACAATTAAATCCATGGCCTGTAGAATTTCCTCGCGACTAACCCGTTCCATCTCCCTTTCCATTGCACATGGAAAGGCCAGCCCTTCGCCTTTCTCTGTGAGAAGATACCGGTTTGGTTCACTATAAACCAATTTAACCAGCCCCTCATTCATTAGCCGATTTATATCAGCTACCGTGGCGCCAACCGCATGATGCTGCCATGGCTTGAAACGTGTCGGTCGCCGCGGGTCATGTTCGCGCTCATGCGCTTTCTGGAGTATTTCTGCATCGGAGTTCATTTTACAGGAAGCTCCTTGCGTTCAACTGGCCATCCCACCTTCTGTAGCCTGCTTTTAATATATACGGCTACGTTCACGATAGAAGCCGCTGTGATAATCTCCCTGACCCATTCTATGCGTGGCTGGGTATAGGCGCGCACCGGGGTCATGGTACCAATAACAAGCCATTTTATATTGGCAACCAGTAGGCCACCAGCCAAGTCGTCTATTTTACCGATATTCCAACTGATTAATGGCTCAAAGGACACCCATTTATGGCTTGCGTTTACATTGGCTAATGCATGTAGCACCTCGTCGTAATTCGTGCCTGTGCTGGTGCCGCCTACCCATGCGTTTTCCGGCCACTTCCCCCATTTGCGCCAGTTGCCAGGCGTTTTAGACAGGAATAAAAACTGGTGCTGCGGGCATTGTTCTATAACGCTAAATACCGCATCCCGTAGTTTTAAACCGGGCAATATCGACATAAAACAATCACTGCCTGGGTCCACCCATGAACCACCGAGATCGCCCATAAAAGCTACGCCAATCCTGGCAGGTATCTTTTGTTTTATCGGATCCATTAAACGCTCAGGGTAAAAAGTTGGATTGAAGCCATTGGGATAATTGTCATGGAATCTGGTTATCACTGTGTTTGCCCAGCAACGTTCCCTACCAACAGCGCACACCGGTTTTCCGTTAGCCCCCAGTATTGCGTACTGCTTGCAACCGGTGTAAAAGGACCATGTGTAATTCAGATATTCAATATTTGATTTTGTTAACCCATTTTTACTTGGCATTATTTCGCCGCCGTATTAAAAAATTCTATTCTCTTTAGCTCCACCACTGCGTTAAGCCATGCCACCTGTGTTTCGGGTTTCCAGTTATCATTGAATGGCGGAAGCAACTGCGTTATTGGATTGTCTGATTCGTGTGGCAGGTATGCGTTTTTCCAACTCGCCAGTCTCCATCCCGGGATACCATACTTTTTTGTTGTTGCAGGGAAGCCGGAGGAAACAGCCTCCTTGATTATGGCTATGCGCTGCTCGCGGGTGTACTCCTTCACATCTGGTGTTTCTGCCTGCAAAGATAGTGTCCGTTTTTCCTTTTTAGCCACAGGCACACCCTTGGATACAGTGTTCCTCTTCCGTGACAAGTCGATAACCATGGGTCTCAGGGAGCGCATCGGCACGTTATATTTCCCGGCTACTGTAACAACTCCACCCTTGCCAAGAGACAGTGCCTCTAGTGCTATTTCCATACGTCCTTCAATGGACATATCTATCCAATTTTCCAGGGGACTCTTTTCCAGAACAGGAGATGAGTTATGTGCAGGTGGTACGGTGATATTCTTTTGCGTGGCTAGAACAGTTACTGGCCTATCGTTCATTATTTCATCCACGTATTTAACAACATCGCCGCGCTTACCCAGTGTTTGGTTTAACTCTCTCACCCTGGCGCTTATTTTGGGGTCCATGATGTCTTTCGGATGAAACTGCACCTCGCCGCAATAACAGGTGAGTTTATCAACACCAGGTTCATAAATGATATGTTCGAAAAAGTGTTCATGTTTCCTGCTTGTTTTAGTTGGCTGTGTGGTCATTTTTACCCCCGTCGTTTAATTTACTCTGCCTGAAACTCTTACCCTCCATCTGGATAAAACGTCCCTGTGTCATTTCCATCAGGCGATCAAAAGAGGCTTGGTTCGCGCCGCCAAGATGATCTCTTAATTTGTCTATGCTCAGGTTGGTGGTCATTACTACCGGGCGTGGGCCGGCTTTGTAGCGACCGTCAATGATGGTGAAAAGTGTGCGCTGGACAAATTTCAGGTCCGATACCTCGACCTTGCCGATATCATCAAGTACCAGCAATGGCGTGGCTATACACCGGTTTACTATCGCGAACTCACTCTCCTTGCTTTCCCTGTCACTGAAGCTATAGCTGTAAGTAGCACGTATTCTATCGAACAACTCCGGCTCTGAAATAAAATGAGGGACTCCCTGCCACTCCCCATGCCACCTGTCTATAATCGCATTGCAAATTGCGCTGGCCAGGTGTGTTTTTCCGGTTCCCCAGCTCTTCTCTGAAAACATAAGGAGTGAGGATGTTTTTTCGGAATGAATAATGTCGTAGTTATCTGCATATGCCTTGCACCGGTTAAATGCAGCCGGTTGCCGTGATTTATCAAAATTCCCAAATGAGGCTTTTGTGTACTTGGGCGGTATCCCGCTATTTTGCCTCATTTTTTCTCTCTGGTCTTTAATTATCGCTTCATCCGCCGCTACTGCTTTGGCATATGCCTCCGCATTACACCTGGTGCATCTGCCACCGCCTTGGATATATTTAGTGCCAAAAAGCGGGCTAACTGTGGTTAGTTTTTTCCCGCGCTCTGTTAAATTAAGGTTGCCTTTTATTTCAATACCCTGTGCTTCGTATTCATTCCCGCATGTAATACATCTACGTTTTTCACTGATAGCCTTGATTTCTTTACTCAATTATAACCCCCTCTAAAGGTTCCAGGTGTGTATTTGTTGTACCGCCGTTCTTGGATTTCATTTTCATGTATAGCCTATCGAACTTCTCACGGAGGCTGGATGCGCTGAGTATATTAGACATCCAGAAGCTGTCCGATTGGCAAAAATCTATCACATCATGTATTTCCTGCGGTGTCCTTTTATCAAGCCTTAACATCAACCCGATTTCCTTGGACCATTTGGCTAAATTGTCCGGTACTTTAGCCCCGGGGTTGTTAATTAGCACCCTCTCTTTTAAATAATTTGCCAGTAAAACTGCCCTGTCCGGACAGGGTTCGGACGTAGATGTTTCTTTAAGAGATTTATTTAATATTTCTTTATATAATGTAGGATGTGAACTTTTGTTCACGTCCACCCCTGAACTTTTGTTCACGTCCACCCCTGAACTTTTGTTCATGTCCGTAACTTCAGGGGGTGAACTTTCGTTCAGGGGTAGAACTATTTGTTCACCCCCATCATTTTGTTCCAGACCTGAAAATTTCTTCAATAACCGCTGATTTATGGTACCACTATTCCAGTTAGAAATCCGGGTGTTCATCTGGTAAATGTACCCTTTCCCTTGACCTAAGTCTTTACGTAATATTATTTTTGCTTCAGCCAGGTGTTTTATGCACTTAAATATGGCACGTTCACTAACGCGCAGATATTCTGCTATCTCAGGTCTATGCAGGCACGTTTCTTTTTGGCGCTCTCCGTTGACTACCCATCCATAGGTTTTACGCCACAGTAGCAACACTATGCTTTTTTCGGTCCCACTCAGGTTAGACAGCGCCAGTGCCTCCAGTAATAAGTTTGATACCGGAGTGGTCCCGTCTTCTGGATCTGCTTTAAGTTTGAATTTATCGCCCTTTGGCATTAATTTACCCTCTGTGTGAACCTGTTATATTCAGACACAGGTATACGCCAGGTGTTTCCCACTCGAATGCCTTTCAATGTTCCCTTGTTAAGCCAGCGATAAACTGTTTCTGTATCAACTCTCAGTTTAGCGGCTATTTCACTGACAGTGTAGTATTCTACTGTTTCCATAATTACCCATAACTTACCACTTTTAACCCATATTGTCAATGGCCCTATTTCAGCTTGTAGGTATCATTAACCTTACTGGCAAGTTGCTTGAATTGTTCGGGGGTAACTCTTTTTATTACCTCACCAAGGGTACCGTCAGTATTTACCACCTTCAGGCTTTTTAGGTACGATCTCCATGAAGCGCCATTATTACGGTCCCAATGGATGTCTGCAATCATGGTATTTAGGTCTGTTAGATTAACCCCAAGGTAGACTTCATCCGACTTTGATACCGGTGTACTTACGGATGTCGCCGGTGTTTTCTGGTCATCACGTTTTAAATCGTCCCACATCGCAGCGGTTTTGTTTTCTGTATCCGGTGGTTGCATCGGCTTGCTTGTAGTGGTATCGGGAACAGGTGACTGCTCTTTGGCCAACGCATTATCTACCAGCTTCACACATTCAGCCGGGGTACGTCCATCCTTGATTAATTCAGTTAAAGAGGTTACCCCGAGCAGTGCATGTACTCTATCCCCGGATAGCCCGCGCTGTTTCATTTGCGCATAGAAAGAGCCCCACGGGTTATCTTTCTTTTGTTTTTGCCCCTTATCCATCCCCTCATTGAATTTTTCGGCGAGGGCACTGGATACGCCTGGTAATGTTTTCGCAGCTGCTATCCTGGCCCTCTTGGCCGCCATCTTCCAAACCACGTTAAGGAGTTCCGCCCGGTTCGGGTTTATTATCTGGTACTCAGTATCATTCCATTTTTTCCGGGTCTTTAGTGCCTTAATAGCCGCTTCGTCATGGTATCCCCAGTCAGCCAATTCATATTTCCTTAACCATCGGTACTTATGTTTGGTTTCCATGGTAGAGGCGGCCCCAATCCCGCATCCAACCTCTTGTCCGGTCTGGAAACTTATTAATGGCATTTCAAGGATGACTGAAATCGTGTCCTCGGTATTTGTCTCTTTAATAACCCGAACTGGCCCAGGCCGGCAGTTAAAAGAAGCTATAATCTGGTTGGCACCGGCATCCCAGAGAAATTCATCGGATATACCTGGCACAGTACCGTAATCAATCCCCTTGACCAGTGAACTATCAACCAGTTTTCGCAACAATGTCAGTGATTCCATGGTACGGTCTATATATTCCTGTGTCACCATTAACGCGGAACTGAATTGTTCCTGCTTTTGTTCTACTATCGCAGTCGTATTTTGTGTTACCAGCGCATTTTCATTTTCCATAATTATACCCCCTTTTTAATTTGCTCCCATAGCTTCCGGTGCAACTCACGCAAATTAAAGACATCCTCCATATTGTAACGCAGAAGCATAGCCATGGAATCATTGTCCCCCTGTTGGTACTTTTGCCAGAGTTCGACAGCAACCTTCCCGTCTACATCCGGCAGGAGGCGTTTAATGCCAAACTGCTCCTGAATCTTCTTGAATCCGCCGTAAATGCCTTGGTTATGGCAGTAATCACACAGGTCTATATGCTTTACGTCCTCACCGGGAATGCTAAGATTGTATTTGGCATTTACAAATGGGATATCGAAAGATGCGCCGTAATAGGTGTATATACGGGTTACCCCTTGAAGCCAATAGGTAATATTTTCCGTGGTTAAGGTCTTATCGTATAGTTGCACCAGGTTCTTGCCTTTATTACTGGATATCAACATCCCCAAAACTGTGATCAGGTTGTTTTCAGGATCAAGCCCGCTTGTTTCGATGTCTAAGTAGCAATCTACGTTCCACATGGTCTACCCCTTAACCTTTTCATTTAATTTATCCCCGGACCATACCGCCAGGCACTCTATGGAACAAAAATCCCGCTCCACCAGCTCTTCATTTTCAATATAGGTGGTACGGATCCATCCATCATCAGCGTACGGATACTTTTTAGGGTTCTCCAGATTGGGATATTGTGTTAATGCACGCGTCTCGCTCTTACATCCTTCGCGATCACATTTGTATACTTCTGAGTACGCCATTATTTGTTACCCCCTTAAAAAAACTATTGACAATTACAAACATTATCTGATAATATAAAAGAGTCATCAGTTACCCTCGTCGGTTTTCCCTCTTATTAGACCTGAGCCGCTCGGACTTGTCCCCGGGCGGCTCAAACTATTTCAATTCTTTTAAGCGGTTTATTTCAGATACGGGCACATACATAACGCCAGCAATACGTACCGGGATAAAAATACCATCCTTAGCCCATTGATATATTGTTTGGCGCGATACACTCATCTCCCCCGCGGCCTGCTGCACAGACATCAAATCATCAGTATTTACCTTGAACAATATTTCTACCATCTAATACCCCTTGTTCCATTATCTTAATGCCTGCTTAACAGGCTGTCAAGTGGTTTTTATTGTCATTCGCAAACCTCATGATTTTAATTGGAGAACCTAGGAGAATTCGAAGCTAGAATAGCTCTTTGAACCAAGTCTACTTGTCACAAAGAATCTTGAGGAAAGTCGTAGTATCTTTACTTTCTTCTACCTGTTCTTATAATGTGGAAATACATCCAAGAGCGCGCAGGAAGGCACACAGCGCAACCATAGGGATAAAACATAGAAAGATACTAGCCAGTGGTATATAGACCTGCTGGCGATGTTCTGTGGGGCTTAAGGTCTATTCCTTGCCATGTTGGTGCCCAGTAGTTCAGGCTTTACCGTTTCCCTTGTCTTTGCCAAAGCAATTATCCATCCGGCGGTCCAGCCGGGCGATTCCCTCATTGACCTCTTGCTTTGTTTCCTTGATACCGTCATGGAACTCTCTTTTGGCGTTCGCCATCTCAGTCTGTAATACCAAGGTAGTGCCGGCCACTTCTTTTTCACAAGATGAAATGCGCCCTTCGAGTTTGCCCATACAGCCTGATATTTTCCAGACAGATCCAATAACGGTAAATATAATTCCGCTTCCAGTTCCGATAATGGCTATAGTTGCTGCGTCCATGACTTTTCCTTTCTACTTGTCTACCATTTTCCAGATATCGCCGTTAGGTAGCACGTTCTTAGTGAACATCTTGTATGGCATGGTTGATATTCCGTTCACACCCCACAGCAACCTACCCCATGAGTTAGCTACAAGCCACCCTATCTCATCCCACCCAATAATTCTGAAGGCATGACCGCCGGCATTATTACCATGTGGTTCAGGGAACATAGCCTTGGCATTATTCCAACTTTCAAACCACAGGCAAGCCGCGACAATACTGCCGTACTGGTACAGCACCTGTTTTATCGCTTCATCAGTACTCTCCGGCCCCATCCGGTAGTAAGCCTGGATCGCCCAGTATGAATCAGGCTTTTTCTGGAAACACAGTGATCCCTTCTGCCGGCACCCTTGTTCCTGAAGTATTTTCATCACTACACGCGGATATGTGCCCGGGGTATCAGGTATGCCGTCTATCTTCTTGCATTCGTTGTATAGCCACAACCCGTCGAAATTAACACGTTGCTTCGATTGCAAGAACTCCTGGTCAGTCTTACATCCGGTTGCGGCAAAAGCGCTGCACGCCGGATCCCCATTCTGGTCGTATATAACCGTGTCCGGCCAGACAGTGTACTTTTTGGGAAGAGGCAGCGCCTGGTAGATTAGCCGCCTTGCCTCAAAATCACGGCTATCGGGGATATCCTTGATCCATCCAAATAATCTTTCAACCATTATATTGCAAAATACTTTCTTTCTGATTGAAACACTTTATATAGTTGATTTACTGTGGTGGTTACTGACATGCGAAGCATAACGATGTAACCATCAAAGGTTCTATTGAGTGTTGCAGTTCCAACTCTTGCCAATGCTCCAACATTTGGAGGCGAAGTGACTGCACCTACTACTGAGGTTACATCAGTAAAACCATTCTTATTACCAATGTAAAGCTTCCTGGCGACTGTATTTATATGTGCTACCACAAATTGCCAGGAATTCATAACAACAGAGTTGCCAGACGACTCTGTTGCTGAGTCGTGGTCAACCAAAACTCTTAGAATATTACCAGTAGAAACATAGAATGCATAACCATCATACGCAGTTGTTGCAGTGCTTTTTTCTATAATGCGACCTGATGAAGCTGCTCCTAATGTTCTCGGATAAATCCACCCATAGATAAAGCCACCTCGTGTGAATCTCATTGATGGTGAATCAGGAATTTCACAGTAAGAAGTAGCACCATTGAAATCTCGTACAAATAATCCCGATGGCAGCCTCACCCATGTAACATTGCTGTGTGTGCCATTATTGTGCCACCGAGAATTATCTTCATAGGCTGAGGCTGGTGTCGCTATACCAGTGTAGACTCGCTCGTTTAAGACCAAATTTGTTACACTCATATAATTCCAAACCACCGCTTTTCAGATTCAAAGTTATTGCGAATTTCTCCAACAGATAATACTCTTTTAGATACCTTTAATGGATGTAAAAATCCATCAAAACTAGCTGCACTAGCAGTATTATCACC
>Ga0265297_10003660_pt1 | contig 27207 bp, 21 predicted proteins | sample Munlanlwell13791_FD_192502 | JGI IMG/M metagenome (GOLD analysis project Ga0265297, IMG submission 192502) | Leachate microbial communities from a municipal landfill in Southern Ontario, Canada - Leachate well 137-91 | ecosystem: Engineered > Solid waste > Landfill > Unclassified | place...
GGCCAGAGCCGGTTCCACATCTTGCGGGAAACGCTGCCGTGAAGCTGGCTGACGCCGTTGCGCTTGGCCGAAAGCCGGATGCAGAGCACGGCCATGTTGAACCCTTCATGATGATCCTGCGGATTGTGCCGGCCCAGCGCCAGGAAATCATGCCGCTCAAGACCCAGCTCGCCGCGAAAACCGTGGAAGTAATGCTCCACCATGTCCGCGTGAAACACGTCAATGCCCGCCGGCACCGGTGTGTGCGTCGTGAACGCCGTGCCCGCCGACACCGCCTCGCGCGCTTCCGCAAACGACACCCCATGTTCCTTCATCATCAGCCGGATGCGCTCCAGGCCGAGGAACGCCGAGTGACCTTCGTTCATGTGGCACAGCGACGGCCGGATGCCGAGCGCCTGCAATGCCCGCACCCCGCCGATGCCCAGCAGGATCTCCTGCCGCATCCGCATGTCGTGGTCGCCGCCGTAGAGCGTCGCCGTGATCTCACGATCCGCAGGCGCGTTCGGCTCGATGTTCGAGTCCAACAGATACAACGGCACCCTCCCCACCTGCACTTTCCAGATTTGCGCGTGCACCTTCCGCCCCGGCATGTCCACGCTGATGACCACGGGCTGGTTCCCGCCATCGCGCACGAGCGTCATCGGCATCGTTGAGAAATCGTTGTCCGGATAAAACTCCTGCTGCCAGCCATCCGCGTTCAGATGCTGGTGGAAATACCCGCGCCGATAGATCAACCCCACGCCCACCAGCGGCACGCCGAGATCGCTGGCGCTCTTGAGATGATCGCCCGCCAGCACGCCGAGGCCGCCCGAATAAATCGGCAGACACTCGTGCAGCCCGAACTCCAGCGAGAAATACGCGTAGCACGGCGCGCCGCTGCCGTCGTATTTCCGCTGAAACCACGCCGGCTCCGTCATGTAACGTTCCAGCCGCCCCAGGATGCGCTTGAGCCGGTCCATGAAACCGCGGTCCGCCTTCGCCGCCTTCAGATGCTGGTAGTCGATCCTCGCCAGCAATAGCACCGGGTTGTGATACACCGCCTGCCACAACGCCGGGTCGAGCTGCTCGAAGAGCGCGCTCGCCTCCGCGTCCCACGACCACCACAAATTGTTGGCCAGAGTTTGCAGACCACGCAACTCCTCCGGCAATGTGCTGACTACGTTATATGTATGAATATTCTTCATCGATGAAATCCAATATACTTCTTGAGCCGCTCATACCGCAACAGGGATGCCGGCCCGGTTCAACAGGCAAAATTGGTCGGCGACTATAGGGTTTCCGGCAGATTGTTCAACCACGAACTCATCGCAGGTTTCTTCAATACTCCGCGATCAACGCATGATGCAGGCCCGGTGCCCTCACCAGGCAAAATCATCCCGACCCATCGCCACGTCGGGGACATGACCCACAACAATCTTGTCACCATCAAGCCATGCCGTATAATCCGCCACGCAATCTCACCGAGGAAATCATGAACCGAGTCAGCCTCTTTGCCGTCGCAGCCGTGCTGCTGCTGTCCACTCCCGCCGCCATCCTCTTCGCCCAAGAAAAAACCATGACCACGTCCACCGGGATGGAACTGGTCTGGATTCCGCCCGGCGAGTTCATGATGGGCAGCACGCCTGAGGAACGAGAGTGGGCTGTAGCGGACGGGTTGCCCGAAAAAAATGCCAAGGTTGAAGGGGAAGAACCTCGGCGAGTCAAGATTGCTACAGGTTTCTGGATGGGGCGGGCCGAAATGACCATTGGCCAGTGGAAACAGTTTGCAGAAGCTTCTGGTTACATTACAGACACGGAAAAGGCCGGTGAAGCGAGTGTACGCGATCGGGAAAACCACAGGTGGAGCATGGTCAGAGGGGCGTGCTGGCGCAATCCCAAGTTTGGTTTCAAACTAAAAGATAATCATCCAGTTTGTTATATGAGTTGGAATGATGCGGTGGCCTTTTGTGAGTGGTTGACTGAAAAGGAGAAAAAAGCGAACAAACTTCCTGTAGGTATGGTTGGTCGACTGCCGACTGAGGCGGAATGGGAGTATGCCTGTCGTGCGGGCACAACAACCAAGTTCTGGTGGGGCGACCAAAAGGGACAAGGTGATGGCAGGTTGAACAGAGGAGATAAGAGTGACGGGTTTGATTTTGTGTCGCCCGTGGACAACCACAAGGCAAGAGGACGCAACCGTTGGGGGTTGGCGGATATGCTCGGCAACGTTTGGGAGTGGTGTCTCGATGATGTTGATCCCACGCAAGCTCACGGGGAGTGCTTTAAAGGTAATTCCAATGCTCGAGTTTTGCGTGGCGGGTCTTTCTCAGACGCCCGCACTACCCGCTGTGCTTACCGCCGCGGACTTCCTCCGTCTCGCGGGGACTGCGATTTTGGTTTCCGGGTCTGCTTTGCTGTGCCGGGAGGCAGTGGCCAGTCTCTCGGTGTGATTGCTTCCGTTGCTCAAAAACGCACCGAAGAGAGGAAGCCCGTTGTTGCAGGCGTCGCGGATAGCGAGATGCAGAAGGACGCGCGAAAGTTTGCGCGCAACCAGAGCAGCATCAAAGGTCTCTATGTCGTCCGCACGGACGCCGGGCTGCGCGTGGGCGGCGCGCAGGACATCATCGCCACCGCCGAGCGCGCCAGCAGCGACCGCGAGACGATCTGCGACTTCGTTACCGATGTCGCCAAAGACACCCAGATCTCGATGGAGGAGGCGGAGCGGTTGCTCAAGGTCCGCTATCCGGTCTGGCAGGCGGGCCACAAGATTCGATTCAGCTACTCCAACAAATACACCAAACAAGCGGGCGGCTCGGCGGGCGGCGCGTTCTCGGTGCTGCTGCTGTCGCTGCTGGACGGAATGCAGATTGACCCCGGCTTCGCCATGACCGGCGATGTGACCGTGGACGGCAAGATTCGCGAGGTCGGCGCGGTGGCCGAGAAACTGCGCGGCGCGTTGCTCGACAAATGCCGGATCGTCGCCATCCCGGAGGCGAATGAGGAGAACCTCAACGATCTCGCCGTCCTTTACTCGCCCGCAATGCTCTGGAGCATGCAAATCCTTTCCATCGCAACGCTGGACGACGCGGCGGCGGTGGCTCGCACGGACCGCGCGCCGAATCTGGCCAAGGCAATGGACTTGTTCGGACAGGTGCAGCGGTCGCTGCCCGCGAATGCAACGGTGTATGCGCTGCGCAACCCGGCGGTCGTCCAGACATTGCGGCAGGTGTTGCAGCTTGCGCCGAATCACTCGTCGGCGGAGTACATGCTGCGGGTGGCGAACAACCAGTTGCCGGCGACGCTGAGCCTGGGCGGGTCGCTGGATGAGATTTGGGCGGCGCCGGGGCCGTTGCTGGGATTCCTGTTCTCGGACTACAAGGAGCCGGAGAAGTCAAAACGGTATTATTTCGAGAAGGTGCCGAGCGGGGCGTTCAAGGCGGCAATGGACCGGCTGAACTGGCTGCAATTTCGTCTGCATCCGAAGACGCGGGAACTGAAGACGGCTCTGGCCGACTACATGCTGAGCCTGGACCAACTGCACCGGCAGTCGGCGTTTTCGTCAGGCACGCTGCGGCTGCATCTGGCGAAACGGGACAAAGTGCTAAGCGAAGCGCATCTGCTGGGCACGGACCGCAAGACGCTCGAAGAGATGATGCACTAAACGCGGACGGGGCGGGTTCTGAATGTGGGAGGGGCCTCAGTGCCCCGACTCCGCACGGACAGTCCGGCAACTTCACTACTGCCATCGGGGCACTGAGGCCCCTCCCACATTCCCGGCGAACCCAAACGTGCCGGCACGTCATCCGCAGGCTTGGTGCGATTTGCCTCTGCGATGACACGGGCCACGAGGGCCGGCAAATGATGATGTGGTGTGCGTTGTTTCACAGTCTCAAATTCCTCTTCATTGAACGGCGAAACGCACAGCGCACACAATCCGAAAATCACCGTCTCGAAAACTACATCTTTCTTGTCGTCTTCTCATTCGCGCGGCATAGTCTTCCACACAAATCCACGGAGGAAACAATGAACCGAGTCAGCCTCTTTGCCTTCGCAGCCGCGCTGCTGCTGTCCACTCCCGCCGCCATCCTCTTCGCCCAAGAAAAAACCATGACCGCGTCCACCGCCATGGAACTGGTCTGGATTCCGCCCGGCGAATTCATGATGGGCAGCACGGAGAAAGAACGCGAATGGGCAAAAGCCAACGGTTGCTCCCAAGAGTATGTAGATCGGGAGGGGCAATCGCGGGCTACGATCCGGCAGGGATTCTGGTTGGGGCGAACTGAGGTGACTGTAAGCCAGTGGAAACCGTTTGTGGCCGAGACCAGCTACGTGACAGACGCGGAAAAAAAGGGCTGGTCAATCGCACCGACCGAAAGGGTTAGTGGTGCTTGCTGGCGTGATCCAAAGTTTGGCCTCGGGTTGAGAGATAATCACCCGGTTTGCTGTGTCAGTTGGAACGATGCAAAAGTGTTTTGCGAATGGCTGACGGAGGCCGCCAGGAAGTCGAATAAGCTGCCGGCTGGATTGATATATCGGCTGCCCACGGAAGCGGAATGGGAGTATGCGTGCCGGGCACGGACACAAACGAAGTTTTGGTGGGGTGATAAATCGGCCGGCGGATTGAAACGCGCCAAATGGAAGATACCGGGTGAAACCTTTCTGGTTCCACAGACGGCGGACAGCTTTGGCCCCGCCGGTCGAAATCAGTTTGGTTTGGCGGATATGTTGGGAAATGTTCGCGAATGGTGCCTGGATTCCTATGACCCACGGGGGGCGCACGCAGAGTTGTATGAAGAGGATCCAACGCGGCGGGTATTGCGGGGCGGCTCCTTCAATCATCCGCCCGGCGTTACACGTTGCGCGGTTCGCGAACAGATCGGCGTGGATTTTTCTTACAGTTCTTTAGGTTTCCGGGTGTGTTGCGGTACGCCAAGCGGTAGTGGGCAACCCAGTCAAAACACCGCACCTCTTGTCGCGACCGCCCCGCCGCCACCGCCGGTTGTTCCGGCGTCTCCTGCGACGCCACCATCGCAACCGGCAGGCATGCTTCGTCCGCCCACTGCGGCGCCCACAAACGTTGGTGCTCAAACGGACGCATCACTCATAACTTCCACGGGGATGGAACTGGTCTGGATTCCGCCTGGCGAGTTCATGCTCGGCAGCACGCCGGAAGAGCGTGAGTGGGCAAATGCCAACGGTGGCAACCCAAAGTGGACGAAGTTGGAGGGTGAACGACCGCGCAGGGTGGAGATGAGGCCGGGCTTTTGGCTCGGTCGAACAGAACTTACGGTGGGCCAATGGAAGAATTTCGTGAACTCAACCGGTTATGTGACGGAAGCAGAAAAGAAGGGTAAGTCGCCAGATCACAAGTCCGATGGACGCACTGGAAAAGCAGAGGGAGCGAATTGGAAACGCCCCAAGCCCGACTTCAAGCCGAAGGACAATTATCCAGTTTGTTGGATGAGTTGGAATGATGCCGTGGCATTCTGCACATGGTTAACGGAGACGGAGAAGAAGGCGAACAGGCTGCCGGATGGAATGATTTGTCGGTTGCCGACGGAGGCGGAGTGGGAGTATGCGTGTCGCGCGGGCACGCAAACGAGATTCTGGTGGGGCGATACGGTCAAAGGTGGCGAGGGAAAATTGCATTGGGAAGGAATACCGGACGGCTTTGAATTTGTGACTCCCGTGGACCACTTTGGCAAACGAGGCCGGAACAATTTTGGGTTGGCGGACATGTTGGGTAATGTGCGGGAATGGTGTCTGGACAGGCTGGATACCCAGCAAGCGCACGCGGAATGTTACAACGGAGGCAATGCCTGGGACGGGGTGTCGCGCGGCGGAACTTTTAAGAGCCTTCTCGGCGCTCTTAGGTGCGCCTACCGCGGTGGTCGGATGCGGTCCAATGCCGATGAGTTCACCGGTTTCCGGGTTTGTTGCGGTGCGCAGGGAGGCAGCGGTCACTTGATTGAAACAGAATCCACGGTTGTCAAGACGACCTCCGATGCAAAGACTGAAGAGAAGAAGCCGGCCGTCGCAGGTGTCGCGGATAAGGAGATGCAGAAGGACGCCAGGAAGTTTGCGCGCAACCAGAGCAGCATCAAGGGTCTCTACGTCGTCCGCACTGACGCCGGGCTGCGCGTGGGCGGCGCGCAGGACATCATCGCCACTGCCGAGCGCGCCAGCAGCGACCGCGAGACGATCTGCGACTTCGTCACCGACGTGGCCAAGGACACCCAGATCTCGATGGAGGAGGCGGCGCGGTTGCTCAAGGTCCGCCATCCAGTCTGGCAGGCGGGCTATAAGATTCGATTCAGTTACTCCAACAAATACACCAAGCAGGCCGGCGGCTCCGCCGGTGGCGCGTTCTCGGTGCTGCTGCTGTCGCTGCTGGACGGGATGCAGATTGACCCCGGCTTCGCCATGACCGGCGATGTGACCGTGGACGGCAAGATTCGCGAGGTTGGCGCGGTGGCCGAGAAGCTGCGCGGCGCGCTGCTGGACAAGTGCCGGATCGTCGCCATCCCGGAGGCGAACGAGGAGAATCTCAACGATCTCGCCGTCCTTTACTCGCCCGCGATGCTCTGGAGCATGCAAATCCTCTCCATCGCGACGCTGGACGACGCGGCGGCGGTGGCTCGCGTAAACCGCGCCCCAGATCTGACCAAGGCGTTGGACTTGTTTGGTCAGGTGCAGTGGTCGCTCAGTCAGAACGCGACGGTGTATGCGCTGCGCAACCCGGCGATCGTCCAGGCATTGCGGCAGGTGTTGCAGCTTGCGCCGAATCATTCGTCGGCGGAATACATGCTGCGGGTGGCGAACAACCAGTTGCCGGTGACGCTGAGCCTGGGCGGGTCGCTGGATGAGATCTGGGCGGCGGCGGGGCCGTTGCTGGGGTTCCTGTTCTCGGAATACACGGAGCCGGAGAAATCGAAGCGGTATTATTTCGACAAGGTGCCGAGCGGGGCGTTCAAGGCGGCGATGGACCGGCTGAACTGGCTGCAATTCCGGCTGCATCCGAAGACGCGGGAACTGAAGACGGCTCTGGCCGACTACATGCTGAGCCTGGACCAACTGCACCGGCAGTCCGCGTTTTCATCGGGCACGCTGCGGCTGCATCTGGCGAAACGGGACAAAGTGCTAAGCGAAGCGCATCTGCTGGGCACGGACCGCAAGACGCTCGAAGAGATGATGCACTAGGGGGCGGCAAGCGGCAGGCGGTAAGCGGTAAGCGGCGACATAGGACCGCTCTCGTTCTTTTCCGTCCACCGTCTTCCGTCACTGGTCTTCGGTCTTCCGCCAGATGCGCGAAGGCGAGGCCCTCAGAGTAGGACAGGCATCCTGCCTGTCCATTGATGAATGACTGGACAGGCTGGAAGCCTATCCCACTTTATATTGACGGCACGTGTGTCCGGTGGCTCAGGTTTTTTTCGAGCCGGTGGTGGGGACGCAGATGCGGGCGTCGGCGGGACAGTCGGCGGGGCATTCGACGAGTATTTCCACTTTGTAGCCCACCGGCTTGAAACGGCGCGGGGTGGAGACGGTTTGGACGGCGATGGCCTTGTCGTCGATATCCCAGACCTTGCTGCACGCGATGCACCGGGCGTGATGGTGGCTGTCGCGGCGCGGGTCGTAGCGGGCGGGACCGCGGTCGGTGCGGGGAATCTTGGCGAGCTGGCCGCAGCCCACGAGCGCCTCCAGCGCGTTGTAGACGGTGGCAAGGCTCACGTGGGGCAGTTGGCGGCGCACACGCGCGAACACCTGGTCGGCGCAGGGATGACCGCCGGCGGCGACCACAGCGTCGAACACAGCCTGCCGCTGGCGCGTCATGCGCCGGCCGCGCTCGTGCAACACCTGCCCGAGGGCGCTCTGTTCGTGTTTGTTCGCTGCGGCTCGCATGGTCAGTGTTTCGGGGTGAAGAACTTGCGGATCTCGCCGACGACCTCGATCAAGCGGTCCACCTCGGCCTGTGTGTTATAGAAGTAGAAGCTGGCGCGCGCAGTGGACTCGACGCCGAGCTTGTGCATGAGCGGCTGGTTGCAGTGATGACCGCCACGCAACGCGACGCCGAGCCGATCGGCAAAAGTCACCACGTCGTGGGCGTGCACGTCATCGAGCAGGAAGCTTACGAGGCCGGCGTGGCCGGTCTTGGGGCCGAAAAGCCGGATGCCGCCGAGCGACGCGAGCCGCTCGTAAGCGTAGGCGGCCAGTTCGCAGTCGTGTTTGAAAATGGCGGCGCGGCCGATCTTGTCGAGGTAATCCATCGCCGCGTGCAGACCGAAAGCGCCGGAGATGTCGGGCGTGCCCGCTTCGAACTTGTGCGGGACGATGTTCCACTCGGTCTTGAAGAAGCCAACGTGGGAGATCATCTCGCCGCCGCCCTGATAGGGCGCCATTTTCTCCAGCCGCTCCTTGCGGCCGTAGAGCACGCCGATGCCGGTCGGCCCGCAAATCTTGTGGCCGGACATGGCGAGGAAATCGCAGCCGATGGCCTGCACATCCACCGGGCAATGGCCCGCGCTCTGCGCCGCATCCACGAGCGTGACGACGCCGTGTTCGCGCGCGCGGCGGCAGAGGTCGGCCGCGGGGTTGACGGTACCGAGGGTATTGGAGATGTGCGTGAAGGCGAAGAGCTTGACGCCATCCTTGAGCAGCTTGTCGAAGTTCGAGAGGTCGAGCAGTCCTTCGTCGCCAGTGACCGGCACATAGAGGAGCTTCGCGCCGACGCGCTCGGCAATGAGCTGCCATGGGACGATGTTGCTGTGGTGCTCCATCTCGGTGAGCAGAATCTTGTCGCAGGCCTTGAGGTGCGTGCCGGCCCACGAGTGGGCAACGAGGTTGATGCTCTCGGTGGTGCCGCGCGTGAAGATGATCTCCTCGGCGGCACGAGCGTTCAGGAAACGGGCGGCCCGCGCACGCGCGGCCTCGAAACCGGCGGTGGCGCGGTTGCTCAACTCATGGATGCCACGGTGGACGTTGGCGTTGTCGCGCTCGTAATAGTGGCGCAACGCGTCCAGCACGGCGACCGGCTTCTGGCTCGTGGCGGCATTGTCGAGATAAACCAACGGTTTGCCGTGGACCTTCTGGTTGAGAACCGGGAAATCGGCGCGGATGGCGGCCCAATCGGGTGCGTGCGGGTTTTTGGCTGTGCTCATGGTCTGCAATGTCACATCAAACCGAGTTGAAGCTTCGCGGCCTCGGTCATCATTTGTTGGTTCCACGGCGGCTCCCAGACGATGTCCACGTTCACTTCGGTGACGCCGGGAACGCCTTCGAGTTTGGTTTTGACGTCGGCGGCAATCGAACCTGCCATCGGGCAACCGGGCGCGGTGAGCGTCATCTTCACTTCCACGCGGTTGCCGCCAGCAGGCAGCGGCAAAACCTTGCAGTCGTAGATGAGCCCAAGGTCCACGACGTTCACCGGAATCTCCGGGTCGAAACAGGTTTTCATCTGCGCCCAAACAAGTTTCTCGTCCACAGGCCCGCCAGGCGCGGGCGCGATCTGCGCGGGCGTCACTGGAGGTTCGCGGCCGATGGCGTCAGCGTTCTTGCCGGCGATGCGGAACATGTTGCCGTTTACCACGACCGTAAAACTGTCGCCAAGCGCCTGCGTGATGACGGCTTGCCCGCCTTTTTGCAGCGTTACGGTGGCGCCGGAAGGCACCATCACCGCCTCGCAGTCGCGCGTCAAAATCACTGTGGGATCCGTGGCACTCATGGTTTGGGTTCGGTTGTATTCTCTTCGGTCGTGACGGCGCACGGACGGCCTTCCAGCGCCGACACAAGCGCGTGCCAGGCGAGGATGGCGCACTTCACGCGCGCCGGAAACTTGTGCACGCCGGCGAACACAGCGAGCTTGCCAAGTTCACCACTCTCAGCGTTTTCCGTGGTGACCAACTGGCGGAATTGGCTGAACAGCTTCTGCGCCTCGGCAATCGTCTTGCCTTTCAACGCGGTGGTCATCACCGATGCGGAAGCCTTGGAGATGGCGCAGCCGGAACCTTCGAAGCTGATGTCGCTGATCACGTCGCCGTCGAGATGCAGGTAGATGGTGATCCGGTCGCCGCAGAGCGGGTTGTGGCCGTGCGCGACACGGTTGGCGCCGTCGAGCTTCTTGAAATTGCGCGGACTGCGGCTGTGGTCGAGAATGACCTGCTGGTAGAGATCGTTGAGGTCGTCAAACATGGTCAGCCCTCCACCGCCCGGATTTCCGCGTCGAGACGGTTCTGGAGAAATTCATCAAGTTGCTTGCGCACCGGCTCGACACCGATGCGGGCGAGGATGTTGCTCGCGAAAGCCTGCGTGAGCATCCGCCGCGCGGCGTTGTGGCCGATGCCGCGGCTGCGCAGGTAGAAAACAGCGTCCTCATCGAGCCGGCCAACGGTCGCGCCGTGGGTGCACTTCACGTCGTCGGCGAAGATTTCCAACTGCGGCTTCGTGTCCACCGTCGCGTCGTCAGTGAGCAGCAGGTTGCGATTGGTCTGCTTGGCGTCGGTTTGTTGCGCGCCGGGCCGGACGAAAATCTTGCCGTTGAATACACCGCGCGACTTGCCGCCGAGAATGCCGTGGAAGAACTCATGGCTGGCGCAACGCGGCTGCGCGTGGTCCACAATCATGTGATGGTCCACGAGCTGGCTGCCGCGGGTGACGTAGAGGCCGTTGAGCACACACTCGACCCCCTCGCCGGTCATGATCGTGTTGATGTCGTGGCGCGCGATCTGCGCCCCGATGGAAATCGAGTGCGCCGTGAAACGGCTGTTGCGCGCGAGGCTGGACTGGACTGTGGCAACATGGAACGCGTCAAGGTTCTCGTCCTGGAACTTACAGAGCTCGACGTTGGCGCCTTCGCCGACCGCGATTTCCGTCACCGCGTTGGTAAGACCCGGCGCGTTGCCCGCGCTGATATAGCTCTCGACGACCTTTATCTGGCTGCCAGCCTCCGCAATGATCAGGTTGCGCGGATGCGCTGCCGTGCCGCCCTCGCTGGCGACGGCGACGAACAACAGATGAACCGGCTCCTCGACGGCGACGCCTTTCGGCACGAAAATGAACGCGCCATCGGCAAAGAACGCGGCGTTAAGCGCCCGAAAAGCATGATTGTTGACGCTGGCGTAACAACCGAGGTGCTGCTTCACGAGATCAACGTCAGAGGTCATCGCCGCGGCAAGGCTGCCGAGCTTGACGCCGGCCAAATGTTTGGAGATGGCGGAAAGCTCCGGCGCAAAGTGGCCGTTGACGAAAACGAGCCGGCTGCCGCCGAGGCCGGCGAACGCAAAGGGCGCAGCCTTCGCCGCCATCAGCGCGGCCGGCGAAAGATTGACCGCTGGATTGAACGGCAATTGCGTGATCGGAGCAACGTTGGTGTATTTCCAATCTTCGTGGCGCGGCGTCGGGAAACCGAGCGTGGCGAAGTGCGAAATGCCGGCCCGCCGCAGTTCGTTCACCCACAATGGGAAGCGGCATGCGCCGTCCTTTTCGAAGGCGTTGAACGCCGCCAGATGCGGCCGCACGTTATCGGCCGGGCCGGGCTTGGCTTGGGATGTCGTCGTGGTCATCGTGCCTTGTTGGATGGATGACGTTCAGAGGCACGGCTGGCAAGCGAGCCAGTCGTAGCCTTTTTCCTCCAGCTCCAGCGCCAGTTCCTTGCCACCAGACTTGACGATGCAACCGTTCAGCAGGACGTGGACAAAATCCGGGACGATGTAGTCGAGCAGCCGCTGGTAGTGCGTGATGACGAGCGCAGCGTTGTCGGGCCGGCGCAGCTTGTTCACGCCGTCGGCGACATCGCGGAGCGCGTCAATGTCGAGGCCGGAATCGGTTTCGTCGAGAATGGCCAGCTTCGGTTCGAGCACGGCCATCTGGAAAATTTCATTGCGCTTCTTCTCGCCGCCGGAAAAACCTTCGTTGAGCGGGCGGTTCAGCAAATCCTGCTCCAGATGCAGCAACTTCATCTTCTCCCTCACGAGCGCGAGGAAGTCCATCGCGTCGAGTTCCTGCTCGCCGCGGTGTTTGCGGACTTCGTTGTAGGCGGCCTTGAGGAAGTAGGTATTGTTGACGCCGGGAATCTCGACGGGATACTGGAACGCCAGGAAGATGCCTTCATGAGCGCGCTCCTCCGGCTCCAATTCGAGGAGATTCTTGCCGTTGTAGAGGACCTCGCCGCTCATGACGTTGAAGGTCTTGCGGCCCGCGAGCACCTGCGACAGCGTGCTCTTGCCGCTGCCGTTCGGCCCCATAATGGCATGGACCTCGCCGGCGTTGATGGAGAGGTTGATGCCCTTGAGGATGTGCTTGCCCGCGATGCCCGCGTTCAGTTTTCGGATTTCAAGTAGTGCCATTTGCTTCGCCCTTCAAGTTCTAGCCGACGCTGCCTTCGAGACTGACGCCGAGAAGTTTCTGCGCTTCAACGGCAAACTCCATCGGCAGTTGTTTGAAAACTTCCCTCGAGAAACCGTTTACGATCATCGAGACGGCGTCCTGCGTGGAAAGCCCGCGCTGATTGAGATAGAAGACCTGGTCCTCGCCAACCTTCGAGGTGGAGGCCTCGTGTTCCACTGTGGCGCTCTTGTTGTGCACCTCGATGTAGGGGAACGTGTGCGCGCCGCACTTGTCGCCTATGAGCAGCGAGTCGCACTGTGAGAAATTGCGGGCGTTGGTTGCGCCCTTCATGATCTTGACCAGGCCGCGATAGCTGTTCTGGCCGCGGCCCGCCGAGATGCCCTTCGAGACGATCGTGCTGCGGGTGTTTTTGCCGATGTGGATCATCTTGGTGCCGGTGTCGGCCTGTTGGCAATTGTTCGTGAGCGCCACGGAATAGAACTCGCCGATGGAATTCTCGCCCAGCAGGATGCAACTGGGATACTTCCATGTGATCGCCGAGCCGGTCTCCACCTGCGTCCAGGAAATCTTGGAGTTGACGCCGGCGCACTTGCCGCGCTTGGTGACGAAATTGTAGATGCCGCCTTTGCCGTCCTTGTCGCCGGGATACCAGTTCTGGACGGTGGAGTATTTGATCTGCGCGTTATCGAGCGCGACCAGTTCGACGACCGCAGCGTGGAGCTGGTTCTCATCGCGCATCGGCGCGGTGCAGCCTTCGAGGTAACTGACATAGGCGCCTTCGTCGGCGACGATCAGCGTGCGCTCGAACTGGCCGGTATTGATGGCGTTGATGCGGAAGTAAGTGGACAGTTCCACCGGACAGCGCACGCCTTTCGGGATGTAGCAGAACGAACCGTCGCTGAAGACGGCGGCGTTCAGCGCCGCAAAATAGTTGTCGGTATAGGGCACGACCGAGCCGAGCCATTTGCGGATGAGGTCGGGATGTTCGTGGACCGCCTCGGTAAACGAGCAGAAGATGATGCCTTTTTCAGCCAGCTGCCCCTTCAGCGTCGTGCCAACGGAGACGCTGTCCATGATGGCGTCCACCGCCACGCCAGCCAGCCGCTCCTGTTCCTGAAGCGAGATGCCGAGCTTGCGATACATCTCCAGGATCGCCGGGTCCACGTCGGAGAGGCTCTTGGGGCCGGGCTTGCGCGCTTTCGGCGCGGCGTAATAGACGATGCTCTGGTAATCAATCGGCGGGTAATGGACGTTCGGCCACGTTGGCTCCTCCATCGTCAGCCAGTGCCGATAAGCCTTGAGCCGCCACTCCAGCATGAACTCCGGCTCGTTCTTCTTCCGGGAGATGAGGCGGATGATGTCCTCGCTCACCCCCGGCGGAGCCGTGTCGGTCTCGACGTCCGTCGTAAATCCGTACTTGTAGTCGGACTGGACGAACTGCTCGATGGTCTTGTTCGAATCGCTCATAAACAAACCTGGTGCTGCAAAAACGTGCTACACACTATTTGGAACTACTCTTGATTGCACGCGGAATATAGTGGCACGTTGCCGTGAGTCAACAAGGGCGGTGAAAATGTTCGCACCCGCCGGCGGAAGCGAAAGACCGCGGAAGGGCTGCTATTCCGGCTTGGCCTCTCGCGTCATCAGGTCGCGCATCGCCAGGCGGAGGTTCTTGTCTTCGTAGAGGACTGCAAAAACCTCGCGGGTGATGGGCATCTCGATGCCAATCCGCTGGGACAACATGACGGCCGACTTGGCTGTCTTCACACCCTCAGCCACCATTTCCATCGAGGCCAGGATCTGATCGAGCGACTCGCCACGGCCAAGGCGTTCACCCACGCCGCGGTTGCGGCTCCATTTGCTGAAGCAGGTCACCATGAGATCGCCGATGCCGCTCAGGCCAAAGAACGTCTCCTGTCGCGCGCCGAGGGCCACGCCGAGCCGCGACATCTCCGCCTGTCCACGTGTGACCAGCGCCGCCTTGGCGTTATCGCCAAGACCGAGGCCGTCGGTGATGCCAGCGGCGATGGCAATGACATTTTTCAGTGCCCCGCCCAACTCGACACCGACGAGGTCGTCGCCGGTGTAAATGCGGAAGCGGTCCGTAATGAACGTCTGCTGCACGAGACGCGCGAGAGCGGTGTGGAGCGACGACGCAACGACGGCGGTCGGCGTGCCGCGCGCAACTTCCTCAGCGTGACTCGGGCCGCTCAGCGCTGCCACCGGCACTCCAGGCAGGATTTCGGCGATGACCTCGGTCATGCGCTTGCCGGTTTCGTTCTCGATGCCTTTGGAAACACTGAGGACGGGCAAGGACAGGCGCGGCAGTTTCTGACAGCTCTGGCGCATCGTGTGCGAAGGCACAGCCATGACGACCAGTTCCGCGCCCTCGACGACATGAGCCATGTCGTTGCTGATTTCCAGCTCAGGCGGCAGCGGCACACCGGGCAGGAAATGGACATTCTCGTGCTTCGCCTGCATCTCTGCAACGTGGGCCGACACGTAGGCCCAAAGCCGCACACGGTGGCCCTTGCCGTGCAGCAGCACACTCAAAGCCGTGCCCCAACCGCCGGCGCCGATGATCGCGATGTTCATGATGATTTCTTCTCGAATTTGTGCTCCGTGCCCGCCAACAGCCGCTGGATGTTTGACTTGTGCCGCAAGACGGTAACAACGGCGACCAACGTCGCGAACGCGGTAAATTTCCAGTTGCCTGAGAAACCGAACACCAAGGGCGGCAACGCGACCGCCCCGAGGATGGAGGCAAGCGAGACGTAGTGCGACAATAAAAACACCACCAGCCACACCAGGGCAATGATGAGCAGCGCCGGCCAACAGATGGCGAGAAACCCGCCCGCGGCCGTTGCAACACCCTTGCCGCCCCGGAAACCGAGCCACGGCGTGTAGTTGTGACCAAGGACAGCGCAGAGGCAGGCAATGATCTGGGTGATGGAACTGTCGAGTTGCGGCAGCAGTATCGGCGCGAGGAAGGCAGGCAGGAAACCTTTCAGCAAGTCCACGGCGAACACGCCGCGGCCGGCCCAACGGCTGACACTACGGAGAACGTTGGTCGCGCCAATGTTGCCGCTACCCACCTGGCGAATGTCCACACCGTAGGCACGCGCGACGAGGTAGCCCGTCGGCAGCGAGCCCATCAGGAATGCCACAACCGCAACAACTGATTCAGCGAGCCAGTCCACGAGGCCACTCTAAGGTTCGGGAGCGATAAGCTTCAATCCGAAACTGCCGCCAGCGCCCGCGAAGACACCGGCGGAAGCATGGTCACCGGAAGGTCGGCAGGAAGCGGTAATAAACCTCCAGCATCATGCACAACATGGACGTGTGATAGACCGGGCTGTCTTTCGGATTGGCGACTTGCACCCACCATTTTTCGGGGGCGACGTTGGGCGGACGCACAGGAACATCCTCCCTGCTTCCTGGCACCGTCCAGTGCCCGTCGGCCACTTGGTTTCTGAGCAGCGTGTCGCGGAATTCACGGTTCCATGCGACCCAGTAACTTCCGCCACTCTGGAACATGGCTTGCGTCACGTAATACCACACGTAGCTGCTGCCCTCGCTGGCCCGGCTCCAATCGCACTTGAAATTGCTGGCTGTTTTCAGCGCGCCGCGCGCTTCCTTGGAGTCGCCCGCGCCGAGGAACATCATGCTCAGGATGCCTACCCCCACCAAGCCATCGGAGCCGCTGCCTTTCTTCGCATATCCGAAGCGACGGGTCTTGTCGTCGTAAACCGCCTTGCAGAAATCCAGCGCCTTGCGCATGGCCTCATCCAACCCTTTCACACGCACGCCAGCGTTCTTGGCAGCCTTGAGCGCCTGAATGTTCCAACCGCTGATGGACAGATCCCCGCCCAGCGGACGCTCGTCCGGCCGGCTCATCTTATTGTTATAACCATACTCCCATGCGCCAGCCGGAGATTGTGACACAATGATTTTCTCCACCGCACCTTCGAGCACCGTCAACAAGTCTCCGATCTGCGTTAACGCGTAATCTTCCGCCAACGCATACGTCGCGATCGCGTGCTGATACTCCGGATGCTGCGCTGAAAACACGTTCTTGTTCTTGCGGCCGGTGTCCATCAGCCACTGCACACCCTTCTGCACTGTCTCGCCATATTGTTTGCTGGTCTGCGTCTCACCATGCGCCAGCATTGTCAGCAGCGCCAAGCCCGTCATGGACGCTTTGTAGGAACCACCCCACGAGCCGTCCTCATTTTGGTTCTTCTGCAGCCAGTTCAACGCCCGATAAACCGCGCCTTCCAGTTGGTCCGCCTTCGTCGCGCCGCCGCCGTAGCGGGTAATCGCGCCAGTCCGCGTCTGGGTGTTCAGGCGTTGTGCATACATCGTGTTGATTTTGAAGTCCTTCGGCAACGACGCAAGGCTCTTGCTTATGTCCATCTGCGGCACGGGCGTCGGCACCGGGATCACCATCGTCGCCGAAGGCAGCGGCGTGGAGATCATCGTCGGCCGCGGCGCCACGCTTCTGGCTGTCGCCGTCTGCACCGGCGTCGTCTTCTGCCTCTCCGGCGGCGGAGGCGGTGGAGGCGGCGGAGGTCCCGGCGCAACTTTTTGCTCCGGCGCCGTGAACTGCGTGATCACGGTCGCGCCTTTTTCGGAAACGGTGTACGTGCCGAAGATCAACAGGAAGAGCACGTGCAGGAGCACTGCCACCAGATAGAACGGCAGGCTTCGGAACCGCGTCATAAACGCGTGGTTCAGCGTCTGCGGATTGAACACGGACTGTGTTGGCGCTGGTGCTTCTTGCATGACGCAGGAAATTACACACCCGCCTTGTGTGCGGCAAGAATTTTACGCGCGGCTGCGGAGTGCGCCACGGTTACCGGAAGGTCGGCAGGAAGCGGTAGTAAACCTCCAGCATCATGCACAACATCGTTGTGTGATAGACCGGGCTGTCTTTCGGGTGGCCGACTTGTGCATGCCAGTCCGGCCGGGCGTTGGGCGGACGCTGAGGAACATCATCCCGGCTTCCTGGCACCGTCCAGTGCCCATCAGCCACTTGATTCCTGAGCAGTGTATCGCGGAACTCCCGGTTCCATGCGACCCAGTAACTGCCACCACCTTGAAACATGGCTTGCGTGACATAATACCACATGTAGCTGTTTGCCTCGCCGGCCTTGTTCCAATCACACTTGATCCTGCCACTGGCCTCCCTGATCGCGCCACGCGCTTCTTTGGAATCGCCCGCGCCAAGGAACATCATGCTCAGAATACCGACACCCAGCAAGCTGTCGGAACCGCCACCCTTCTTCGCATAGCCGAAACGGTGGGTCTTGTCGTCGTAAACCGCCTTGCAGAAATCCAGCGCCTTGCGCATAGCCTCGTCCAACCCCTTCACACGCACGCCGGCGTTCTTGGCGGCCTTGAGCGCCTGGATGTTCCAGCCGCTGATGGACAGATCTCCACCCAGCGGGCGCTCATCCGGCCGGGTCATCTTGTTGTTATAGCCATACTCCCACGCACCGGTCGGAGATTGCGATACAATGATTTTCTCCACCGCTCCTTCCAACACCGTCAGCAGGTCGCCGATATTCGTCAGCGCATAATCCTCCGCCAGCGCATACGTCGCAATCGCGTGCTGATACTCGACGTTCTGTGCCGCAAACACGTTCTTGTTCTTGCGGCCGGTGTCCATCAACCACTGCACACCCTTCTGCACCGTTTCAGCGTATTTGCTCTTGGCGGGATCCTGCGTCTCGCCGTGCGCGAGAAATGTCAACAACGCCAGGCCCGTCATGGATGCCTTGCGGGAGCCACCCCAGGAACCGTCCTCATTTTGGTTCTTCTGCAACCAGTTCAACGCCCGATAAACCGCGCCCTCCAGTTGATCCGCCTTCGTCGCCCCCCCACCGTAGCGGGTAATCGCGCCAGTCCGCGCCCGGGTGTCCAGGCGTTGTGTATACATCGTGTTGATTTTGAAGTCCTTCGGCAGCGACGCCACGCTCTTCATGTCCATCGACGGCACGGGCGTCGGCACCGGGATCACCATCGTCGCCGAAGGCAGCGGCGTGGAGATCATCGTTGGCCGCGGTGCCATGCTCCTGGCTGTCGCCGTCTGCACCGGCGTCGTCTTCTGCTTTTCCGGCGGCGGAGGCGGAGGAGGCGGAGGAGGCCCTGGGGCGACTTTCTGCTCCGGCGCCGTGAACTGCGTGATCACGGTCGCGCCTTTTTCTGACACAGTGTAGGTGCCGAAGATCAGCAGGAAAAGCACGTGCAGGAGCACCGCCACCAAATAGAACGGCAGGCTGCGAAACCGCGTCATGAACACATGGCTCACCGTTTGTGGATTGAGCACAGACTGAGTTGGCGCAGGCACGTCTTGCATCACAGGGGAAATTACACACGCATCCTGTGAGCGGCAAGTGATTTTCTGCGTGCGCTGGCGTATTCTTTACCGCGCGGCATCGAGTTCGAAACGATGGGCGGCGAACTGGTCCAGAGGCAGGTTCAACGTCGTCTCGAAGGAACGACGCTCGCCAGCGCCGAGGCCGGTAAAAATAATCGGGTGCCGCCGCGTCACCTTGCCGCGGTTATCGAGTGCAACGAGGGCCACGGCAACGAGCGAGAAATGCCGCGGGGTATCATTGCAGAGTTCGCCGGTCACGCGCGTGCCACTGTCGTCGGCGTAGGCGGAAGAGCTGGCGAGATTGAAAATCTCGATCTGGCCGGTGCCGCGCGGCAGCGGGTTGTTGTGGAAGCTGAGACCGACCGGCGGCATCGCCGGGTCGTCGCGAAGCAGTGGGTTGGTTTCCGGCGGCGGCAACGCTTTCTTCAGCGCAGCGGTCAGGTCGGCAACAAACTGCTGCTGCGTATCGGCGCGGAACCGTTCCAGCCGCGAGCGCTGCCACCAATCCAACATAAAGAGCGTGACGGCAACCATCGCGCCGATGACAGCGATTTCGATAAACCTTTTTAGCGACAGCATAATCTTGGCGCACAGTCTACGGGTTCAGTTCGACGATGTCCATCTTGGAGCGTTCGGCCACCCCAACGCCCATCTCGGCAGCGAAACGCACATGACGCCCGCGCTCCGCCAGGAGCGGCATGCGGCCAGCCTTGCGCCGCTTGTCGATGGCCTCCAACGCCAGCGCGTCGAGCGCCACCGGGTCGCGGCTCAGCCAGATTTCCCCCGGCGTCCACGTCGCTTGAGGTTGAAACACCGGCCCGCCGGCATATTGGGCCACCAACGCGTCGACGATGTTCAACACCAGTTTCTCGCTGAGCGGCGGGCGCGCACAAAGTTCGGCAATGCCCGCGTCGTAGTGCAGGTTTTCCGTCTGGAAACGCCGGTTGTTGTCCACCGACCCCATCGCGATGTTGTGGAGGCAACCGCTCACGCCGACATATTTGTTATCCATGAGCACGGGGATATTGATCAGTTTGGTCACCCGCTCGGTGACAATGCGCGAGTAATACGACCGCTCGCTGATTTCGCGCTCGCCGAATTCCAAATCGCCCCAGATGACTTTGCCAACCTGTGGCACCCGGTAATACACCCGGCTGTCCCAGCCCACGTTCGGCAGTGTGCCTATGCACAACGGCCCCTCGCCGCTCTCGCGAAGCTCCCAACCCGCCGCAACCAGGTTTTCGTCCGACCGGTCCCAAATGATGATGTTCCTGGCCGCCACGCCCGCGCGCCGCAGGCTGTTCACCACAGCGTGCACGACCTCGTGCCGCGTGCCCATCGCCGGGCCGGGCAGGGAGTTGATTTTGATGCCAACCACGTCCTCGGGCTTCACAAGCTCGCGCCACGCCGCCGCGGCGTCCGCCGTCCTCGTCAAAGCCACAACCGCCCGATCGATCATCCGCGTCACACGGTCGGTTTGCGGCGTGTAGAACTCCATCGCCCGCGCGTCACGGACGATGACCACGCGCGACAGGCGCGTCGCCTTCGCCGCTGGCGGTTCGGGCAGGAACGGCCTTTGCGCTTCGTTCGGAGTCACGACGGACAACCACAGCCCGGCTGTGGCGGCGGCTCCAAGCCGTCGCATGAAAGTTCGTCTTTGCATGACGTGGCGGTTATCTTGACACACGACGCCGGTCATGTTAGCTGGCAGACGCGCGGGAAGCATGAAAAAAGTGTTGGTATTACTAATGGCGGCGGTGGCATCGCTGCTGGCAAGCTGCGAACCGCTGGATCCAGAGTCGCAGATCCATGCCGGCGCCGAGGCGCTGGCGCGCGGCGGCTCCACCAACCTCGTCCGCGCGGTCCGCCTGCTGGAGCAAGCTGCGCGCAGCCTGCCCAACAACGCCCGTTGTCAAAACCTCCACGGCCAGGCGCTTTTTGAATTCGGCGATCCGAAGGGGGCGGCGGCGGCGTTCCAAAAAGCCGTTGCTTGCGACAAGAACAATCCCGCGTTCCGCTACAACCTCGGTCTCGCCGCGTATGTCCAGCGCGATTTCGCCACTGCATTGGAGCAGTTCCAGAGCTGCGCCGCTCTCGATCCTCGCAACGTCCCGGCCTGGCTGTTCCTCGGCGCTACTTACCTTCAACTCAACAGACTCGACGAAGCCTATCGCGCCACGAGCAATGCGCGTGAACTTGATCGGAACAACCCTGACGCTCTGTCCAACCTCGCGGTGATTGCCTGCCGTCGCGGCCGCCCCCGCGACGCCGAGACCTGGCTGAACGACGCGCTGCGCGCCGCGCCCAACAACCCGCAGGTCGCGCTGAACCTGGCGCGGCTCTACGAGATCGAACTCAAGGACAAGCGGCGCGCGCTGGAGTTCTACCGCCGCTATACTGCGCTCGCACCCGACTCGCAGTTCCGGTTCGCGGTGCTGCGTTCGACACGGCAATTGGAACTCGACCTGAACCTGCCGCCGTCACCCCAGCCCACGCCGGTCGTGCCCATTGCAGTGGCAACCAATGTCCAGCCGTTGGCTATCCCGACATCGATCAGCACGAACACGGGCACGCCGGTGTCTGCCGCGGCCCTGACCTCGAACCAGCAACCGGCAGCGCTTGACACGTTGATCTCTCAACTGAAAGCCGCCGGCCGCAACCGCGACGCCGCCGAGGTCGCACTCTCGCTCGCCGATCACTACCAGCAACAGCACGACACCAACCGCGCTGGCGCCGCCTACGTGCAAGCCGCCGAATTGGACCCGATGAATTCGCTCACGCACTTCCGGCTCGGCGAATTGTTCCTGTCGCAGGGCCAGAAAGCGCAGGCGCTGCAAAGTTTCCAGGAGTCTGTGCGCCTGAAGCCGGATTTCGTCGCCGCACTGCGCTGCGCCGCACCGCTGGCTGCTGACCTCGGCCAACCCGCCGTCGCCGTCGCCGCCTACAAGCGGATCGTCGAGCTGGACCCCAGCGACGCCAACGCGCTGTTTCACCTCGGTGATCTACAGGAGCGATACCTCAAGAACCGCGCGGTGGCAGAACAAACCTACCAAACGTTCTTGAAAAAATTCCCGACCGCCGCCGACGCAAGCGTTGTGCGATCACGGGTCAACAAGTTGAGTGTCACCAGTCGCGAGAACACCAGGCACGTTGCCAAGCCCGCGCCAAAAACAATTGCGCGGACGGAAGAGCCGCCGCCAACGAAGCCGCCGCCGCCCGTGACGCCTCCCGTGCCTGCGCCGACGCCACCCCCCGTGGATCGCCGCACGCCGTTGGAGCGCTATCAGGACGCATTCGCGCTGCTGCAACGCAGCGCTTACGCCGAGGCCGCGCCGCAATTCGAGGCGCTGCTCCAGAAAGACCCGGGTTTCTCGAAAGCGCATCTGGCGCTCGGCCAGATTTACTCGCAACAGGTCGCCACGAAGGACAAGGCACGGCAGCACTACACCCGCTTCCTCCAGTTGCGCCCCGACGATCCAAAGGCGTCCGAAGTGCGTCGCTGGCTGAACGAGAACCGGTGGTGATTTCCCGCGCCTTTATTTCACAACCGGCCGGATAACGATATTGCGGTAATCCACGCTCGTGTGATCGCCCTGGAAATAGATGGGGCCGGGGCGGAATTCATCCGAGGTCAACGCGCCGCCGGTGCAGCCGAGCACCGGCTGGTTATCAATGATTTTCTTGCCGTTGAGGATGACCGTCGCGTGGCGGTCCACCAACGTGATGTCCATCGTCTGCCATTCACCCGCCGGCTTCTCCGCCGCGACGGTCGGTGTGATACGGCTGTAGATGCCGCCCATGTTGTGAGAGTCAAGCGGCTTGCCGCACGTGTCGGCCACCTGCACTTCGTAGATGCCGCGCAGATAGACGCCGCTGTTGCCACCCTTCGGCACGCGCACCTCCAGCGTGAGCCGGAAGTCCTCGAATTCGCGCTCGGTGCGAAGGTTGGCGTAGCCCTTGTGCTTGCCCGGCTCCTGGGGAGCGTCGTTGACCAGGATGCCGTCCTTGACACTCCAACCATTGGGAGCCTTCGGGTTGAGCACTTTCCAGCCGCTGAGATCCTTGCCATTGAAGAGGCAAATCGGCTCGCCGAACTTCACCTTCGACAAATCCGGCGCGGACGGCATCGGCAGGATGCGCTTGCCGCTGAAGTCGGCGCGGCCGAACTCCTTGCCCCCCTCGCTGCATTTAACAGTCATGAGCTTCAGACAATCGCCGTCCCGCGTCGCGGTGATGGTTTCGATGATTTTCTTGCCCGGCTTGCCATCCTTGCCTTTAGGCTGCTGGATGCGCGTGACGATCAACTTGCCATCCTCAACCTTCGCGCCAGCAGCGGGCAACACACTGCCGCCACCCCAAAGGACGCTGGCCTTGAGGGCACCGTCCTTTTCTTCGACGCCGAGCCAGCCCGCGCCGCCACCGGGGATGGTCAGCGCCCAGTTGCCGACGAATGGTTTTGCATCATTCGCCGCGAACGCCGTGCTGCAAAAAACGAGACTGAGAACGATCGGGAGAGAGAGCAGGTATTTCTTCATGCCTTCTTTTGACTCCAAACCGGCCGGTGGCTTCAAGAAAAATCGTCAACTGATTTTTTGCGCCGATTGAAAAACAGTGGGTTGAGATTTGAACAATTGCAGGGTAGGATTCGTCGAAGCAGGCGACGTTTTAGTGCAAGGAGCAATTATGAAAGAAATGAAACTTGCAGGAGCAATGTTGGCCGCGTGTGTGGTGTTGGCCGGCTGCACTGCCACTGAACAAGGCGCGGGCTACGGCACGCTCGGCGGCGCAGCCATTGGCGGCGCGGTCGGTGGCTGGCAGGGCGCCGCGATCGGCGCGGGCGCGGGCGCGCTCACCGGCGCAGTTGTGGGCAACGCCGTCGATCAGAGCGAGGAACGCAATGCGAGAGCGCAGCAACCGCCGCCTCCGCCTCCACCTCCGCCGCCGGCGTCAGTTCCATACGGAATCCGCACAGACAGGCCCGGGCTCGTCAAAAGCCCGTGGAATCCAAACGGGCCGTTGGTGGACGTGACCGGTTTCCCGCCAGGCTCGGCGGTGAAGGATCCGACGACGGGCAGGAACTTCCTCGTACCATAACCATAACAAATATTTGCGAGCGCAACGCAGACTGAAACACCGCGAACACTGCGGAGCGGCTGCAGCGCTGGGTCTGTTAGCAGGGTGAGCTTTCAAGCTCGCCCTGCTTTTGGTCTGGAGGCATCGGGTCGAGTTGGGCATTGGCCACATTCGGCTGGCGTGTTGCCCCCGAGTTTCAACTGAATGAGTGGTCGCCACGAAAACTGAAGTCAGTTATCATTCCATCTCTCACAACCTATGAAATCATCGTTCGATCTTATCGTCGCCGGCCACATGGTGGCCGATGTCATCAGCCGCCCCGTCGCACTCGACCGGCCCATCGGGTTCGGCAAGCTCTTCCACAGCGAGGCCGTTGAGTTGCACACGGGCGGCAACGTCTGCAACGTCGGCATCGCCGCCACCAAGCTCGGCTTGCGCGTCGGCGCGTTGGGCCGCCTCGGCGACGACAACTGGGGCGCGTTCCTCCAACAACGCCTGCGCAGCGCCGGCCTCGATCTCGGCGGCGTCATCGTGGACAAACACGGCCAGAGCAGCGCTACCGTCGTCTGCGTCGATCCAAGTGGCGAGCGCACCTTCTTTCACACCGGCGGCTGCGGCAACCAACTCACCGCCGCGGACATCATCGCACAGCTCGGTTACATCAAGCGCAGCCGCGCCGTCGCCCTCGGTTACTTTGGCCTGATGCCGAAGCTGGAGTCGGAGTTTGGCCGTGCGTTGCGCGCCATCCGCCGCGCCGCGCCGAAGACGCTGACATCGCTGGACTGTGTTGCCGGCGCGAAAGGTTTCGACAATCTCGCCAAAGCGCTGCCGTGGCTGGATATCTTCGTGCCGAGCCTCGACGAAGCGCGCAACGTCAGCGGGGAAGAGTCGCCAGAAAAGATCATCGCTTGTTTCCGCGCCGCCGGCGCGCCGGGCATTGTCGGTGTCAAACTCGGCGCGGAAGGCTGCCTGCTTAACGATCCCTCCGAACCGGCGAAGTCGCTGTACGTGCCGCCGGTGCCCGCGAAGAAAGTTGTGGATGCGACCGGTGCGGGCGATTCGTGGCTGGCAGGACTCATCACGGCGCGGCTGCACGGTTTCGGTTTGCGCGATGCCGGTATTTTTGCCAACGCCGTCGGCGCGTGTTGCGTGCAAGCCATCGGCGCGTCCACCGGCATCCGCTCGTTCGACGAAACGCGGCGTCTCGCGCGCCGCTCCGGTTGCAAGGCCTGACGGGGCGGGCCGTCAATACCTCGGCACGCCCGGGTCCACGTCGGTGGACCAGGCGTCAATGCCGCCTTTGACACTCTTGAGGTCGGCATAGCCCTGCTGGCGCAGGAACTGGAGTGCTTTCATCGAACGTTTGCCGCCTTTGCAGTGCAGCACGATGCGGGCGTCTTTCGATAACTCGCCGAACCTCTGCGGCAGTGCCGACAGCGGCAGCAGCGTTGCGCCGGGGATGCGGCAGATAGCCCACTCGTCCGGCTCGCGCACATCCACCAGCGCGAACTTCTCGCCGCGCTTCAACATCGCCGCCAACTCGACAGCCGTGATTTCGTCTCCGGCGGGTTGATCATTCATGGAGGGCTCGCCCCTCACGCCACAGAACTGCTCGTAATCAATCAGCTTCGTGATCGCAGGCCGCTCGCCGCACACGGGGCAATTCGGGTCGCGCCGCATTTTCATCTCGCGGAACTTCATATCGAGCGCGTTGTAGAGCAGCAGCCGGCCGAGGAGCACATCGCCTTTGCCGAGGATGAGCTTGATGGCCTCCGTCGCCTGGATGACACCGATGATGCCCGGCAACACTCCGAGCACGCCGCCCTCAGCACAACTCGGCACCATGCCCGGCGGCGGCGGCTCCGGGAACAAGCAACGGTAGCATGGCCCACCGAGGTGCGGCGCAAAGACGCTGGCCTGTCCCTCGAAGCGGAAGATCGCGCCGTAAATGTTCGGCTTCTTCAGCAACACGCACGCGTCGTTGCTAAGGTAGCGGGTTGGGAAATTGTCCGTGCCGTCAATGACGACGTCGTAGCGGCCGAAGATATCAAGCGCGTTCTCACTATTGAGCCGGACGGCATGGCACTCGACAGCGACGTTTGGGTTGATGTCGTTGATCCGCGCGCAGCCGCTCTCCAGTTTCGAGCGTCCCACGGCGCCGGTGCCGTGGATGATCTGCCGCTGGAGATTCGTTTCATCTACAACATCAAAATCCACCAAGCCAAGCCGCCCGACGCCCGCCGCCGCCAGATACATTGCCGCCGGCGATCCCAGCCCGCCCACCCCGATGCAGAGAACACTGGCAGCCTTCAACTTCTCCTGGCCGGCCAGGCCCACCTCCGGCAACGTCAGGTGCCGCGAATAACGTCGAATCTCTTCGTTCGTCAGCTTCACTGGAGTTGGCTCGTCCATTGTCCTCGGCTCAAACAGAAAGGCTCCGCCCCGTAAAAATGCGCAGCGATTTGGTCAGGAGGGGAATCAACCTCTCTCCTCGTCGTTGCTCTCGGCGGGCGGTTTCATGCCGACGATTCTGCCAGCAAGCTCGGCCCGCGCCAATGCTTCATTCAGGTCGCGGACAAACACCGTCTTGCTTCGCGATCTTTCGCCGCGCAACAGCTCGCACTGGCTGCGTTTCACGCGAAACAACTTCGCGAGACACTCCAGCAGCACCTCGTTGGCCTTGCCCTCGACCGGCGGCGCCTTCACGCGCACCTTCAGTTCCGCGCCATGTAACCCCACCACTTCGCTGCGCGACGCACCGGGCTGGACGCGCACCGAAAGCTGGCAGCCGTTTGGAGTTCGTTTCAGGAATGGCATAGTTTGTTAATTTAGCGCAGTGTTTCCACAATGCGAGTTTTCGATGACGGGTCGCGGTTGTTCTCTGGTCGTCCGCCAACAAAAGGCTTTTGCCATCACGGCCGGTTTGTTACAAGTCGGCGTTTTGAAACGCGGAGCCGGCGACGCTGGCAACGTTTTTGAACGGAAACCAAAACATGAAATGCCTTGATTACCGCTCGGCGGATTTTGAAGCCGGACTCGCAGCGCTGGAGCAGACCAGCCTGTTCGACCCGGCCATCGAAGCGCGAACCCGCGACATCGTTGAAGCGGTGCGCCAGCGCGGCGACGACGCACTCGTCGAGGTGACGGCGCGTTTCGACGGTTGGTCGCCGGCGACGGCCAGGGATTTCCGCGTCACCGACGCCGAACTGCGCGACGCCGGGAAGAGTGTCAGCGCGGAGTTCAAGCAGGCCACGAAATTCGCACTGCGGAACATCGAGTTCTTCAACCGCCGCGGCCTCCGTCGCGGCTGGTCCGCACGCAACCCGCAAGGCGCGCGCGTCGGTGAAAAATTCGATCCGTTGCGGCGCGTCGGCATCTATGTCCCCGGTGGCACCGCGCCGTTGGTTTCCACGAGTCTCATGACCGTCGCGCTC
>Ga0265297_10003661_pt1 | contig 27200 bp, 27 predicted proteins | sample Munlanlwell13791_FD_192502 | JGI IMG/M metagenome (GOLD analysis project Ga0265297, IMG submission 192502) | Leachate microbial communities from a municipal landfill in Southern Ontario, Canada - Leachate well 137-91 | ecosystem: Engineered > Solid waste > Landfill > Unclassified | place...
TTTTCTACGAGACAGGAGAGTTGTGCGCGCCAGCCTGGAAGGATTCGCAGAAGCTGCCGGGGCCGTGGTACGTTCGGACGGCCAGCATCGAGAGCTACGGCAAGAGCGGGAAGTAGTTGGAGCGGAAGGAGGCCGGCGATGGGAAGTAGGATTCCGAAGTGCCCGCTGTGCGGCAGGCCGAAGGGAGGTAAGCGCCATGACTGATAAGTCATACTGGATTAAGGAGCGCCACAATCCCCAGACGGGAATCTACTATGTCCCGCTCGGCCAGCTCTCGGCGAAAGCGTCAAAGGCCCACGAGAAATCCCTGTACGGGGACAACTACGTCACGCGCTACGATTCCAAGAGGGCATATGATTCGGCTATAAAGAAGCTTAAGGCCGACGGGGAAAGGGTGCTGCAATGACTGGAGGCCACGCCATGAACCTGCGAGAAGAGATGTCGCAAGCAGTCTTCGGCAAGGACGCCCAATACGACCGGGCCGACGCGGCGCTGCGGTGCGTGGTGGGGTGGATGCGGCGGTACCCCGACTTGTCTGGGCGCACACTTGCCGCCGACATCGAGGCCATGCTCGGCAAGGACGCGCAAGCGACGGAGTGCGAGAAAGGAGAGGGGCGATGAGCTGGCTAGTCCTCGGCGTCCTTGCAACGCTGTTCCTCCTGTGGGCAGACACAAGAAAGAGAGCGGGGCCATGACAACGGCAGTAATCTATACTCGCTTTAGCCCCCGTCCCAATGCGGCAGAATCGGAGAGCTGCGAGAAGCAGGAGGAGGCTTGTCGGGCCTACTGCGGGCGTAAGGGGTACGACGTTGATCGGGTGATCGCCGACAAGGAACAGTCCGGTGACGACGCCGCCAGGGCTGGATTGTGGGAGGCCATCGAGGCGCTCAAGCCCGGCGGGGTGTTGGTGGTTCGCTGGCGCAACCGGCTGGCCAGAGAGGTCTACCTGTCGGAGGTGATCCGGAGAGCGGTCGAGAAGCGCGGCGCCCGCATCGAGGCCGCGGAAGAAAGTAACAATGGAAACTCTCCGGACGATGTTTTCATCCAGCATATCCTGGCCGCCTTCGCGGAGCGGGAGCGCAAGGTGATCGGGATGCGGACCAAGCAGGCCATGCTGAAGCACCAGAGGGCCGGGCGAATCATGTCTCGCCGCATTCCCTACGGGTACAAGGCTAATCCCGATAAGGCGGGCTGGATGATCGAGGACGAGGCCGAGCAGGGGGTCGTTGCAATCATGCGCGAGCTGGCCAGTAGGGGGTGGTGCTACAACGCTATCGCGGTGGAGTTGGATCGGCGCGGGCTCATGCCTCGGGAGGCGACTCAGTGGAGCCGGGTAGTGGTGAAGAGGATTTTGGGTCGAACCTCGGTGGAGGTAGGCACTTAGCGCAAACCGGCGGATCGGCCACCACGCCGAAGGCGTGCCAGTAGTCAGTTCCTCCGCATCCCGGGCATGGGCCGCCCGGGATGATTTTTATTGGGACGAGAACATAGGGGGGCTTCTCGATCTTCGGTTTTTTCTTGCGAGCCAACGTTACCGCCTTGCGCGCCTATTATTGCCGCCCAGGCTGATAGGCTGCTTTGATCTGTGCGGACAAAGGTGTGAGCGCATTTCGAGGATGGCCGACTTGAGTATCTGGCTGGCGCGGCTTTCGCTTACCCTCAACTTGTCTCCAATTTCGCTCATAGATAACCTCTTAAAAAAATACATGTTGACGACAACGCGTAAGCTGGCCGGGATTCGGCTAAGTGCGAAGCGGGCCGAATCTTCAAGGGACTGCGCCCGTTCCGCCGATACCCCATCGCACACCAGGGCGTCTTCCAACGTGCATCCCTTCGCCGTGGGTTCATCAAGGGGGATGTGTTCTATTCTGGGCATAACTCCAGCCTTGATTTTGCTGCGCATTTGGCGCGAAATTGGGTCGGCTTCCCGCATCCCGTCATAGATTGCCCCCTCTACCCGGCGTGTAGCGTAGGTGCTGAACTTGATGCCGCGGTTGAAATCAAATTTTATGGCGGCGTCTAGCAGGCCGTGATAGCCCCATGCGCGAAGGTCATCCTCCCGAACATGAGACGGGATGTTGGACCGCCCAAATACCCGATTGACTACGCTATGGGCCAGCTCAATATTGTCTTCCACCAGTTTCCGGCGCTTGATGTTCATGTTTCCTCCGTTCAGACGATCTTGGGTTTGTTGGGTTCCGCGACTTCCTTCGCGAGACACGCCTCAAACATGTTCACTGCCTCGCAGATGTTCTTGGCCGGGATGCGGAAGGTGACGGGCCGCCCGAAGGAGTTGCCGTTGGGGAGGAGGCCCTTGACGGTAGCCCGCCCCAGGAAGTCAGATTGAAGGGGTTGTCCTTCCCGATCCTCGTCCAGCCAGCCGACTTCTACCAAGTGGCTGATCCGGCGGGTTGCGTTGATCCAGTACGTCTTGCACTCGAAGAACGGGGTCTTGCGTTCCGCGACCATCACGATTCCCTCCTGGTTACGACCAGCTCCACCCTTGGGCTGGTCTTGTCTATCCGGAACTGCGGCTCCTCACGGCGAAGATGCCGCCAGTCATCATCTACGATCAGGCCCGCTTCCTTCAGGCCGTCATAGGCGGCCTTGAGCATGGCCATGAAGTTGTCGGGGTCTCGCCGTCCATCCCGCGCATGGTAGAAGGTGGCCGAGACGCTGGCCAGCGGCCAGGGGCCGCTCTCGACCTGTGCCGACTTGACGGCCTCCACCGCCAACCGCTTGAGCTTCTTGGATGCCGCCGCTCGGGCGAAACGACCCCGCAGGGACACAACCGGGCGGTTGGGCGAGAGAAGTCCGGAGGGCAGGGGGAGGACGAGGGAGACCGTTTCGGCGATCATGCCTGCACCCCATGCGGCGGGCAGAAGTACCGCGTACCCCCGCCCACTCCGTTCTGGATGATGTGTTCAGCCTCCAGCAAATTCCGGATCACGTCTTCGCGCTGGCGGGGCAGTAGGGCGGCCAGGATTCGGGCGACCTCCCGGCGGGGCACGCCCTTCGCCCCGGCCAGGGCGACCCGCTGGTGAATCTGCTTGCCCCACTTCTCGGGACTACTATCTGAAATGTGTTCGGCGGCCTGCTTGACGAAGCGGGTCATCGTCCATGTGGTGAACTCGCAGCCATACTCCGCATGATCCCGACGCATTTCGATGTCTTTGAAGTTCTGGCATTCGGAGGCAGCGAGGATCATGGCGACCTTGGTGGCGTGCTCGATGGCCCTCACCCACAGCGGGGCGCATGGGTGGTTCGGGTCTTCCCGAACCCGGCGTTCACTGTCCGCGAGGAGGTCATCAAGCAGGGCCTGGGCCTTGGGGTGGGTGTTGACCATGATCTGCCAACGGCCCTCAGCGGACTCGATATCGCCGATATCGGCGGGGGCTTGCGGGAAGTGGTTCGCCCAAGCAGAAATGGTTTCGACGATGCTCTGGGGGACAGCCTTGAGGGAGTCGATGCCGCCGCGCATGGATGGGAGGTTGTCCCAAACCTCGCACACGATGAAGCGCCCGAGGAGCCCGTCACGGATGTCCAAGGTGGTCAGGTTGTCGTAGAGCGTGCTCTTGACCGTTGTTCCGTAGATGCAAAGGTGGGGCTGCTCGATGCGTTTCCTTTTTTCTTCTTCCGCGTAGCCCTTCCCCAGCATGAATGAGCCGGCGGAGCTGAAGATTTGGAGGAGCGCTGGGATGATGGACTTGCGGATCGCGCTGGCGTTGTTGCTTCGGATGTTGCCGAACAGGTGCCCGAGTTCGTCCATCTGACACAAACAGCCTCCGTGACCGGAGATGGCCGTGAAGACGGCGGAGTCGGAAGTGAAGTCCTCCGGACCCAGCAGGCCCTCGGCGCCCGACTGGGTGCAGATGCGCTTGATGCACTGCCGGGAGTGATCCTTGCCGGCGCCAGAGCCGGCCAGGCCGACGATGTAGAGGTTGGTCCGGAGGTTGCGCTGATTCCGGACCTTCTGGCCATACATGGCCCCGAGGAAGCCGAGGCAGTTGGCCAGCGCCAGGAAGGGCTGGGGCCGTGGAGCGGTGTCGTTGATGTAGCTCACCATATCCCCAAGCAAACCAATTGGATAGAGGATGTGTTTTGGGGGAATGTCTGCCTGAGAGACCGGCGGGGGCTCTCTCGGCACAGCCGGGGCGACCGGGGCCTCCCTACGAGGCTCTAAGGGGGCTCTATTGGCCTCTATTGGGGGCCGGGACGACCGGATGAGGGCGTCGGCCCACTCCCGGGCCTGGTTCAAGGCTGTCGTGTCGGCTTGGTTGTCGTCCCGCAGCCAGCCGAAGGGCTTGTCCCCGCCCTTCTTGGCCTCGTCGAGCTTCCGGCGGAACTCCCGGTTGTCGTGCCCGGCCCCCAGGTTCCAAGGCGGAACGCACCGGGGGTTGTAGACGCTGGCCAGCAGGCCGTAAGCCGTCCCATCGTCCAGGGCGAAGCCTTGAACCATTGCGCGGGCAGCCCATAGGAGTTTGGCGTGTCCGCCCTGCCCCTGGATGGCGGGCTCGCAGGTTTCGAGGTAGGCGCGGGCGCGAGCTTCGATGTTGGAGTCGGCGAGGACGGGGGCGGAAGGCTCGACCGCCGGGGCGGGCTCTTCTGCGGGGCGGGCCAGCGCCTCGAAGACCCAGGCGGGGGCCTCTTCGAGCGGATTGTCCAGGTCGGCCCAGCGGTAGACCTCTCCGTTCGGATGGACCGATGGGGCGGCGACGATGTAGCCCCGGTCGTTGCCCCGGGTGTCGATGCCCTGGGCGATCTTCCCGGTCGTGCAGCCAATCCGCTCGTCATGCTTGAGGCAGATGTGGCAGCCCCCGCTGCCGGTGCGCTGGGCCGGGGTGTCGTCAGGGAAGGTCTTCCCCTCGGCCGACAGCCTGGCCAGCGACTCCAGCCCGCCGTTGTCCTTGTCGATGTCGATGACGCAGAACGATTCCGGCCCGCAGCGAATGCCAATGTTGGCCATCGGGCAATCGGTCCACCACTTCCGAATCTGCGCCTCGTCGGTCGTGGCGTCGAGGTGCCCGTTGCCGCCGTTCCGCTTAGGGATCAGGGGCAACTTACCCTTGACCATCAGGGGGAAGACGGGCCAGCCGCGGGCGGCGTAGGCTAAGGCAGCTTCAAGGTGCGATTGCATTCAGGCTCCCGGCGCTGAGGTTAGGGAGAATTGCGCTCATTTGCAAATCTCTTTTGCTGTCTTTCCGCAAATCTTGCAAATCACCTTTTCGCCCGGAGCCAGATGGGCTTGAATATGCTCTACGAATTTTCTGGATTTGCAAAGCTCCGCATCCAACCTATTGATGGACTGAAAGAGCCGTCCGATTGCCACCTCTTTGTGGCCGAGGAATTTTATCAAATCCTTCTTGCTAAATCGTGTCCACTCAGCCCGGGTGTAGTTGGACAGCGTTACCCACGAACTCATTTTAGCACCCCCTCTTTCAGGTTATGCTTCACAATCTCCCGGTACTTCCCTCTTTGTGCTACGACGATAGAGCGCGTCACGTCTTTAATTTGGTTTGCAAGGAATAGATTTTCCAGTGCCCCGTTTACAGTTGGAGCGGGCTCGTTGAATCTTTGCTTCCACCAAAACTTTGCCTTGTTCCCGGCGATCCCAACATGGTCGAGGCAGACCCATTCGCGGGTGACGCAGAGCCCGCAGCGGTACTCCACCCGCAGGGAGTCAGGCATCCCAGCCTTGGTGTGCCGGTGGACGCGAACCTCCTCGACCGGAAGTTCCTCGGGAGCCCCGGAGAGGATGGCGCGGTCGCTAGCGCGAATTTCGTGCAGCCGGCGCTCGCGCTCCTCGGCTTCCATCTTCTCGATCTCGGGCTTCGGAATCTCCCAGCCGCAGTGCGGGCATTTGCGGACTTGCCGGCTGAAGACATTGCCGCACTTCCGGCAGTCGGCAGTCGGCGCGTCCCCGGCCCCAATGGCGTCGATGGGGCCGTGCTCGTCGATGCAGTGGGCGTAGTCGAGGATCAGTGCGTCGGCCTTGGATGGATGGACCCGCAAGGCCCGCCCCACCATCTGCTGATAGAGCCCCTTCGAGAGTGTCGGCCGCAGGAGGACGATGCAGTCAACCTGCTTGGCGTTGAAGCCCTCGGTGTAGACGTTGACGTTGCAGATGGCCGAGAGCTGGCCCTTCTTGAATTCGCGGGCCACGCGGTCGCGGACTTGGTGGGGCGTGCTGGCCGTGATCGCCGGGGCGTTGATGCCGTGCATCCGAAGCTCCTGACTGACGTGCTGGCAGTGCTCCACGTCCACGCAGAACCAGATGGTGTGCTTGCGGCCGAAGGCCCGAATATGCTGCATGGCGTCATGGACTGCTTGGCGGATCACGTCTTTGTTATCGACGGCCTTGGCCAGCGACTCCACAACGTAATCCCCTCCGTGATTTCGCTTCACTTGGGACAGGTCGGGCTGGTGCTCTCCGCGGCGGCTCCAGAGTTTACACAGGTAGCCGTCTTGAATCAAGCTGAAAATGTTGGCCTCGTAGCAGATTTCTTGGAGTAGGTGGTCGGGATGGCAGAGCGGGCCAGTCATGCGGAAAGGGGTTGCCGTGAAGCCGAGGATGCGGAGGTTCTTGTTCTGGATGCGCTGGAGTTCGAGGAAGGTCCGGTACTTGCCTTCGCCGGACGGGGGGATTCTGTGGCAGTTGTGAACTAGCACCCCATTGGCGTAGTAAGAAGGGTGCCCACCAATTTGCAGGTTGAAGACAGGTCGAGGGCCTCCTGATTCGACAGGCGTAACACCCGCCACCCGAAGCTCACCAGCAGCTTCTCTTTTTTCTGATCTGCTTCCCTCACTTTTCTTAGTCCGTGTGATGGCCCGTCCACCTCTATCGCTATCAGGCGTTCCGGGTTGGCTATGTCCACCTTGTAGCAAGTTGGGTAGCCCAGCCCCTTCTTGATTTTGGTTGGCACCGGATGCTCTAGGCGCCACCCAGTACCCAATGCCCCATGTAGGGCGGCCACAGGGATCGGTGCCGGCCTCCCGTTTCCGCCCCGCTGTCGGGGTTTGTGGCCAATTCTCAGTAACGTCGATCTCATCTTTCTCCGATGCTTTTCGTTGAACATCGGGTTTTCTGCTTTCTTGGCGCAGGAGCCCGAGCAGAAACGTATCTCTTGCCACTGCTTCTCCTTGATGAGGCTGTGTATCGACCCGTCTGGATTCAGTTTTATCCACGGACGGAATTGTTTTCCGCAGTGCGCGCACAGCTTGGTGGTCGTAAAGACGCGCACCGACCTCCAAGGAGCCGGCTTCTCGCCAGCCACTGTCGGTAAAGAAGGGGTGGTTGCGGGTGCATCTAATTCTTGTTCCATTGCTGATCTCCACATCAACCAAGTTGCTGGATTTGCGAACGAAGACATCCCCCACCAGTTCGACCCCCATTGCCGTGAACACGGTGTCGCCGGGGCTTAGGGATTCTATCGGCATGTCTCCGGCGGGGGTTGAGACCAGGGTTCCGGCTACAAAGCATTCGTCTACAATCGCCAGATCAAACGGGGAAAAGTCCCCACCTTTTCTATGAACGCTGTCGATGCTCGCGTAGATGATGGAGTTGTCGGTGTCCCGGCGATGCAGGCCGGCGGAGTAGATACCGATGTCGGCTCCGGGCCACGCCTCCGCAAGCTCGGCGCTGTTCTGCGCGACCAGTTCCTTGCGGTGAGCGAGGATGATGACGCGGAGCGGCGGATGGTCCAGCTTCCATCGCTGGATGGCCCAGGCGATTACCAGAGACTTCCCAGACCCCGTTGGCAGCACCACGCAGGGATTTGTACTCTTTGTACAAACATGCGCGTGCAGGGCGTCCAGGGCCTCTTGCTGGTAGGGCCGGGGTTGGGCGGGCTCGCTCATGCCTTGGCGTCCGCTTCCGGGGCCGGCATGATGGCGGTTTCAGCCTTGACCACCATTCGCTTCTGGCCCATCTCGACAAGCTCCTCAACTATCGCTCGCCGAATGGCGGCGTCAGCGGCCCACTTTACTTGCTCGGCAGCCCAGTGCGCCTTCAGTGTCGAGAAGTCGCTGCATTTTGGTTTTGGGGTAATCTCGTCCAGCTTGTCCTGTATCAACCGGCAGACCTCGCACACCTTAAACCACCTTTCCCTTCATCGCCACCTTCAACGCCATCAGCCGCTCGCCAGTCTTGCCGTGCAGGGCCGCCTGTGGCGTCTTGGTCAGCTCCAAGCTGGAGAACTGGCCATCGCTGGGGTCGGGGCCGTTGCGCCAAGTCGAGTTGTCGCTGACATTGAGGTACTCGACCCAGCGGGTGCCGTTCGCATTGAGGCCGGTGTCCACTGCCTCGGCGAACGGGACGATCCCGGGGGACCAGAGGTGGGCGTCACAGGCTTTCCACTGGTCGATCTCGCTGAGGAACTTGTTCTTGAATTCACACCACCACTTACCGCCGGGCTTCGTCTTGCTGAAGCCGCAGGAGCGGCAGGAAACGGGCGCCGGGACCGCGAAGCCGGCCGGGTTGCCGTGGCAGAGATTCTGCATACAGCAGTATTGGCAGGCCGTGGAGCCGGCGGAGTCGTCGGCCTTCAGCGGGGGCTCCGCGGCGTCGATGATCCGCTGCGCCCTGGCCAGCATCCCGTCAGCGAAAGCGGCGTCCATGCGGACCCGCTCAACGTAGATGTCGTCGGTGTCCTTGCAGACCGCGAAGTAGAGCGCCCGGTCCATGCCGGTCTTCCGCATGTAGACTTGCATCTGCGCGTAATGGAGCGGCTTCGACTGCTGGACGCCCTCCCGCTGGAGCTTCCCGAAGGACTTAGCGTTGTGCGTCTTGACCTCCAGAACGTGCCACGCCTTCGGGGCCTCAATGACCCCTAGGACGCAGCCGTCGAGGTGCCCGGAGAAGTGGCCGTCGCAGTCGGAGATGGCGAACTGCTCGCCGGTCTCGGGGTCGTCAAGGAAGACCTCGCAGCCAAAGGCCCGGAGGTCCGTGGCGACCCGCTCCTCCTCAAGCTGCCCAGTTTGGAAGAGGCGGTAGAGCCGGCCGGGGAAGTTCTCGCGGCCGAGCCACCGGAAGGAGTACCAGAGGTATCGGCTGCAAGCGTGCCCGATCTGGCTCGCGCCGAGGTAGCCGCGAGGGGCCTCGGCATCCCCATGTTTCTTCCACCAGTCGAAGATTGCGGTCGCGGTCGGGGATTCTTTCGGGGTGAACTGTTCGAGGTTGCCCACGCTACACCTCGTTTCCCCAAACGGTCCAGCCGGGGGTGGCTTCCCGGGCGAACAGTTCAATGCGTGGAAGATCGCCCATCAGGGCAACAATTCGCTCGCGCACCTCGTGTGGCTTGGCGCTGTGCCTGCCGATGGGGGAGTCTACCACGGAATGAACAGCCGCACTACGCCTCTTTGGGTTGCCCCTGGTCGCCAGAATGCAAATCTCCGCATTGGCGCGAGTCCAACGCCCCATGCCCCAAAACCAAGACGATGATTTGCGATTGCGCTTAACCCAGGTAAAGGCGACCGTCTTGTAAGTGAAACCCCAAGCCTTCAGGCAGTCAAAAACCTCATCTATCTTGGGCATAGTTACCCACAAAAATAGGGCGCAGTCCTTTTCTGCCAAGTCACCTACGGGCAGATTGAGCAACCATTGCCTGCTTTGTGTCGGGTACTTGTGACACGCCCCGCGCTTGCCCGCGTTGGCCTTGTCCCGATATGACCACGGCGGATCGGCGTAAATGATTTGGTATTTCTTGTTTGGCCAGTTGTTTATTTCGCTGGAAACGAGCTGTTCTGTGTTGCCCATTCGCTGCCTCCTCAAGAAAAGTGGTGGGCCGGCGCCCGAGCGGCAGAGTAATACTCTCGGGAGTTTGATCCGTGGATTCCCCCGCCGACCCAGCTCTACTAGGAAATCCGAAGGTGCGTCCCGCGCTCCAGCAGGCGGCAGCCGGCGACCGCCTTGCCGGCCTCCAACTCCGCCCGGATGGCGTCACCGTTGACGCGGTACTCGGTGATGACCGTGCGGTACGGGGCCGGGAGGTCTTCCGGCTTCACGTTGCACTCCAGCGGAATCTTCCCGCCGTTGCCGGCCACTGACACCTTGAACCGCGGGGTGTCCACGGTCTTGAGCTTGCGGAACTGGAGGACGGTCTTGAGGTGATCCTTGAGCTTGTCGGCGATGTTCTCGTCTGTCTTCGCCCGACTGGCCAGCCTTGCGGCTTCCTTCTTGCGGGCCTCGGAGCGGGCCAGGAGGGTCTGGATGAAGGCGGCGTAGTTGTCCACCTTCTCCTCCATGTTCCCCTGAAGCTCATTGGCCCACTTCGCCAGGGCCGCTTGAACTTCCGGGGAATCCAGGTCCGCGTTGTCGAGGAGATCGTCGAACGCCTGCATGTCTTCAGAGATTTGGAACAAGGTTTTACCGGCCATGCTGCTGTCCTTTCAGTTAAGAAGTGATGGGCTGGCGGCGGAATCCATGCCCCGCCGGGTACGAGTTCGAGCGTAGTCTGAGCAAATCGTCCCGCGTCCTACGCCGCGCCAGCCCGATCAGCCTACTTCTTCTGCTTCCACGGCGGGACATACCCGCCGGCCGGTGCCGCAGGGGCGGCCGGAGCCGGGGCAGCAGCGGGGGCCGCGGCCGCGGGCTGGCCAGCCGGGGCGGCTGCCTGGGCGCCCTCAAGGGGCTTGAAGCCCTTGACCTCGTTGCCGGGGCCGTACTGCTCGTCGTTGGTGACGGCCACCTTGATCTGACAGGTCTTATTGACCAGATCGGCGGTGTCCGTGACCCGCAGGGTGCCGGTAGCGTGCCCGAGGGCGCTCAACTCGCGCTGACCGATCTCCTCGCACTTCGGATTGGGGTTCCGGAGGTTGATGTTCGAGAACACCTTGCGGTTGCTGAGTTGGCCGGTCTGGGTGTCGAAGACCTGGAGAGTGAGCTTGAGGTAGTGGCCGTCGCCCTTCTTGGTGGCCTTGACCTCGGCCTCGGCTACCATCGCGTTGTACCACCCCGCCGCGAGCGGCTCATACGCCTGCGCCGGGTCCACCTGATTGCAGTCGAACTCATGGCCACCGAAGACATCCTGAATGTTGCCCATGTCGTTTCCTTTCCTTCTCGCTGCCTATGCCTCAGCCTTCGTCAGCGCCTCAAAGAGCGCTGGCCACGAAAGTGGAAGCTCGTATGGAATCTTGCCCCAGTTGCCGCGACCGCCGCCCGGATGGGCGGGACGGGGCTGGGTGTACATGAAGGGCTGGCCGTGGCTGAGATCGACGGCCCGGTTCTTCGTCTTGTTGAAGCCGACATCATCCTTCCGAACGGCCGTCTTGTACTGGATGAACAGGATGCCGTCAGCCCACCGCTTGAGAAGCTCCGCCGCGTGCTTGTGGACGGCCAGAGAGTAGCGGTCGTAGGGCTCCGCGTTGGGGTCGTTGAACTTCTCCACCCGAGCATGGCCGATCAGCATGATCGTCATGCCCTTGTCGCGGAGCGCGGTGAGCCCGTCGAGAATCTCCCGCCACTGCTTCAGGCACTCCGTGTACCCCTTGCCGTAGCCGCCGCCGATCTTCTCGATGGTGTCCACCCCGCCGTTGATCCGGCAAGCCTCGTCCCACACCAGCGGCTCCATCGCGGAAACCGAATCGAGAACGAACGTCTCGAACTTGTGTTCGCTGACGTAGAGCGTGCCGATGGCCTCCATGATGTCCTGGTAGCGGTTGGCCACCGGGAACGCCTGAACGCTCAGGGCGTCGATGCCCTCTTCTCCCCGCATGGGGAGGAAGATGGGGGCCGGGGCCTGAGCGCCGAAAGTTGACTTGCCCACTTTCTCGTTGCCGATGGCCAGAAGTCTCGGTGGTCGAGACTGCTTGGCCGATGCGATGCTGCCCAAGTCGAACGCCATGCTGCCGCCCTCCTACTTGCGCCTAAACAGCAGGCGCTCTGCCGATTGACGACTCCACCGTCTGCGCCCGCCGACCCTCTGTTCGGCGATCTTCCGCATGTCGATGCTCTTCTTACCGTACCCGCGAGGCGGCCCCTTCAGGAGCCGGTACAGGGTCGAGACCCCTATGCCGTACATCTCGGCGAGTTCCTTCGCGGTGATCCACTGGGTCTTCATGTCTTCACCTCCCTTCCTAGTTTTATTCCCGACATTAGCCAGTATATCCTGCGGCCGGGAGAAGTCAAGGGAAAACTGGAGATTTTTTGGGAATTATTTTTCAGCCTCCATCTTGCTCTTTTCCAATGCCTTGCGAAGGGCGGAAACGCGGGCGGCGAAAGAAGTCCAGTTGAAATTCGCGTCCCTCATGCGGACAGAACCGCCGCGCCGCTTCACTTCGGCGGTCAGCGCGGCCACGGCCTCGTCGGGGTCGGTGATGCCCATCTTCTCCAGGGCGGTCATTGCGGCCGATACCTCCTCGGTATGCTTGGACTTTCGCTTGTCGAACTCCTCGACGCTCTCGCCCTTCTTGCGCTCGGAGCGGGGAGAGGTGGCCGCATAGAGGAGATTAGCCTTCTGCTTCTCGCTGGCCTTAAAGGTCTGCATCCCAGCGCCCAGCAGTCCGACGAGACTGAGAGCCGCACCCGCGGGAACCCCCTGCTCCTTGATGGCGTCGTAAATGTCCGAGACAGAGAGCGGGGTGACAAGTTGGAGGGCTGTGGACTTGGCCGTGACCTCTTGGCCGCTCAAGTCCTTCCCGACCGCGACGTTGACGGCAGTGCCGGCCAGCGGAGAGAGCTTGCTGCGGGCGAAGTTGGTCATCAACTCGAAGGTGTTGGCGGCCCCGAACGGCATGTCCGGCCCGCGAACGTCTTTCGAGATGCCCGTCACTGGGGAGGTGCTCTTGCCTGAGGCGATGCGGCTGGTCAGCACGGCCACCTGGGAAAGCCCGGAGAGAGGATCAAGCCGGGTGTTGCCGACCTTGATCTTGCCGAAGTCAGAAGAGGTGGGGTCGCTGCCGACCTCGGCCCCTGCCGCTTGAGCCAAGAAGTAGACGGTCCCCATGCCCATCAGGTAGCGGGCGTATTCCTTGGCGATCATGGTCCGGGTCCGCGCATTGCCCTTATAGAGAGGCTGGCCAGCGAGGAGCGCGAAGCGGCTGGAGACGTAGCGGGGGGCGAAGAACACGGTCGAGAGCGCGATGGCTGACCGCTCGAAACCCACCAGCGGCCCGCGGCCGGTGGCGGTGTTGATGAAGCCGGAGATGGCCTCGGCTTCGACTTGAGTTACCTCCCGGGTGGCCCCCAGGCTGTCGGCCATCGCGTCGAAACTGTCCGCGCGGAGCTTATTAAGGAAGGTGACATAGGCCCGCTCGGATGCCCGCACCAGTGGAATCTTGCGAGCCAGCCGGGACATGAAAGCTTCCTCGGCCTTGCCCACCCCGCCTTCGAGGGCGCCGAAGTAGAGTTTCGTCCGCGCGTAGAGCGGCGCGTTGGGGCGCTCTTGAATCTCCACGTTGATCTTCAGAGCGGTTCGCTCAGAGGCGAACGCCTTTAGCATGTCGGGGATTGTCTTGACGCCGCGAACCGGGTGCCCCATGACGATGAAGCCGCCCTGACGGAGCACGGCCGAAAGGTCGATGCTTGTCATCAGGGCGCGGGCGAAGTTGAAGGGGTCGGCCACCCGCTCCCAGATGGTCTGCGGCTCCAGGGCCTTGACCTGTTGCCGGATTTCCTGCCGCAGCCGGTCGCGCTCGAAGACCAGGGCCTCCAGCTCCTTGCTCTTGGGCATCTCCACCTTGCGGCTCTTGGGGAGGATGTCGCCCTCGTCAATCCGGCGCTCCAGCTCGACGATGCTGGCCTCCAGCCGTTGCTTGATGGCCGGCTCGGAGTTCTTGATCTGCGCCCGAAGACCATCGCGGATGTCCCGCAGGGCCCGGATGGGGTCGGTGACAACGCCCTCGTTGGCCCGCTTGGTCGGCACGGTGCCGGACTCCAGATGCTGCTGGAGGTCGGTGATCTTGTCGCGAAGCTGCTTGTCGGTGCGGGCCTCGCGCTTGATGCTGTTGAGCTTGGCCACCACGTCGTCCACCCGGCGATCCAGCCCGGTCGTGGCCTCGGAGATGGCGTCAGCCAGCATCTCCCGGCTGATCGTCGGAAACCGCTTCTGAATCTCGGCGTGGACATCGGCGAGGTTCTTGACGCCCTCGCGAGAGCCCAGGTTGAGGGCCATCTTCGTCAGGGTCATCGCAAAGTCGGAGCACTTCGGCTTAGCCATCAACGGTCTCCCTTAGAGTACGCAGCCGCCCTTGAGCATGTCTTCCATCGTCTTCGAGAGGCTGGCCAGCTCGGATTCCTTCTGGCCGATGCTCATCTTTCGGTAGCGCCGCGGGCCTTCCTCTTTGACGAACCCCTCGGCCTTCATTTCGCTCACCCGCTTCCGGAGGGCCTCAACTTTCTTGTCGGTTGCTTCCAGGCGCTCGGTCATCTTCTCGAAGGACGACCGCTGCTTCGGGCTCAGTTCCGAACCCTTGGCGGCCTTCGCTCGGGTGGTCACGGAGATCAGGTCGAAGCTGTCGTTGATGGTCAGCTTCTGGGCCGCGAGGTTACGCCCCTTCTCCGTGCCCGAGCGGTGGAGGGCTTCCCCGAGCGCCTCAAACTCGGCCTCAATGCGGCCGGTCTCGGCGGAGAGGAACTTGGTGTCCGCGGGGTCGGTCGCCTCCTTGACCTTCTTCAGCAGGGAGCGGTGCTCGCCGCGAAGCTCAACTGCCCGGATCACCAGTCCGGCCGTCTCGACATCGGTGAGCGCTCGGGGCTTGTCGTTGACCTCTTGGGCGATCCGCGAGGCCCGCTCGGGCACCTTCTCGTTCTTGGCTCGCTGGAGGGCGTCCTGCCACGACTGGCGCTCGATAGAGGGCGGACCATCGACGCCCATTTCCCGCATAGCTGCGGTCACGTCCGCCTGCCGAGCGGAGAGTCCCCGGGCAGCGTCGTTTACCTCCGCCGCCGTGTTCGCTTTGCCGAGATCGGGGGGCTGGCCAGCATCGGCGGGCTTGGGGGCCTCGGCTTTCTTGGCGGCGCGCTCGGCATCCATTCGGGCCATGTCGGCTTCGATTTTGTCCTCGACGGGGGCCTTGGGTTCAGGCTTTGGGGTAACGGGCTCCGGGGCCTTCTTGGTGCCCCCCGGCTCAGGTCTCGGCCCGGGTGCCTTGGCAGCCTCGGGCGGTGTTGCCTGGGGCCAGGGGGCGGGCTTGGCCAGGGGCTCTGCCATTCCAGCCGCCTCCTCGTTTCTATTCCCGATATTATCCGATTTTTCCTGCTTGTCAATAGCCTTCTTCTCCGCAATCTTCGCCTCAAGCGACTTCCGGCTCCCGCCCGCCGGGACGCCGAGGCGCTTGGCTTCGGCCCGGAGAGCGGACATGGGAGTGGGTTCGGGGGCGGGGGCCTCAGCGGGGGCCGGAGCTTCCGCGGCCTTCGCCTCCGGCCGCTTGCCCAGCAAGTCTTCATCGAGCGGCTTGGCCAGCTCTCCGAGGTCGAGCCCCGAGAACCGCTCCTTGCCCTTCGCCTGAATGGCCTCAAGCTGGTCGTTGAGTTCCCAAGCCTTCTGGGTGTCGCCCTCTTTCCAAGCGGCATTCAGTTTGGCCTCAACATCCAGCGAGTCGCCGATGAGCCCATCGAACTCGTCACGAATCTTCTGCTTGGCCTTCTCGATGCGGGTCAGCTTGGCCCCGGCCTTGACGCGCTCGGTGGCTGCCGCCTCGGTGGCCCGCTCGACGCGCCCCCTGTTGGCGTCCATCTCCGCGCGGAGCGACTCGATAGCCCGGTCGTGGGCAAGCCCCTCGGAAATCTGCGCCCGCTCTTCGGCGGTGAACTTGCCCTTGATGCCGGCCTCCTCGAAGTCCCGGCGGCTGGGGGCCTCGATCTCGGCGATCCTGGCCAGCGCCTCCGGCTTCGCCTTGGCGAGAGCGGCTTGCATGTCACCCCGGAGAGCCCGGACGCCGAGCGCCACATGCCCAGCCCCGACCATCCCGAGGATCGGGACGGCGCTTTCCTTCATCGCCTCAATCGACTGGTCGAACTGGGCATCCCAATCAACCGCCGGAGCCTTGGGGTCCATCTGCGAGGCGGCATAGATGCCGGCCAGGCGGTTGAGTTCCATCCCGCCCTGGAGCCCAAGGGCCTCCGCGCTGTCGATCCCGGCCTTGGCCAAGAACCTCTTGGTGAGGGGCATGAAGCCCTCGACCAGCGCGGGGGTGACACCCTTACCGCCCCGGCCGAGAATCTTGCCGACCTGGAGGGTGGAGAGCACGCCTTCGACAGCCCCGGCCGCGAGGCCGACCCCGCCAGCCGTTTGGGTGTCGTAGCCCATGTCCGCGAGCTGGCCAGCGGTGCGGCCCGCGCCAATGGTGCCGAACCACGCAGCCCCGGCCACCGGGCCACCCGCGGCCGTGGCTGCCAGCCCCGGAGCTACAGAAGGAGCCATTCGCGCTGTGGTGTAGAGCCCGCGGGCGAGAATGCTGTCAGAGTCGATGGGGTCGGTGGTATCTTGCAGGCCAGCCAGCTCGCGTCCGGCGGCAGCCTCCTGTCGTCGCTCCCGCTCTAGCTGGGGATCGTATACGCCAAAAAAGGAGGGCGGGAAATACTGCGCCGACGCGCTCCGGAAGGCGCTCCTTACATCACCAACTCCGCGGGAGAAGGACTCGGTAATCTTGGCGCCCACCCCGCGCCCGCCCCGGGCAGCGCCTTCCTCGTCGATCATCTTGACGAACATGGCCTTCTGCTCGGGGGCCAAGTTTGCGTACCACGCTCGGTACTTGTCGGGGTCTGGCTTGACCGCAAAATCCTTGGCGACCTCGTAGACCTCTTTCCAGGGAACCCCTTCGGGGTTATCCTTCCCGTAGTATTCCTTTGTCTTGGCCAGAATGGTATCGAGGGCCTTGGGGTCAACATGCGCCCAGCCTGGATGCTTCTTCAGTTGATTTTTAACGAGGTAGCGTGTACCCTCGTCAGACGTGCCCTTGAAGTAGCTGATCCGGGCGTGCCGAACCATCTCGTCAACGACTTCAGACGAGTCAACCATCGCAGCCAGGGAGTCGGCAACGCCCCCGCCCGGCTGGGCCGGGGGCTGCCTCTCCGACTGCTCAAGGAGCTTGGTGAGCCTGTCCGCGATCCCATCGGCAGGCATTAGAGGACGCCCTTCCGGCGCAGTTCCCTGGCGATCTGAAGCTGCTCCTCCGGGGTCATGCCCTCAAGGCTCTCGACCATCTCCGGGGATTCAAGGTCAGACCTGACTTTGACTGCATCAAGAATCGCAGTTGGCGTTGCATACCGCCTCTCGGGAGCCGCCGCCCGATTCTCCGCCCCGGGCCGCCCCATCCTCTGCGCCTGCGCCGCATCGGCGTCCCCCGGCATGGCAGGCAAGGGCGGCAACCTGGACATAAATTCATTGTATTTCTTCTGACTGACGACAGCGTTCCCCTTGGCGTCTTGCACCTCTGCGTACTTGAGCGCATTGGTGATCCGCTGTTGCTCAATCTCGACCCGCTTCAGCTTATCATTCCAAGTCGGCTGCGTGCGGTCCTCGCCAATCTTCTTGATATTGCCGTCTGCCTGCCGCGTCATCACCAATCCCTCGGGGGTTGTCCATGCCTGCCCCACATCTTGTCCCTCGGGGAACTTGCTGGGCTCCTTTCGGGTTGGCAGCGGCTCGATGCTGGCCAGCCTGGCTTGCACGCGCCGCTTGGCCTCCACCTTCTCCTCGGGGGTGTAGGCGTCGGATTGCTCGATCTCATAAAGCGCGTTCTGATACTTCTCCTGATCGGATTTCTGCTGAGCGGTCAAGCGGAACTCGTAGCCCGCATCCTCCATTTCCTGGCGCTGTCGTATCAGCTCGGTCTGGTTGCCGAACTGAACATCGGTCATCTCGCGCTGGAAGCCCTGCCCGGCGGTGGTCTGATCGCGTTGGAAGTCCTGGCCCGCCCCGACCATCTCCCGCTGGAACTGCTGCCCAGCGGCGATTTGTGCGGCCTGATTCGCTTGGGCGTCCTCCCGAGCCTTGCGGGCCTCCTCGGCTTGCAGGGCGGGAAGCAGAAGTCGCTTGCGCTCCAGCTCTCGGCCGGTCGCGAAATCGGCGGCCAGGACAAGGCTGGGGTTGGCTCCGTGTTTGACGTTAATCGGCATGTTATGAATCTCCGTATCTCAAGCCAGCACCGTAGCGAACTACAGCCGTCTGAACAAACACCCAGTACCCACACCATGACGTTTGTCCGTCTGCGGTAAGGGTAGCCGCCGGCCAAGCCGGGCGCACCGAATTGGCAGATGGCCCCACATAATTATCGCCAACAACCGCAACCGCTTGGCCAGCAACGTAAGCCCTGTCCACCTCAACGGCTTTTAGTAGATTTTGGTATCCATCAAAATCGGAGTTCCCGTTAAATTCGTAGAATGTCGTAGTGACGGGAGTTGTGGGCATCGCGTACATGTCAATGGCTGCATTATGAACCGAGCTTGGGAGCGTAACTTGGCCCTTCACGCGAGTCCTAACCATTGCAGCAAAAAAGTTGTTTGCAGCATATCTATGCTCGCTGACATTTGCCCGAGGAATTGCAGCCGTAACGCCGCCGATTGCATCGGCATCAAAAAGCCCCGCCGCGGCGCTTCGCGCAAGCGCCAGAGACGCCCTGAATGCTTCCCCGTATCGCCCATCAATCGGGGGGTCGCGCTGCGTCCACGCCAGGGTGCGGGACGTGCTACAGAGGAGCTTCAGGCAAGCAACGAGTTCGTTCCATAGGTGGGGGCAAACGTAGTCCCCGATGGTGAACGGACCGTAATCGACTACGAACCCGCCCGCTCCGTCAGGAACATGCCTAAGAAACCCCAGTGGATCAATCCCGGCATCGCTCCGCAGCGTCTCCAACGTAAACGTCTCCACTTCGGCTTTTGCGTCATAGGCGCCCACTGCACTGTCCCGCACAAAGGAGGTGCAGTTATCTTCAATCCACTGCTGCGCCCACCGTAGGGAGAAGACGTCAGTCGCTAGGCCCTCGGGCGGCGGCCACGTCGATGCCTGAGGAGGAGCCACGTCGGAAACCTGAAAAGGTAAGCACCCTGCCGGCGGGAGCTTACACCACGTCGCAGACGCCAGAATCTTTTGGCGCTCAGCAATGGCGTAGAATACCTGATGGTGCAGGTGGTCGTCAGCCACAGAGGCGAGGTCGTCCCCTTGTAGGTACGCATTTGCCCAAACCATTATGCGTGCCCCCGCGGATAATCCCACACCATAAATCCATCCACGTCAAGTTGCAACACCTTGTACTCCATTTCTTGCTCCTGATCTATATACGGGAATGGAGCAAGAAAATAATTGTTATCGCCAATCTGTTGCACAAAAACCCAATCACCCTCCGCCACGTCCACAACATCCACATTCCAGGCGGAGAGACTGTCCTCGTCGGGGTCGTCTATAAACGAAGCCGTATCGCTGTCGTATTTTAGCGGCACCAGGGTTCCGCTCGTTTCCGAAAGAATGTCCGTCGTGCAACGACAAAGCAGGGCGGTCGAAGCCTCGGTCGTCGCCTCCACCGGCCCCAGCGGCAGGTACTTCCCGGTGACAGGATTAAACGGGGTGATGGGCATCCCGAAGGGCTTGACAGGCGCAGAGCGCGGCATCGGCTTCGTCGGCCGATTTCCGTTTGCCCCATGCGTCACCCGAATGCCCATCTGTGTCTCCTACGGTGCGGGGTAAGTGGGCTGACTGGCCCCCAGGTTGGAAGCAAGCTGGCCAATGTTGCTGAGGTCGGGGTAGCCGTCCTCGCGCCGCTCCATGAAGCCCAGCATAGCCTGGAGCACCGTGTTCCGCAGCCCCACCCGCTGAACATCGAGGTCTTGCATGTGACTCCGCAGGCGGTCCCGAGCTGCGAGAATCTTCCCGCGCATGTTGTCCTTGAGCGCGAAGAGGCGGTCGGCGAGCGCAGCCTGACGCTCCAGAATCTTGTCTTCGAGGTCCGTCAGCGCCCTGGCCCGCTCCCGCTCGACACCAGCATAGAGCGAGTCCCAGGTGGTCGTGTTATAGAGCCCGCGGGCGATCATGCTGGCCCGCGACTCCGCAACCTGATTGTCGAACTGTGTGGCAATCCGCGTTCGCTGGGCATCCCCGTAGTCATCAAACAATCCATCCATCTCATCTTTATGGTCATCATAATCGGTTTTAACGTCGGCCAGAAGGTTCTCGATTAGGGCGTCATAGGTCGTGTCGCTCGACTGGAGGCTGTTCAGGCTATCCTCAGTCTTGTCCAGCATGACTGTGTAGAGCGCCACGATCTCGTCGTACCGCTGATCGTTAAGGGTGCGACCCTCGTTATAGGCGTTGGTAAACGAGGTGATAAGGTCTTTCAGTGCGGTCTCGGGCTTGAGCACCCGACGACGCAGGACGCAGTAGGTATACACCCCTCCAGATTCGGAAGCGTAGGCAATGGTCCAACCCTGAGCTATCAGCCACGGCAGTTTCTCAGAGTGATCTCCGGACCCCAAATCCAGAAACTGCCACTCATACCACCCGGAGGAGTCCATCACCGCCTCGTTCACCGGGTCGGTGTCGGTGATGTAGGCAGACGGGTTGATCTTATCCATGTTCAGCTCCTACCACGCCGCTACCGTCTCACTCTTGCGGTACTGGATCAGCACACCAACGAGTCGAAGAGAAACGTCCATCGCCGTGCCCTCGCCGTTGTAGTCAAAGTCGCGGGTAAGCTTGAAGTGGATTAAATCGCCCAACGCCGGGGTGCCGCCCACTGTAAGGGCGGGACTGGCAGCCGTGATGTGCAGGTCGTCATCGGCAATGACCTGATCGGTCACGTCTTGCCCAGTCCCTAGCGCGGCATCAAGAGCATCGTCATTCGACCACGCCCCCGCCGCCAGCGTCAGCTTGATCCACTCGTCAGCATTGGCATCAGCGTGCCCTGGCGCCCACAGCGCCTTGAACTTGATCGTGCTCCGGTCCCAGTCAGGCGGCATGACGTGATTCCACTCCACGCTCTCGTCTTGCGAAGCGCCGGCCAGCAGGTGCACCGCATGAGTTATGTCGTTGGTGCCGTACTCGGCGAGATAAAGCATTTCGCCATCAGTCTCGCCGGCCCCCGCCGTTACGCTTCCCTCCATCACCGACGCCGGGAAGAAAATCTCGGAGTAGCCGGTAGTTCCCAGATATGTCTTGATGGTAGAGAGCGCCACCTTCTTCTGCGTCCCGCCCTGAATACAGTAGAACACATCGGCATCGACGGAAACCGTCACGGCATTCAGCGCGGCAACGTAGGCCGCCAGCGCCGCATAGATGGCGGTGTTGATGTTGGCCAGGGTCACGCGCTTCGCGGTCGTCCCCTGAGTCACCAACATGTAGTCAGTGGTGGCCAGCGTGCCGCTGCCGTCAGCCAGATCGTGAATGTCCAGGATGGCCGCCTCGACCGTCGCCCGAACGTACTCCGCCAGGAGGGCCAGGGTGACGGTCTTCTCGACATTGGCGTCATCCTTGAGCGCCAGCTTGTCGGCACTGGCCGGCGCGGCCTCGGCGGCCTTGCCCCAGACGGTATCGATGGCGTGCTGGGCCACCACGTCGATGTCCACCGGCTTGAGCACCCCTCCCTGGAGGATGAAGACGCTATCCGAGCCAGTGACCGCCGTTCCGGCAGTGATCGCCTCGATGGCGTCCACCACGAAGTTCTTGATGCCGGTCGGGGTGATGCTCTTGCTCGCCCCGGCGTCGGAGACCGGGATGATCTCGCTCCCGCCAATCGAGGCGTCGGGAGTCATCTCCGAAATCTTGATGTTAGCCATTACCGCAACCTCCCAAGCGCCTTGCTCCGCAGGCCCACGGACTCGAATGCCCAGGGCTCAGCAGAAGACAGCCACAGCACAGCCCACGGCCCGCGAGCCCGCGGGTAATCCACCGCGTTCTGCCCCTCCCCCCAGGTGCCCGAGGCGGCCGCCCCGGAGTCGTCCCCGGCAATGGCGGCTTCCCCAGCATCCACGGCCTCCTCGGCCGAGGCACCCACCACCAAGGCCCAGCTTACGTCGCCGCTGCCATCGGCCAGGGCACCCACGATCTCTGTCACCATGCCGTCTATGCCCTCAGTGCGGGGCACATGGAACGGCCCGATCAGGATGTCGCTCTGGAGGTCGGTGCCATCGTCATCTGTGGCGGTGTCCAAGAACCGGCGCAGGTAGCCGTCCTTGCATCCCAGAATCACGTTTGACCCGCCAGCGGCCGAGAGCACACCAACGGCCAGCGGTTGCTTCATGGCCGGCAAGGAAACCTGCCAGAGCCCCTTGTGCTCCAGGTCAATCCACCAATGAGTCCCCGCAACTGCCCCAAGCTCGTCGTCAGCCGGGGTCAGGAAGAGATGGATGCCGCCCTCTTTGTGGTCGTAAACCATGAGGATGTCGGTGGTCTCCGGGTCTACGTCCAGAAGTTCGTCTGGAATGCGCTTGCCGCTGAACGGCGCCGGATGCGCCTCGCTCCCAACCTGCCAGGAATAGAGCCCGTCGCGGGCCAGGAAAAGCACCAGGCCGTCCGGGGTAATGACGATGCCCTGCGGGGCCAGGATGCCCACAAACGGGCTCACGCAGACCTTGCGGCCCTCCGCCGCCGGGTTCCCGTAAACGGCCCACAGGCTCTCGGCGGTCCCAAAGATCAACGCCCGGTCGTGATGAGGCAGCATAGCCAGGATCGTCTCACCGATCTTGCCACCGTCCCCGACATAGCCGGCCACCGCAAGGGCCACGTTGCCCATCTCGGCCCCGAAGTCCCAGTTGGTGTCGTCAGCCTGGGCCGACATGTAAAAAAGGTGGTTGGCGCCTGCCAGCACGACGCGCTCCTGGTAGACGCATACAAGCGGCTGGCCAGTGGGGGCGTTCTCCACCGTAGCCACCTCGCCTGTCACCGGATCGTACTTCAACAAGGTCGAGTCGGCGATCAGGAGCTTCCCGCCTTTCTCAGCCATCGAGAATGCCGTCGCATCCCCAACCGGGTTGGTAGCGGAAACGGTCGAGTTGAAGATGATGAAGTTGCCGGCCTCGTCGGTGACGTACTTGTCATCGTCATCGACAAGGAAGGCGGTTGTCTGCGTTACGGTCTCACCCCGAACGATATTGAGCACCCCGCCGCAGATGACCGCGAGGTCAGTCTGTCGCTCGCCATCGCCGTCCAAGTAGGTGACGGAAGACACCCCGACAATATCTGAGCCGAAGTCGGTAGCAACGACCTTGGCCAGCCCCGGCCGGGAACCGCCGCGCCCACGGCGCTCAAATGGGCCGTAGGACCGGACATTGATGCCGCGCGGCGAAGTGTAGGGGCTCGTCTTCTGAGCGTAAGTGCCGCCACGGAAAACTCCGCCCAGCGGAAATTCGATCTTGCTGGGGCGTCCGTCCGGCATCATCCATCCCTTCAGAAGCACCCCCGGGGGCCTTTCGACCCCCGGGGCTCTCCCCACCTACTTCACCAAGCTCAGCTTTGGGGCCTCACCCTCAGCCACAGCAACGAGCGGCTCCAGGGCGAGTAGCGTCAGGGGCGCAATGCTGACATCCTCGGGCAACACAACGGGCTCAACGGACACGTCGATTTCGACCCTCAGAACGTCGGCAAACGCCTCCACCCAGGCTTTGTGCCCAGGCATTTCAGGAGAAATCGAATAGCTCTCGCCCTTCTTCTCGCCGTGCTCCGTAATTAGCCTGTCGCGCTGCTCCATGATGGTCTTCAGTTCTGGCTCCAGCACCTTGACCAGACGCACAATGCGCAAAGCCAACGACGCCTTTATGCCCTTCAGCTCCAAAAGCGCCCGCAACGCCGCCTGCATGTCGTACAACTTGCCCGCCGTGATTTTCATGCCACCGCCCCTTTCTTTACTGCCGCGGTTAATGGCCGGGGCGGGACCACCCCGCCCCGGCCCTAGACTGACTAGCTGGTGTAAAGGTTCATGTAGTAGACAGTCCCGGTCGAACGCTCCTTGCAGAACGGAATCTTGTACCCACCAGACGATCCCGCCCCACTAGAACCGCCAAAGTCAACAATGGTGTTAACATCGATCAGCGCCGTGAGCACGTTGCTGAAAATGTTGGTCGCCCACAGGAACAGGGAGCCCGGGCTGCCGCCGTCGTCCACGACGAATTGATAGCGCCCACCGATGATGAACTTCGTGCTGGAGATCGTGGCGTCGGCGTGCGCCCAGATGCCATCATCGCGCACAGAAATGGTGTGCGAACCGCCGTTGGCCGCAGCACCCAGGTTGATCCAGGTGCTCGCCGCAGCAGTCTGACCAGCCACAACACCGGAGATGTCGATCTGTTCCTCGATGAACCCGTAGCCATCGCCAAGGTTAGGCAGCGCAACAGAACCGGCCAGCTTGGCCAGCCGCCCGGTATTACTGACAGTGCAAGCGGCGTCAATGACCTGACTGGCGCTCCCCGAGGGCACATAAATGGCGTGCGTCCACGGGTAGCTCGCCGACAGCGCCGAGGCGGCAAAAGCGGCGCAGATGGTTCCGCCGCCCAGCGCACCAGACTGGTTATTGAAAGCAGAGAAACCAGCCAGCGGAGTCGTAGCAGTGATTGCAGCATGTCCGCCAACTCGCGCCATGACAGCAGCGTGGCCGCCCATCGTGTAGGTCGAGTTGAGCACCACGCCAGAGGTATGCCCCTCAAAGGTGCCGATCACACCAGCGCCAAGATGCGTCAGGGTTGTCGCCTTGACAACAAGCTGCCCCATATCTCCGTAGACTTCATGGGCGGCAGCCGTGCAGTTGACGACGTGACGGAAGCGCCCGCACTTGGCGGAATAGCCAGTACCGAGATCGGCCGAGCTTGCACCATGCACCTCGAACACAGATGCCTGTCCGTCACTGTAGATATTCTGCGTTGTGGCAAACAGTACCGCAGAGGTCGTTGCGGCGCTGCCTGCAAATTTCCCGATCCTCATGCCCATGATAACGGACGGGCCATCAATCAGGATGCCATCCGGCCAAGAAGCTGCACCGCTGGCCTTGTCAATCAGGATGCCCGCGCAGGTGCCGCTATTGGTGATGGTCCCGGCGCCAGTCGTCTCGACGTGAAGGCCGGCGAACTCGCCACCGCTATCCACGGTCAGCGACGTGCCGATCTCAATCGAAGCGTCGAAGCAGGAGAAGGTCGAACCGGTCTTGGCGTTGTGCGTGCCGGCCAGCTCGACGTAGCCCTGAACGCCAGTGTAGATGCCGGTCTGCACGTCCACGGTGGTCGCCAGCTTCAACTGACCCATGACCGAGCGAATGGAGGCCCCGGCCTGATCCACCGTGAGCAGGGTGCGGGCCAGGATGGTCCGAACGCTGTCGGCAATGGACGCGCCGGCATCGTCGGCATAGACGCCCAGCACAAACGGAGTCGCAGCCGCCAGCGGCGAGCCACTCCCCTGGAGCAAGGAAGCGAAAGCGCCCTGGGTGATACGGTTCATCCCCGCAATGTCCTTGGAGGCGTCGAGAATGACCGCCTTGCTGGCTGCCGCAGTCCCGGCAGTCGCTCCAATCAGCGCTTCCTGCGTGGCAGTCAGGGCCGCCACGGCGTTGAAGTCGCAACTCGACTCCGAGCCCTCGTTGACGTACAGCGCAGTTCCCTCACCGCCATCTCGGTGCAAAAACAGTGCGCCCACCGCGTACCCGGCAACAGCGTCGGACGGAACGGTGTCCCCCTGATCCATGATGTAGTTCTTGTCCGCGTCCTTGAAACTGGCCGACTTGAACCCCAACAGCTTGCACACTCTACTCAGCATGGCATCCTCCTTCTGGCGAGCCGGCAACCGACACGGTTGCCGGCGGCGGGCTCAGCCCGTCCGCGACTCGCCTCTCCTATGGGTAAAGCTGCTCACCGCCCACAGAGAGAGTGTAGTTGCGACTGATGGTGCCCTCATCGTCGTACTCTCCGCGACAGCCCACGTTGCCGAAGAACTTCGGCCCCTCTTCTCTATCTCTGTTTATCGACGCAATCAGCTCTCGGGTAAAGGCATCCAGCTTGCCCTCTTTGCCGTCGTTGACCTTCTCGTCAGCCGCCGCCAAACAGGAGGCTCGTAGGGTGGCCCCGTACTTCGACCCGCCCAGCGGGTAGGGTGCGGTCACGGAGAGCTTGTCCACCAACGCCTCGTACTGGTAGCTGAGGACGTAGGCGTCATCCGGGGTGGGGTACCACATGATCTCCCACCGCTGGCCAGTGGTGCCCGTTCCGGCCTTGCGGCGAAGGCCGGCAACGCGGGGGCGGCCGGATTCGCTCATCGACATGCGTAGGCGCCGAATCTCTCCTTCCCCCACGTCAGCCAGCACGCTCGGAACCTGGGCATCTTCGGCAAAGGTCAGATCGGGTTCCAGCAGCCGGCCGAAGTCGCCGGGCATGTCCTGATCGGCGTCTTCGGCGGTCGTGGTGATCGTGGTGGTCGGCCGCAGGAACCGCCAGGAGTACCCGGCCGGCACGCCCTCGACGGCCGGCGGATAGAGGAACTGGCGATAGCCGTTCTGCACGCAGCCGTCAATGAGCACCTGCTGCGAGGCCGAGCAGTCTGCGGACGCCTTGCCGAAGAGGAAGTAGGCAACCTCATCCATCAGGTCGTTGTACTCCAGGGAGAGCGTCGATTCCGTCGCATCCTCGTTCGGCAGGATGTCGATCTCGCCAGTAACGTATTCAACATCCCCGCTTGTCCGGGTGATCTTGAAGACATACTCGTAAGCAAGGCTGCCATCAAGCGCGTCAATGTCGTAGGTGTAGACGCCGGTAGACGGATTGACTGTTGCCGTGCCGGCGGCGACAACCACACCGCCACTGACTGTCTCGCGGATGCCGTAGGCGGCCTCGGAGTCCGAAAGAGTGACAGACGCCGCGGCAGTAAGGGTCAGACCGTCTGCGCCCTCAAGGTTCTCGACAAAGATTTCCATCTATCGCACTCCCGTTCTGGTACGACGAATGCCGGTATTGGTTTGGCTGGTGGTGGTTTCACCAGACGTAGCTGTACCCACTTCCCCGCGCAACGTGTCGCTGTCGAGCACGCTAGACAATTCCGGCACATCCATAGTCCCGGCCACGCCCTCAAGCGTATCGAGAGGATCGACACTCGAAAGTGCGGGGAGATCGATGGTGCCGGCAACTCCCTCCAACGTGTCGCTTGGTGCGACCTTGTTTAAAGCAGGAAGGTCGAGAGTTCCGGCCGCCCCCTCCAGGGTATCGCTTGGTGCGACCTTGTTCAGAGCAGGAAGATCAAGGGTGCCGGTGACGCCTTCCAGGGTATCCGAAGGCGCAACCTTGTTGATCGCGGGGAGGTCAA